>Ga0209724_1000652_pt1 | contig 32917 bp, 37 predicted proteins | sample grotaG_FD_184143 | JGI IMG/M metagenome (GOLD analysis project Ga0209724, IMG submission 184143) | Glacier valley bacterial and archeal communities from Borup Fiord, Nunavut, Canada, to study Microbial Dark Matter (Phase II) -... | ecosystem: Environmental > Aquatic > Freshwater > Ice > Glacier ... | reverse complement strand
CCGACCTCGTTCGGCGCGAGGACCCTGTCGCCGTCGTCGAGGATGGCCGCCTGCGTCGACGGGATCGGCATGCCGATCATCCCGGTCCACTCTTCGATGTTGAGGGGGTTGGCGATCGCGCCGGGCGAAGTCTCCGTCAGGCCGTAAGCCTCGACGAGCGGAATGCCGGTGGCCTTCTTCCAGCGCTCGGCCACTGCGCGCTGCACGGCCATGCCACCGGCGTTGGCCATCTTCAGGCTGCGTGTGTCCACCTCGACGAAGCCGGGTGCGTCGAGCAAGGCCCGGTACAGCGTGTTAACGCCGATGATCGCCGTGAAGGGGTGCTGCTTCAGATCGTGGATGAAGGCGTGCATGTCGCGCGGATTGGCCACCAGGATGGTCAGCGCACCGATCTTCATGAACACCAGGCTCGAACTCAGCGCGTAGACGTGGTACAGCGGCAGCGGGCAGACGAAGATCTCCTTGCCGTCGAGCAGCTTGGGCGCCATCCACGCCGCCAGCTGCTGCACGTTGGCCACCATGTTGCCGTGGGTCAGCATCGCGCCCTTGGCCACGCCGGTGGTGCCGCCCGTGTATTGAAGGAAGGCGATGTCGGAGTGCCCCAGCGGCACGTCGTCCAGGCTCAGCGGGTGCCCCGCGCGCAAGGCCGCATTGAATTCGACAGCGCCGGGAATCGTCCATGGCGGCACCATCTTCTTCACGTACTTGACGACCGCGTTGGTGAGCACTTCCTTGAACACCGGGAACATGTCACCGACCTCGGTGGTGATGACGGCCAGCTTCAACGTCGGGTTGCGTTGCAGCACCTGTTGCAGCGTCTGGGCGAAGTTCTCGAGTACCACGATGGCCGCCGCGCCCGCGTCCAGCAACTGGTGCTCGAGCTCGGTGACCGTGTACTGCGGGTTGACGTTCACCACGACCAGGCCCGCACGCAGTGCGCCGAACATCGCCACCGGGTACTGCAGCAGGTTGGGCATCATGAGCGCCACCCTGTCGCCCTTGCGCAGGGCCAGCGACTTCTGCAGCCAGGCCGCGAAGGCCCGGCTCTCTCGGTCGAGCTCGGCGTAGGTAATCTGCGCCCCCATGCTGCTGTAAGCCGCAAGCCCGGCGAAGCGCTGGCAACTGGTTTGCAGCACGGCGACCAGCGACGAGAACTCGTCCAGATCGACCTCGGGCGGAATGCCCGGGGGGTAATGGTTCAGCCAGATCCGTTCCATCGCTGCACCCTTCATCGGACTGACCCTGCGCGCCCGGGCCCAGTCGGGCTGGTCCCGATCGTGGGCCACTGCGACTGCGCCGATGCCGGCAAGCGCCGGCCCGCGCGCACCCCGGCGCCTGGCCTCAGATCTGCGACTTGAAGTAGTGGAAGGAATGGACGAACGCATCGCGCATCTTGTCCATCTCCGCCACCATCGCCTCCCAGCGGTCTTCGCCTGCGGACTTCAGGTCTTCGAGCTTGGCCGCCGCCACCTTGGACTGGTGGCGCAGCCTGGCTACTTCCTCCCTGTACTTGGCGCGCGCCTCTTCCTTGGCGTCCTTCGCCTTGGCCTCGACCTCGTCCATCGTCGCGTTCAGTGCGTCGAGCTGGCTCTTCATCTTCTGGATGTACTCATCACGCTTTGTCATGGCGCGGCCTCCATTGCGGTTGATCGGACTCGGCAACTGTCCTAGGTACAGGCTAGCGCAATCGGCGCCCGAAGTCGGTTCGCTGGCGCACACTGCGGGTGGTCTTCAGCCTCCGCCCTGCACCTTGTCGATCGCCGCGATGTCGATCTTGCTCATCTTCAGCATGGCCTATGCCCCGCATGGCGCGCGAGGCCTTCGTTGCGTCCGGTTCGGTGAGCGCGGAAACCAGCGATTGGGGAGTGATCTGCCAGGACTGCGCTGCGGCGACTGCGGCAACGAAGAGCTGGTGCGGACGATGGGCTATGTGTGCATTACTTTGAGATCGGGCACTGGCGCGGTGATGTTTCTGAATGCCTGGATGGCCGGAACTGGCCGACCGCCGGTAGCCACGTTCACCGCTATCGGAACTTGGTCATTATGAAAGGGTCGCAGCCATCACAAGCGTGCCACCCTCCTCTGCCTCGGCCGTATCGGTCGGTGCGTTTTTGTCGGCGCGGCGCTTCACGCTGATGGGCATGAACGGGCTGATGGCGTTCTCGCCCTTTTTCACGAACCGGCCCTTCTCGCGCCAGGCGTTGAAGCTGGCGCTGGGCGCCAGCGGCAGGCCCGTGTCCAACGATGGTCAGCGCGGCCAGCGGCTGGTTGTGAATGCTGTAGTTGTGAAACGCCCGGCAGGCCTGATTCATCACGCCGGGTTGCGTCACCGCCGCTTGAAGAATCGTCCGCCCTTCCGGTTTGGGCTTGCCGCCCTGGCCACGCGGCTTCTGGTCACCGTCGTCGCTGCGCCCGCGTTCGAGGTCTGCGTCGCGTTGGCGTTGGCGTTGGCGTTGGCGTTGTTCCAGCCTGGTGCGCGCTGCGGCGATGGCGTCGAGCCGGTCTTGCCGGCGCGCGATCTCGGCCGGGAGGTCCAGTTCGGCTTCGTTCTTCTCGGCTTCGTCGGCCGCCCTCGCCTTGTTCAGCAGGGTCTCGATCTGGGCCTTCAACTCGGCTTCGGCCTTGAGCATGTGACCGTAGCTCATGGCCTTGTGGCGGTTCGCGTTGGCCTTGACCTTGGTCCCGTCCACTGCGATCGTGCCGAGCGTGACCAGCCCCATCTCGCGCGCCAAGCGCGCGATCTTGCGTGAACTCAACACACCCGTGGCGTCGCCGTAGACCAGCACCTTGACCATCATGACGGGGTGGAACGGCTGGTTGCGCGGGCCGTCCTTGTCGTAGCGCGCGTGGAAGGCGCCGAGGTCGAGTCCGTCAATCGCGTCGTTGATGAAGTGCGCAAGATGCCCTTCGGGCAACCACTCCTGCAATGACTCGGGGAGCAGCATCATCTGCTGCGGTTCGTACGGGAGGTAGTTCGCGGCCATGCCGCATCAGCGCACCTCCCGTGCCAGAAGCGGTCAGGGACTTCCCTCCGCCGCCCAGACTCCTGGCCGCTCACTTGCAGTCGCCGCAAGTCCGCGTGCCACAGTGACCATCCGAACGTACCGAGGATAAGGCCCGGTGTGTCGCCGAAGCGGCCAACGCGAAGGTCCGCGCAGTGGGGGCTGCGCGGCAAGCCGGCTTCACAGCTGGCCCCATGCTCACCGGCGTCTTCGCTCAGGTACACCCGGTCGTCGGTGCAGACGAACACCACCGGCCAGCCGTCGGGGCGCAGGAAGCCGTCGAGGCCGTAGAACACCGCGTCGATCGGCAGCCCGATGGAGGCTGGCACGACCCACTTCAGCCCCTGCAGCCGCAGCACACAGTTGAAGTTCTTGCCCGTGAACCTCGAAGGGCCGTGCGCCCACTGCAAACATCCGCTGCCCAGCGCCCGCAGCACGCGGGCTTTGGGCTGCACGACCAGCTGCGTCGCCGACACGGGATCGGCATCGCCGTGATCGGCCCCCCAAGCGCTTCTGAAGTCGCGTCAAGACTTGATCTGCGCTGCGGATACCAGGTGGCCTCAGAAGTGCAGCCCGAGCCACTCCTGGACCTGCCGATGCAGGTTGCCCTGGAAGTCGGCGGCTACGCCCTGTGCGGTGATACGGCCCAGGCTGAGCACGCAGACGTGGTCTGACATGCGGATGACGCGGCGCACGTTGTGGTCGATCAGAAGCACGCCCATGTTGGCGGCCGTGAAGCGCTCGATCCAGACGAAGACCTCCTCCGCGACCTTGGGCGACAGGCCGATACTGGGCTCGTCGATCAGACACAGGTCGGGCTGCTGCAGCCAGGCCTTGGCGAACTCGAGCTGCTTCTGCTGGCCGCCCGACAGGCTGCCGGCCGGCAGCGACCGCTTTTCGCGCAGCGCCGGGAAGAGGTCGTAGACCTCGTCCTGGCGCGCCTGCATCGCGGCCCCGAAACGGCGCGGCCGCCCGAGCAGCGGAAGCAGCAGGTTCTGCTGCACCGACAGATGCGGGAACAAGCTCGACTCCTGCGGGATGCAGCAGATCCCGCGGTCGATAAGGCGGTGCGGGTCGATCCCGGAGATGTCCTCGCCGCGGTGAAGGACGCTACCGCTCTTGGGCGGCAGGAAGCCGCAAATTGTCTTCACCAGGGTTGACTTGCCGGCGCCGTTGAGCCCGATCAGGCCGGTGATGCGGCCCGGGTCGACGCGCAGATGGATATCGCGCAGCACGTCCATGTCTTGCGCGTAGCCGGCGGTGACGTCGCGAAGTTCGAGCAAAGGGGCGGTGTTGCTCACCCCGAAACCTCCAGGCTTGGCGGCTCGTCGCCGGCGGCCGTCTCGCCGAGGTAGGCCTCGATCACATCGTGGTTCTTCAGCACGGCGTGGATGTCGCCCACGGCAATCACGCGTCCGGCGTTCATGCACACTGCCCGCTGGCATAGGTCGACGATGATCGGCATGTCGTGGCTGACCAGCAGGAAGGTCGCGCCCTGCGCGTGCCGGCTGCGGATGAACTTGGCCATCACTTCGCGCATCACCGGGTGCACCGCGGCGAAGGGCTCGTCGAGCATCGCGATCCGTGGCGGCTCGATGAAGCACATGCCGAATTCGAGCAGCTTGCGCTGCCCGCCCGACAGCTGGCCTGCGTCGAGGAACTGCACCGGACCGAGGGTGAGCTCCTCGACCAGCGCGTCGGCGCGGCGCGCCGACTCGGCTTCCTTGAGACCGCGTGCCATGCCTGCGGTGAGCAGGTTGTCGTAGGCCGACATGCGGGTGAAGACGCGCGTCATCTGGAACATTCGCAGCACGCCGCGCAGCGCCAGCGGCGCCGGGGCCCATCCGGTGATGTCGGCGTCGCCCATCCGGACGCGGCCCGATAGCGGCGCGATGTAGCCCGACAGCAGGTTCAGCAGCGTCGTTTTGCCCGAGCCGTTGGGGCCGATGAGCCCGAGGATCTCGCCCTCGCGCAGGTCGAAGCTGACGTCGTCGACCGCGACCAGGCCGCCGAACTGGACGCGCAGCTTGGACACCGACAGCAGGCTCACGGCGCCCCCTTCCGCTGCCGCGCTGCGACCAGACCCCACAGTCCGCCGGGCAGGTAGCGAGCGAAAAGGATCACGAGCAAGGCGAAGACGATGGTCTGGACTTCGCCGAAGGCGCGCATCCATTCCGACCCCATGTAGACCAGCAGGGCCCCTGCGAGGGCACCGGTCAGCGAGCTCATGCCGCCGATGACCACCATCGACAGCACCAGGCCGGTCTGCTGGAGCAGACCCAGCTCGGGGCTGACGAGCTGGCTGAAGGTGCCGTACAGCGAGCCCGCCAAGCCACAGATCGCGCACGAGACCCAGAACGCGATCGACTTGACGCGAACGACGTCGATGCCGCGGCTCGAAGCCCCGACCGGGTCGTCGCGGACCGCCATCATGAAGCGCCCGAGCCGCCCCCTCAGCAACGCGTACAGCAGCAGCAGCACCGCCACCAGTACCCCCAGAAAGATGTAGTAGTAGCCGACCCGGCTCTGCGTCAGCGTCGCGACATGCATCCCCTGGTCGCCGCGCGTGAACTCGTGCGAGTTGCCGATGACGACGCGCGCGATCTCGGCGAAGGCCAGTGTCGTCAGCGACAGGTAGGGCCCGCTCAGGTTGAGGACCAGCTTCCCGAGCACCCAGCCCAGGAGAGCAGTCGCCACGACGGCGGCCGGAATGCCCAGTGCGAGCGGGACATGGGCGTAGTGGCCGAGCAGCGCGGTGGTGTAGCCGCCGATCATCGCGAAGGCCGCCGGCGCGAGCGAGAACTGGCCGGCGTAGCCGGCCAGCAGGTTCCACGCCAGCGCGACAATCGCGAAGTAGATGCTGACGACGACGATGCCGAGCGCGTAGGGGCCGCGGACGACCAGCGGCACCAGCGCCAGCAGCGCGCAAACCGCAAGCGCGGCAGCCATGTCGAACCGCAGGCGGTCGGCCCAGAGGCGGCGCGACGGCTTCATACCTCGCGCCCCTTCTCGCCCAACAACCCCTGCGGCCGCAGCAGGAGCACCGCGACCAGGATCACCAAGCCGAAGGCGTCGCGGTAGTCGTAGGACACGTAGACCGAAAAGAAGGCCTCGCTGACGCCCAGGATCAGCGCCGCGATCATTGCGCCCCAGATCGACCCCATCCCGCCGAGCACGACGATGACGTAAGACTTCACGGCCGGGAAGGCGCCGATGTCGGGCGACGGATTGACCAGCGGCGCCAGCAGCGCGCCCGACAGCGCGGCCAGCATGCCGGAGACGGCGAAGATGAGACTCGTCGTCCGCGTGGCGTCGATCCCGGCCAGCGAAGCGCCGAGCCGGTTCTGCGCCACCGCCTGGATCTGTAGCCCCCACACCGAGCGTTTGATGAACAGTGCCAGAGCGACCATCAGCGCCACCGCGACCGCAGCGGCGATGGCCTTCTGCCCGGTCAGCAGCACCGGCCCGACAGCGAAGCGGCCGATGTCGACCAGCGGGGGGCCGCGGAAGGAATAGGGGCCGACGATCTTGTCGACCAGGTTGATCAGCAGCAGCGACAACCCGAAGGTGACGACGACCGCGTACTCGTCCTTCATGAAGCCCCAGCTCGCGTAGCTGGCGTAGAGCGGCCGCATCAGCAGCCGCTCGACCAGCCAGCCCAGCAGCGCACCGGCGAACGCTGCGCCGGGCAAGGCGAGCCAAGGTGAGACGCCGAGCTTCAGGCTGACCAGCACATAGGTGTAGGCGCCGATCATGAAGAACTCGCCGTGGGCGAAGTTCACGACCTTCAGAACGCCGAAGATCATCGCCAGGCCGACGGCCATCAGCGCGTAGAAGCAGCCGTAGATCAGGCCGTTGGCAAGGAGGTCGAGGGCGAGCATGCGGAGCCGTTGACTGTCGTCGGTGAACAAAAAAGGGCGCCGCTGCCGGCGGCGCCCTCGGTCGGGCCGCGCCCGGCTTGCGTCACTTCGTCGGCCGGATGATCTTCGTCGGGTCGAACTTCTGCCCGGGCGCCTGAATCATCACCGTCTGCCCAATCGGCTGCTTCTCGGCCGTGAGCTCGTAGTTGACGAACGGAATCTCGAGCCACTGCTGGTAGCCATAGCCGGGCTCCGTCGAGAAGCCGGAGACGCCGCGAAGGCTGTCGAACTTCATCGTTCGCATCGCGTTGATCAGCTTGTCGGGCTCGGTGCTGTTGGCCACGCGCAAGCCCTGGATCACGAGCTCGAGCGAATCGGCAGCCTGCAGCACGAGACGGTTGATGTCGTTGCCGGTGCGCTTTTTGTACTCTGCGGCGACCTCGTTTGCGAGCGGCGGCTGCTTCATCTGCGGGTGGTAGAGCGCGAACGACAGCATGTACTTGCCGGCCTCTTTCACGTTCTGCCAGAAGTCGGGGTAGTCCGCAAGGCTGCTGCCGTCGTAGAGGATCGTCTTCGGGCTCGGTGCCAGGCCCTGCTCGTAGACCTGGTTCATCACCAGGTACGCCGCCGGCGGCAGCATCGACAGCACGATCACGTCGGGCGGGTTGGCGCGCAGCGGCAGCAGCGCAGCGGTGAAGTCTTTGCTGCTTCGATCGAGGGTTTCGAACTTGTACTCGATCTGCGGCGCCTTCTGCTTCAGCATTTCGCCGGTGAGCTTGGCCTGGCCGATGCCGAAGTCGGTGTTTTCAGCGAATGCGACGACGCGCTTGACGCCCATCGCCGCCAACGTCGTCGACATGGTCGACGACACCAGCGTGTTGTAAGGCGAGGTGTTGAAGACCTCGGGGTAGCCGCGCTTTCGGACTTCATCTGACCAGCAGTTGGTGTTCACATAGGGAACCTTGTAGCGGTGCGCAACCTCGATCTCTGCCAAGCAGACCGAACTCTGATGGCCGCCAGCGAGCGCCACCACCTTGTCGCTGGTGATGAGCTTCTCGGTCGCCGCGCGCCCCTTTTCGGGGATGCCCTGGTTGTCCTCGTAGACCAGCTTGATCGGGCGCCCGAGGACTCCGCCCTTGGCGTTGACGAGGTCCTTCACGATCTCCATCCCGTCCTTGACCTGCGTGCCCTGAACGACCGACCCCGGCGGCGACTGGGTAAGGCTGACGCCGATCAAGATCGGGTCGGCGGCGCGGGCGGGGAGGGAGGCCAATGCGGCCACGGAGAGCGCGGCCAGCCAGTGAGCACGAATCTTCATGGTCTTCTTCCTGTAAGGCGAGCCGGTTAGGCGGGAAGCAGTTGCGACCAAATTTAGCAGCAAAAGCGAAGCCGCACGCCAGCGACGAATTCGGATTTACCCGTGCCGCCGAGGAATCGGCCGCATAGCCGTCTGGTGCAACCGATTCATGGAAGTGAGTCATCTTTTGCTCAGTGAAAACCGCTCGACGATGTTCTCTGCGCAAACAACAGCACTTGCCAATCTCTGGAAAACTTCGCACTTGTCCCCGTGGACGCCAATCCTGCGATTCGAGAACCCTCAGTCCGTTGGCCTGTCTCTTGTCGGCACGACACGCATTTGGGTTCAACCAGCGCGTCGAGCCGCCCAGATCGGTGCTGGCCGACGAAGCGCTGGCCAGGGGGGCGACGGGCATCCTGTTCGGGTCGCGGATCGCGCCGTGCGGCACTGCGCGCCTGGTGCGAATCTTATGCATGCACGCAACTGGCCGGCCACGTGCTTCCCAACCCATCACCCCACCACATCCCCCCAAATCGTCCGCGCCCAACTCCACGCATACCCCGCCTCCACCTCATTCGCCGCCGCCGACAACCCGCCCGAGCCGGCGACGGTCTTGAAGGTCTTCTCTGCCGCCACGTACTCGTGCACGCTGGCCACGTGGACCACGCGGGTGGCGTCTACGAAGCTGTAGCAGGTGTTGGTCAGCATCGGCGCGGGGTTGATGTCCCAGCCGTTCAGCTCGGCGACGATGGCTGCGGCCACCACCTTGGCGTGGCCGTTGGCCATGTGGCCGCTCTTGGGCATGGCGGGGGCCGCCTGGATGGCGTCGCCGATCACGTGGATGTTCGGTGCGGCGGTCGACTCGAAGTTCAGGTAGTTCACGTTGCACCAGCGCGCGTTCGAGTTGGCCAGGCCGGTCTGCACGGCGACTGCACCGGCGCGCATGGCGGGCAGCACGTTCAGCACGTCGGCGCGCACGTCGTCCTGGATCTCGAACTTGACGGTCTTGCCGGCCGCGTCGATGCCGGTGGCCTTGTGCTGCGGCCGGTACTCGACCATGCCGGCGTACTGCTCGGCCCAGGCCTTCTTGAAGAGCGCGGGCTTGCTGGTCACGTCGGGGTTGGCGTCGAGCACCAGCACCTTCGACTTCGGCTTGGCGGCCTTGAAGTAGGCGGCGACCACGCACGCGCGCTCGTAGGGGCCGGGCGGGCAGCGGTACGGGGCTTCGGGGATGGTGATGGCGAACACGCCGCCGTCGGGCATGGCCTCCAACTGGCGGCGCAGGGCCAGGGTCTCGGGGCCGGCCTTCCACGCCTGCAGCACCTGGCCTTGCTGGCTTGCGGCGCGCAGGCCCGCCACGCTGTCCCAGATCATCTCGACGCCGGGCGAGAGCACGAGCTTGTCGTAGCGAATGCTGCCGCCCGACGCGAGCACGGCCACGCGCTTGGCGGGGTCGATGCTGGCGACCATGTCTTTGACGATGCGCACGCCGTGCCTGGCCGCGAGCGCGTCGTAGGGCACCGTGATGTCGCTCAGCAGCTTGGTGCCGCCGAGCACCAGGTTCGACAGCGGGCATGAGACGAAGGCGGCGTCGGGCTCGACCAGCACCACGTCGATCTTGCCGCCCGAGAACAGCCGCACGTACTTGGCCGCCGTCGCGCCCCCGAAGCCGCCGCCGACGACGAGCACGCGCGCCACGTCGGGCGTGCCGATGGTGTTCACGGCGCAGCCGGTCAGCGCTGCGGCACCGAACGCGGCGCCGCCGGCCTTGAGCACGTCGCGCCGGCGCAGGCCGGACTGGGTGGATGGGGGATGGGTGCTCATCGAGGCCCTCATTTGTTGCTGGCTGCGAAATAGCCCGCAAGCGCGGCGATCTGCGCGTCGTTGAAGCCCTTGGCGAGCTGGTGCATCACGGTGGCGGGCCGCGTGCCGGCCTTGAAGGCCGCCATCTGCTCAGTGAAATACGGCGCCGGCAGGCCGGCGAGGCCCGGCACGGCGGCGCCGCTCACGGCCTTGCCGTCGGTGCCGTGGCATTGCGCGCAAGTGGCGGCGAGAGCGCGCGTGCGCAGGGCTTGCGCATCGGCGTTCTGCGCCTGGGCGAGCGTGGGCATGGCGGTGGCCGCGAGCCCCGCGCAGAGCGGCAGCGCCCAGGCCAGCAAGGTTCGGGAACGGCGGGATGAGCGTCGAGAAGTCATGCAGGTGCCTCCGGGGTCGTTGCACTGTAGTGCCGCGCCAGCTCGGGCGGCAGTGGGGAATCGAGCAGCGCGCAGCTCAGGCGCAAGGCGTCGGCGGCGCAGTCGGTCAGGCGGCCGTGGCGGCTGTGCTGCCGCGCGGCGGTAACCCAGCCGCGCACGAGCACGGGCCGCTGCATCCAGGCCAGAGCCTGCAACGCATGCAGCGCGCAGACGATGCCGTCGGTGTCGGGCCAGGCGAGCGGCGGCACGTCTCCGAGGTGCGTCCACGGCGCCATCACGCTCGCATACCAGGCGGCGCCGGGCGACGGTGTTGCCGGGGCTGCGCCCGTGGCCGGCGCCGGTGCAGACGCGGGTGTGGGCGCGGGTGTGGTTGTGGGCGCTCCGCCGGCCGCAGCCGCAGCCGGCTCGGCCACCGGCACCATGCGCGACAGGAAGGCGCTGAACATGGCAATCGCATGCACGTCGGCCTGCGGCAGTTGCGACATGGTCGTGCCGGCGCCTGCCGGTGCCGCAACGCCCGGCGTTTCGCCGAGGCGCAGCCGCATCACGAGCCAGTGCAGGCGGTCGATGGGCCGCACCGTGCCGCGCGCTCCCATCAGGCGGCGCGTGGCTTCCAGCAGGGCCTGGCGGGCCGGCAAGGGGCTGCTTCGCAGCCGCGCCAGCATGGTCTCGAACCACGGCAGGCGGGCGGCAGCGGGCAGTGCGGCCACGTGCGCACGCAGGGCCGGTGCACCGGGGTGCGAGTGCGGGTGCGGGTTCGCCTGGCACTCGATCTCCCACGCCCGCAGCGCGCGCTTGCTGTCGGGCGGCAGCAGCAGCGCCAGCAGGGTGGCGTGCAACTCCAGCGGGCCGTTGACACGCGACAGCTGGTCGGCGGCGACGCGGGCGCGCTCGTTTGCATCGGCCTCGACGCGGCGGTTCGGGTCGTCGGGGGGGCGTGCGGTCATGGTTTGCCGATGTTGCCCGGCATCACAACACGCCCGCCACGCGGAAGCCGAACAGCCGCACCAGCAGCACGGTCGGGAACTGCCGCACCGCGTGGTTGTAGTCGGCGACAGTCTCGTTGAACTGGCGCCGCGCGAAGGCGAACGTCACGTCGCTGGCGGCGAGCTGCGCGTTCAGCGGCGCCATGTCGAGCCCGGGCGCGCTTTGCACCGGCAGCCGCGCGCGCGCCTCGGCCACGATGTCGTCGGCCAGCCGCAGGCTCGTGATGGCGCCCACCGTGCCGGGCCGGGCGCGGGCGCGGGCGCACGCGGCTTCTGCCTGCTGGCAGGCGGCACGCAGCGCGTCGACGCGTTCGGCGGCGTGCGGCAGGGCTTGCGAGAGTGCTTCCAGCAGTTGCAGCAACAGCGCCTGGCGCTCGCGGAACTGCGCATCGACCGACGCGAACTGGCGCACGATCTCGCCGCGCATGCGCACCAGCCGGTTGTAGGCGCCGACGGCCCAGAACAGCAATGCGGCCGCGGCGGCCCACACGGCGATCTGGGTGACGCTCAACTCGCCACCCACGCCTCGTAGCCGCGGCGGCGCAGGTCGCAGGCCGGGCACAGGCCGCAGCCGTAGCCCCAGGCGTGCAGCTCTTCGCGTTCGCCCAGGTAGCAGGTGTGCGTGTGCTCGATGGTCAGGTCGATCAGCGCGTCGCCGCCCAGCTCTTCGGCCAGGGCCCAGGTCTGCGCCTTGTCGAGCCACATCAGCGGCGTTTCGATCACCATGGGCGCGTCCAGGCCCAGGCTCAGCGCGACCTGCATCGCCTTGAGCGTGTTGTCGCGGCAATCGGGGTAGCCGGAGAAGTCGGTCTCGCACATGCCGCCGACCAGCACGCTCAGGCCGCGTCGGTAGGCAATGGCGCCGGCGAAGTTGAAGAACAGCAGGTTGCGCGCGGGAACGAAGGTGTTGGGCAGGCCTTGCGCGTTCATCTCGATGGCGCGCTCGCGGGTCATCGCGGTGTCGGAGATCTGGCCGAGCAGCGTCATGTCGATCAGGTGGTCTTCACCCAGGCGGCGCGCCCACAGCGGGAACTGCAGGTGCAGCGCATGCCGCACATGCAGCCGGCACTCCAGCTCGACGGCGTGGCGCTGGCCGTAGTCGAAGCCCAGCGTCTCGACATGCGCAAAGCGCTGCAGCGCCCACGCCAGGCAGGCCGTGGAGTCTTGACCGCCCGAGAACAAGACCAGCGCGCGGCGCGGGTCCACGCTGGTCATCGCGGCCGGCATCAGCCGCGCACCTCACCGTGGCCGAGCACCACCCACTTGAGCGACGTGAGCCCTTCCAGCCCGACCGGCCCGCGCGCGTGCAGCTTGTCGGTGCTGATGCCGATCTCGGCGCCCAGGCCGTACTCGAAGCCGTCGGCGAAGCGGGTGCTGGTGTTGACCATCACGCTGGCCGAATCGACCTCGCGCAGGAAGCGCATCGCGTTCGTGTGCTGCGTGGTGAGGATGGCGTCGGTGTGGTGCGAGCCGTAGCGGTTGATGTGCGCCATGGCCTCGTCCAGGCTCGCCACGACCTTGATGCTGATGACGAGCGCCAGGTACTCCTCGGCCCAGTCTTGTTCGGTGGCGGCTTTGAGCTGTGCGCCGGGCACGTCACGCAGCAGCTCCAGTGCCGCCGCGTCGCAGCGCATCTCCACGCCCTTGGCGGCGAACAGCGCGCCGATGCGCGGCAGGAAGGCGGGCGCTATTGCCGCATGCACCAGCAACGACTCGGCCGCGTTGCACGGGCTGACCTTCTGCGTCTTCGCGTTGTCGGTCACGCGCACGGCCAGTTCCAGGTCGGCGCTGGCATCAACGTACACGTGGCAGTTGCCGTCGAGGTGCTTGATGACCGGCACCTTGGCTTCGCGGGTGATGCGCTCGATCAGCCCCTTGCCGCCGCGCGGAATGATCACGTCCACCGCCTCGGGCGAGGCAATGAGCACGCCCACTGCGGCGCGGTCGGTGGTCGGCACGAGTTGCACCGCATCCGGCGGCAAGCCGGCGTCTGTGAGTGCGGCCTGCACCAGCTTCCACAGCGCGAGGTTGGAGTGAATCGCCTCCGAGCCACCGCGCAGGATGCAGGCGTTGCCGCTCTTGATGGCGAGCGACGCGGCCTCGATGGTCACGTTCGGCCGGCTCTCGTAGATCATGCCGAACACGCCCAGCGGCACGCGCATGCGGCCGACCTGAATGCCGCTCGGGCGGTAGGCCAGGTTCGTGATCTCGCCGATGGGGTCGGGCATCGCGGCGATCTGCTCGCAGCCCTCGGCCACGGTCTCCAGCGTCTTGGCGTCGAGCCGCAGGCGGTCGAGCATCGGGCCGGCCAGGCCTGCGGCGCGGGCCGTGGCCAGGTCTTGTTCGTTGGCCGCAGCCAGCAGCGCCTGCTCGGTGCGCAGGCGCTGCGCGAGCGCGAGCAGCGCGTGGTTCTTGGCGGCCGTGGGGGCGGCAGCCATCAACGTGCTTGCGGCGCGGGCCGCCGCGCCCATGTGGGCGACCATCGCTTGCAGGTCGGAAGAGGTCATGCGCGATTGTCGCAAACCTGTGCTGGCGCAGGCGGGACCGGCGCAGCGGGCGTCAGCGGGGCTCAGTGCGCGGCGAAATCGCCTTCCGACAGCACGATGGGTTGGCCGTGCGGCGTGCGGTCGGCGGCGTGGTCCCATGCACCGCGCCAATGTTCCAGCTCGCTGGCGGAGCTTGCGCCCTTGGTGGCGACCAGCACTTCGAGCGCGGCGAGCCAGTGTTGGTAGCAGGTGCCGCCGGTGTCCGCGTCGCCGGCGGCTTGCGCGGCGCTGATCTGCGCGGCCAGCGCGGCGGCCCATTCAGGCCACGTGAACAGCCCGCGCTCGTGCAGCGCCAGCGTCATCGCGAAGGCCTGCGCCTCCCAGGGTTCACGGAAAACCGGGGCGTCGGGTGGCGTCGACACGCCGGCGCCGAGGGGCGTGGTGGGCGCCATCAGGAAACCTCCGTGCTTCGCACTGCGGTGTATGCGCCTTTGGGGCGGCCCGGCGGCCTCATGCCACGGTGTCCAGGTAAGGCTCCCAGGCATCCACCGACACGGTGAGGCCGGGCGCCGCGTCGGCCCACAGCTCGGTGCCGGCGAACACCACCGTGTAGAGCCATTGCGGGCTTTCGCCCAGCCCTCGCGCATGCGCATCGGCGAACACATGCGCGCCGTGCACGCGCTCGACCGTGCCGCAGCGCCCGCGCGCATAGCCGGGCAGGCGGGTGTGGTGCGCGGCCGGCGCGGCCTGGGTGCGCACGCGCTGGCCGACTTTGAAGCGCGCCGCCGTGGTGGCGGGCCGCTCGGTCGGCGCGCCCTTAGCGAGCACCTGCGGCACGTCGGCCGCGCGCAGCACGCGGGCCACCGGCAGCGCGGCGTGCAGCATGCGGCCGGCGGCCAGCTCGTCGGCCTGTACCAGCCCGCGCTCGCGGAGCAGCCGCTCCAACCCGGTGATCCAGACCTCGTAGTAGCCGAGCGCGCGATAGCCCGGCAGCGTTTCGCGGGCGCCGCGGCTCGCGTCGATGTTCCACGACCCGGTGGCACCCATGGCGAGCGTGACCGCCAGGGCGCGCGGCTCCCACGCCGCATGGAACAGCTCGCCTTCGGGTTCGGGCAGCACGCGGCCAAAACCGCAGTCACCGCCTTCGCCGCCGAGGTCGGCAAAGGTTTGATACGTCATGGTGCGGTGCCCGGCGCCAGCGCCAGGCCGGCTCCGACCATCGAGTCGCGCGTGACCAGCGCGGCGAGTTGTTCTTCGCTCATGCTTTCAGTGCCCGCCGGGCGCAGCGGCAGCACCATGTAGCGCAGCTCGGCGGTCGAGTCCCACACGCGAACCTCGGTGCCTTGCGGCAGCGCCACGCCGAAATCGGCGAGCACGCCGCGCGGGTCTTTGACGGCGCGCGAGCGGTAGGCGGCGCTCTTGTACCAGGCCGGCGGCAAGCCGAGCACCGGCCACGGGTAGCAGCTGCACAGCGTGCACACGACCAGGTGATGCTGCTGCGGCGTGTTCTCGACCACGAGCATCTGCTCGCCCTGGCGCCCGCCGTAGCCGAGTTCGGCGATGGCCGAGGTGGCCGAGCCCACGTCGCGCAGCAGGCGCTCGCGGAACACGGGGTCGGCCCAAGCCCGCGCCACCACGCGCGCTCCGTTGCGAGGGCCGATGCGGGTCTGGTAGGTGTCGATCAGCACTTCGAGCGCGGCCGGGTCGATGTAGCCCTTGGCCGTGAGCACCGATTCGAGCGCGCGCACGCGCAGGTCCATCGGGCCGAGCTCGCTGTGGTTGTCGTGATGCTCGTGGTGGTCGGGGTGTTCGTGCGTCGCCATGTGCCGATGCTACGACGGCACCACGGTCCGGGCACGGACGTTGCGTGACACCGGGTCACCGGCGCCAGCCACGGAACCGAGGGATTGCACGTGTGGCGGGCCATCCACAAGGTACTTGGCACGCGCGGCTCCGGGCTCAAAATTCCCACACTCTTTTCCCGTTCATTTGCAAAGGCGAACCCCATGAAACCAATTCGATCCGCCCTTCGTGGCCTGGGTGCCTGCGCGGCACTGCTGCTGGTCGTGGCCGGCGCCGACGCACGCCCCTTCGACGACATCAAGAAAGACGGCAAGATCATCGTGGCCACCGAAGGCCAGTTCGCACCGTTCAACTACTTCCAGGGCGCCAAGCTCACCGGCTTCGAGATCGACGTGGCCGAGGCCATGGCCGCCAAGATGGGCGTCACGATCGAATGGAAGGCGCTCAGCTTCGACGCCCTGCTGGCCGGCCTGCGCCAGGACCGCTGGGACATGGTCATCGCCTCGCACGGCATCACCGAAGAGCGCGCCAAGGCCGTGACCTTCACCGAGCCGCACTACTGCTCGGGGGGAGTGATCATCAGCAAGGACCCGGCCATCAAGAGCGCGAAAGACCTGACGGGCAAGGTCGTCTCGGTGCAGACCGGCACCACCTACCTCGAGAACGTCAAGAAGCTCGCCGGCGTGAAGGAGATGAAGAACTTCCCGCAGGACACCGATGCCCGCGCCGCGCTGGCCACCGGCCGCGTCGATGCCTGGGTGACCGACCGTTTCGTGGCCAAGACCGCGCTCGAAGCCAACCCCGGCTTGGGCATGAAGATGGGTGACTTCCTGTTCGTCGAGCGCATTGCCTCGGCGGTCGCCAAGGGCAACACCTCGGTCGCCGGTGAGGTGAACAAGGCGCTGGCGGCGATCCAGGCCGATGGCTCCTACGCCACCATCTCGAAGAAGTGGTTCGGCGAAGACATTCGCTGCAAGGCGCCGGCTTGACCCACAAGCGCCGCCAACGCGCCACGCTGACGACCGAGCGCCGATGACCGCAGCCCTGCAAGTCTGGCCCGCCGGCTGGAGCCGCCAGTTGCGCAGCAGCGCCACGATGGCGGCGGCCGGCGTCGTGCTGGTGCTGCTGCTGTGGTTGATGGCGATCCCGCTCGCGCTGGCGCCCGAGCCCATCGGCAACAACGCGCAGTACTTCGCTGAGGGCACTCGCGTCACGGTGCAGCTCACGCTCGTGGCGGGGGTGAGCGGCGTGTTGATCGGCGTGCTCGCGGCACTCGGCAAGACCTCGAAGGTGGCGGTGTTCCGCTGGGTGGCCGGCATCTACATCTGGGTCATTCGCGGCACGCCGCTGCTGGTGCAGGTGCTGTTCGTGTACTTCGCGCTGCCGGCGCTGATCCCCGCGCTCAAGCTCGGCGACTTTGCCTCGGCTTGCCTGGCGCTGAGTTTCAACGCCGGCGCCTACAACGCCGAGGCCATTCGCGCCGGCCTGCTGGCGGTGCCCAGGGGGCAGATCGAAGCGGCGCGTTCGCTCGGTCTGTCGCCGTGGTTCACGTTCATCGACGTGACATTCCCGCAGGCATTCAAGATCTCGCTGCCGCCGCTGGTGAACAACATCGTGGCGCTGCTGAAAGACTCGTCGCTCGCCTACGCCATCGGCGTGGTCGAGCTGACCAACGTGGGCAACCGCATCCAGGCGGCCACGTTCCAGCCGCTGCCCATCCTGCTGACCACCGCCACCATTTACCTGCTGCTCACGAGCGTGATGACGCAGGTGTCGGACGCGGTGGAGCGGCGCTTCGACGTGGAGGGCAAGCTCGCATGAGTGTTCTTGCCGCGTTGCCCACCACGTCTGCGTCATCACCGCTGATCACGGTCGAGAAGGTCAACAAGCACTTCGGTGCAGCGCATGTGTTGCGCGACGTGTGCACGCATTTCAACGCGGGCCAAGTGACGGCCATCCTCGGCGCATCGGGCTCGGGCAAGAGCACCTTGCTGCGCACGCTGAACCGGCTGGAGAAGCACGACAGCGGCCGCATCGTCGTCGACGGCATCGAGGTCTGCGACGACCTGAAGCAGCTCGACGCGCTGCGCGCCGAGGTCGGCATGGTGTTCCAGCAGTTCAACCTGTTCCCGCACCTGACCGTGCTCGAGAACGTGACGCTCGCGCCGCGCCGCGTGCGCAAGACGCCGCGCGCCGAGGCCGAGGCCAAGGCCATGGAGTTGCTCGACCGCGTCGGCCTCGCGGCGCATGCGCACAAGCACCCGTTCGCACTGTCGGGCGGGCAGCAGCAGCGCGTGGCGATTGCACGCTCGCTCGCCATGGCGCCGCGCGTGCTGCTGTTCGACGAGCCCACCTCGGCGCTCGACCCCGAGATGGTCAAGGAAGTGCTCGACGTGATGAAGCAGCTCGCCGCGATGGGCATGACGATGATCGTCGTCACCCACGAGATGGGCTTTGCGCGCGAGGTGGCGGGCCGCGTGCTGTTCCTCGACCAGGGCTGCGTGGCCGCCGACGAGCCGCCCGAGCAGTTCTTCGGTGCGCAGACGAACGAGCGCATCCGGGCCTTCCTGGGCCAGATCCAAAAGTAGTCCAAAGAGAAGAGTGCGCTGACAAGAAGCGCGTTTCCCAGAACCCAAACTTCAAACAGGAGAACCTTGATGAACCACAAGACCGTGCTCGCCGCAGCGCTTGCCGCCGCGTTCGCCGCCCTGCCGGCGCAGGCGCAAACCGCGAAAGACTTCGAAGACATGCGCGCCGAGATCAAGCGTCTGCGCGACGAGGTGAACGAGCTGAAGAAGGCCCGGCCGGCCGAAGCCAAGCCCGCCGACTCGTCGGGCTGGGGTGACCGCATCGAGGCGTTGGAGATCAAGGCGAAAGACGCCGTGGTGGTGGGCGACATCGGCGGGGGCTTCCGCATCCCCGGCTCCGAGACTTCGTTGCGGGTGTATGGCTATGCCGAAGGCCACGTGATCCACGACCTGAAGGCCGGCGGCTCGACCGACAACTTCACCGACCTGACCTTCCAGGCACTCGACGGCACCGGCGCGCAGACCGGCCGCACCAAGCTCACCGCACAGACCTCGCGCTTCGGCTTCGAAACGTCCACGCCCACCTCGGCCGGCACCTTCAACACCAAGCTCGAGATGGACTTCTACGCCTACGGCCCCGGCAACCGCAACCGCCTGCGCCTGCGTCAGGCCTACGGCGAGTACTCGGGCTGGTTGATCGGCCAGACCTGGTCGACGTTCATGGACCTGGACGACCTGCCCGAGACGGTCGACTTCAACGGCCCGATCGGCGCGCCGTTCTCGCGCCGCATGATGGTTCGCTACACCTATGGCGATGCGAAGGCCGGCTACAAGTTCAGCTTTGCCGCCGAAGACCCGGAAGACCAGTTCGGCGGCGGCAGCGCCAACGAGCGCATGCCGCAACTGGTGGCGCGCTTCGACAAGAGCTTCGACTGGGGCGCGGTCAACATTCGCGGCCTGCTGCACGAGAAGCGCTCGGCCACCGAAACCAAGCGCGGCTGGGGCTTCGGCGTGGGCGGCAGCTACAAGATCACTGACAAGGACATCCTGATGGGCCAGTACACCCGCGTCGACGGCGACGTGGACCAGCTCTACGGCTCGAACGGCTACAGCATCGACACGGACAAATTCGATGCTACTGGGGCGCAGACTCATGTGGGCACTGGCGCTCTCACCTTCGACAAGAACCAGGGCCTCGTGTTCGGCTACGCCAAGACCTTCAGCGACCAGCTGCGCGGCTCCATTGCCTACGGCATGAACAAGGGCAAGACCGCCGAGGCCGTGGACAACAAGCGCCTGCAGCAGCTGTTCGTGAACATGATCTATTCGCCGTTCAAGAACGTGGAGCTGGGCGCCGAGTACATCTACGGCAAGCGCAAGACCTTCACCGACGACACCGGCACGATGTCGCGCTTCGACCTGATGGGGCGCTACTCGTTCTGAGCCCGCCCCGCTGACCGCCACGCGCTCGATGTGCCATCGGCGCGTGGCGCGCTCACACCCGGTTGCATCGGATACCGCCGCAGGTGCAACCTTGAGCGCGCACCGCGCACCATCCTCTGGTGCGCGACTTCGACGACTCAACGCTCTGGCGGATCAGCGGCTTCAACCGTGTGCGGCTCGAAACCGGCTCGAGCGGTTTCGCCCGGCTGGGGCAGGCTACCGTGCTGCCTACCACGCTGCTGGCCGACCTGCGCCGGCTCGACGCCGACCCCGCCGCCAGCGACGTGCTGGAAGTGCTGGCGGCCTGCCTGCGGCACCGTGAAGCTGCGCTGTTGTGCATCCAGCACGACGGCCTGGTGTGGCCGATCACGGTGTTCCCGGTGCAACAGGTGTATCACTCACCCCGCGAATTGCCGGCCGCCCCGGGTGATGGCCTGGCGCAAGCCACGCTGCTGACCGCCGAGCCGCCCGGTGTGCGGCCGCCCGGCCACTGGATGCACGAGCGCATTGCGACTGCCGACCACTACCGCCCACTGCTGCCGCTGCTGTGGCTGCTGGCGTTGCAGGGGCCTCGCACGACGCTCCTGGCCGAGATTGCAGGCACAGCGGCTTATCGCGCCACGCGCCGCCTTGCCGACGACCGGCTCGCCGCCCCGGGAGCTCTCAGCTCTGCCGCCGAGCGGCTGCGCCGCGAGACCGCGTCGATGAAGGTGATCGCCAGCTGGCCGGGAATGAGCCCGGAACGCGCCAGCCGCTTGCTCAATGGCCTGTACCTGGTGTCGGCGTTGCTCGTGACCCGCGCCCACCCGGCGGCGCGTGCGGAACCCAAGTCGCTGCGGGATCGGCTGAGCGGAAACAAGCCGCCGCGTTGAAGGGTTCGGCGAGGGTGCGGCGAAGGCGATGTCAGGCGTCAGGCCGCGTCTGTTCGACCCAGATGAGCTTGTCGACCGCCACGCCCAGTTGCCGCGCTTGCGCGACGAGCTGTTCGCGCACCGACGCGGGCAATTGCCGCTCGCGCGCCAGGATCCACAGGTAGTCGCGGTTCGGGCCGATCACCATCGACCAGCGGTAGCCCTGCTGATCGAGCGCGATCACGTGGTAGCCGCCGTAGAAGGGCCCGAAGAACGACACCTTCAGCGACGCGCGGTTGGCGTCGCCGGTGAACAGCGCCTTGCCATCGGCCTGCTTCCACTCTCCCTTGTCGGTGGCGAAACCGCGGTTGATGACTTCGACACTGCCGTCCGGTTGAAGGCGGTAGCTGGCGCTCACGTCGGTCAGGCCGCGCTCGAACGAATGGTCGAGCCGCGCCACCTCGAACCACTTGCCGGCGTAGCGCGTCACGTCGAACGGCGTGACGGGCGTGACGCCGTCGGGGGGTGAGGTGCAGGCCGTGGCCAGGCCGAGCAGGGCCACGCAGAGCACGGTTCGCCAAGCGGCGCCGCGGTTCAAGCGGTGGTGTGCGGGGCGAGTGGAAAGTGGGAGCGCGTCATTCATGCCTGAAGACTACGCGGAAACATCAACCCACACTTCGCCCCGTGACGAGCTGGTACACCACCATGATGACGGCGGCCACGAGCAAGATGTGGAGCAGGCCGCCAGCAGTGAACGATGTCACCAGGCCAAGCACCCAGAGAACCAGAAGGACCAAGGCAATTGTGTAGATCACGATCATTCTCCAATGAGATGAGGGAGCAGACGCAACATGCTTCTGCGACGGGAGCCCTGAGCATCGGCTCCACGCCGGTGGCATGGAATCAGCCGAGCCGCCGAGGGTGTGTAGGCGCCGTCCCACTGCACCGCGCCGGGGTTGCCTGATGAGCCGAAGCAGCCTCGTGATCAGTTGCGAGCATGGCGGGCGCGACGTGCCGCCCGCCCACGGCGCCCGCTTCGCCGGCGCCGAGGCGGTGCTTGGCAGCCACCGCGGCTGGGACCCCGGCGCACTGCTGCTGGCCCGCGAGATGGCCAGCGCGTTCGCCTCGCCGCTGTTCTTTGCGACCACCACGCGCCTGCTGGTCGACCTGAACCGCTCGATCGGCCACAGCCAACTGTTCTCGGAGTTCACGCGCGGGCTGCCGCGCACCGAGCGCGATGCCATCGTGGCCGCGCACTACCGCCCGCACCGCAGTGAGGTCGAAGGCGACGTCGCCAGGCGCATTGCCCGCGGTGAAGCGGTGACGCACATCGCATCGCACAGCTTCACGCCGGTGCTGAACGGCGTGCTGCGGCAGGCCGACGTGGCCTGGCTCTACGACCCCCGGCGCCCGCGTGAGGCGGCGCTCGCGCAGCGCTGGATGCGTGCGCTGGCGCAACGCGCGCCGCTCCTGCGCTTGCGCCGCAACTACCCCTACCAGGGGCGCGGCGACGGTTTGACGGCGCTGCTGCGCAGGCGCTTCAACGGGGCAGAGTATCTCGGCATCGAACTGGAAGTGAACCAGCGGTTTGTCGACGCGGGTGGGGCGGCATGGGCAGCGCTGCGGGGCGATCTGATTGCCTCGCTGCATGCGGTGTTGGAGTTGCCCGCGCCCTGACCCTGACCCTGACACCCTCCCAGCGGAAGGCAGCACAACTCACCACTCCAGCGCCGGCAACTCGTGGAAGACCTTGCGCGTGCCTGCGATCCATTGGTGCTTGAGGGAATCGAAGTAGGCGTCGCCAGCATCGAAGCGGCGCTTCATCGTGACCGCCAGGGTGTCGCGCGCATAGCAGAGCAGGTCGATCGGCATGCCCACCGACAGGTTGCTCAGCATGGTCGAATCGAACGACACCAGCACGCACTTGGTGGCGTCTTCGATCGTGGCACTCGGTGTGACCGCGAGGTCGAGGATCGGCTTGCCGTACTTGGCCTCGCCGGTCTGCAGGAACGGCGTGTCGTTGCCCGCTTCGATGAAGTTTCCTTCGGCGTAAATGCGGAACAGGCGCATCTCTTCACCGGCGATCTGCCCGCCCAGGATGAACGAGGCGTTGAACTTCAGGCCACCGCCTTCCAGGTACGGCCCGTCGCGGCGCTCGATGGCACGCATGGCGTCGGCCACCAGGTTGGCGGCATCGAACATCGACGGCACCGACCCCAGGTGCGGCGGCTCGGCGGCGGCCCGCTGGCGCAGCACGTTGATCACCGCCTGCGTGGCCGCGAGGCCACCCGAGCTGAGCAGCACCAGCACGCGCTCGCCAGCGTGTTCGAACACCGTCATCTTGCAGAACTTGGCGTAGTTGTCCACGCCGGCATGGGTGCGTGAATCGCTGGCGAAGATCAGCCCTTCATCGAGCTTGACGCCAACGCAGTAGGTCACGGCGCAGCCTTGGCGTGCTACCCGCCCGCGACGACGTCGGCCCAGACCTTGAAGCCGGTGAGCGTGTTCGGGCCGAAGGTGCTGGACAAGGCCACGTCGCAGGCGTCGCGGCCGCGCGCGATCAGCACGCGGCCGATCCGTGGCGTGTTGTTGCGCGCGTCGAAGGTGTACCAACGGTCGCCGAGGTAGGCCTCGAACCAGCCGGCGAAGTCCATCGGGCCATAGGGCGGCGCCGTGCCGTAGTCGCCGAGGTAGCCGGTGCAGTAGCGCGCCGGTATGTTGAGGCAGCGGCACAGGGTGATCGCCAGGTGCGCATAGTCGCGGCACACGCCGACGCCTTCGTTGTAGGCCTCGAACGCGGTGCGCGTGCGCCGCGCGTTGTGGTAGCCGAACTCGATGTGCTGGTGCACGAAATCGCAAACGGCCTGCACGCGCGCCCAGCCGGTCGGGCCGGTGCCGAAGCGCTGCCAGGCGAAGTCGGACAGCAGCTCGGTCTCGCAGTAGCGGCTGGCCAGCAGGTAAACGAGCGTCAGCTCGGGCAACTGCTCGACCGGCGCCTGCTGCACCCACGGCGCCACCACGTCGGGCTGGCCGCTGTCGTTGATCAGCGCGTCGGTCGTGAGCACCGTGCGGCCGGCCGGCGCGACGATGCGGCTGCACCAGTTGCCGAACAGGTCGCGATAAGTGGTGATCGGCACGGCGGGGTTCGTGACGAGGTGATCGGCCCGCACCAGGTCGGACGCGCGCGAGTAGTGAATGCCGAGCGCCAGGATCATCGGCGTGGGCTGCGGGCACTCGTAGACCATCTCGAAGCCGACGCGCAACTGCATGGTGGTTCCCGGGTTCAGCGTGCGGTTTTCGCGCCCGGCTTCGCGGGCGGCGACGGCTCGGGGTCCAGGCCCTTGATCGGCGCCGCGGTCTTGTCGACGGGCGGAATCTCGACGACCTTGTCGGTCAGCGCCTTCTCGTTGAAGCTGTCGGGCTGCTTCTCGGCGGCCTTCTTCTCGGATTGGTGCAAGGCATCGCGGTCGCCCGTAGTGTCGGCGGCGGAGTCGGGAGAGTCGGGAGAGTCGGGAAAAGCGCGGTTGGCGGGGCTGATCATGGCGTGTCTCCTACGTGTCGAAAGTAAGCAACGATTGGGCCGCCGCAGGCGCGTGGGGCCCATCGGGCGGCGCGCCGTTGCCCTGTAGGGCATTGCCTGCAACCCGACGGCGTGGGGGCGCTCTAGAGCTCGCGCCAGCGCAGGCAGGCCACGCTCTGCCCGCCGCCCACGTCTTCGAGCACAGGCACCTCCGTTGCGCAGCGCGCCACCGCGTGCGGGCAGCGCTTGTGGAATGAACACCCGCTCGGCGGGTTCAGTGGCGACGGCAACTCGCCGCTGAGGACCTGCCGCTGCTGGCGTGCTGCCGCATCGATGCGCGGCGTGCTCGCGAGCAGCGCCTGGGTGTAGGGGTGGCGCGGCGCAGCGAACAGCAGCGCCGTCGGCGCGCGCTCGACGACCTTGCCGAGGTACATCACCAGCACCTCGTCGGCAATGAGTTCGACCACCGCGAGGTTGTGCGAGATGAACACGTAGGCGACTTGCGTCTCGTCCTGCAGGTCCATCAGCAGGTTCAGCACCTGGGCCTGAATCGACACGTCGAGCGCCGAGACCGGCTCGTCGAGCACAACGACCTTCGGCGCCAGCATCAGTGCGCGCGCAATCGCCACGCGCTGGCGCTGGCCGCCCGAGAACATGTGCGGGTAGCGTGCGTGGTGCTCGGGCCGCAGGCCCACGCGAGCCATCATGGCCCGCGCGCGTTCACTGCGTTCGGCAGCGCCCGCCCGTATGTTGATGGCGAGCGGCTCTTCGAGCGCATGGCCGATCTTCTTGCGCGGGTTCAGGCTCGCGAACGGGTTCTGGAACACCATCTGCACCTGCATGCGCAGCTGCTTCTTCAAGGCCGCGTCGGCATGCGTCACGTCGGCCAGCTTCTGATCCGATTGCGCCAGCATCAACGCGCCCGAGGTCGGCGCCTCGATCATCGTGAGCTGCCGCGCGAGCGTGCTCTTGCCGCAACCCGATTCGCCGACCACCGCCAGCGTGTGGCCTGCCGGCAGTGCGAACGACACGCCGTCGAGTGCGCGCGCCAGGGCCTTCGGCTTGAACAGGCCGGTGGACACGGGGTAGTGCTTCGCGAGCGCGCGCGCTTCGAGCACCGGGGCCGCGAGGGCTTCGCTCACGCTGCTTCCTTTGTGAGCGGGAAGAAGCAACGCGCCTGTGCGCCCACGTCACCGTCGAGCGTGGGCCGCTCGTTCCTGCACTTCGGCTGCACGTAGGCACAGCGCGGTGCGAGCAAACAGCCCGCAGGCCGGTCGAACGCGCCGGGCACCACGCCGCCCATCGAGCGCAGCCGGCGGCGGCCGATGTTGTGCTCGGGCAGCGCCGACAGCAGCGCCTCGGTGTACGGGTGGCGCGGTGCGGCGAAGAGGCCGGGCACGGCCGCCGTTTCGACCACCTGGCCCGCGTACATCACCAGCACGCGCTGCGCGATCTCGGCGACCACGCCGAGGTCGTGCGTGATGAGCACGAGCGCCATGCCGCGCTCGCGTTGCAGGCGCAGCAACAGCGCCAGCATCTGCGCCTGGATCGTCACGTCGAGCGCGGTGGTGGGCTCGTCGGCGATGAGCAGGCGCGGGTTGCAGGCGATGGCCATCGCCACCATCACGCGCTGGCTCATGCCGCCGGACAGTTGATGCGGGTAGGCGTCGAGCCGGCGCTGCGCATCCGGGATCTCGACCTGCTGCAAGAGTTCGATTGCGCGCGCCCGAAGTTCGCGCCTCGATCCGCCTTCGTGGATGCGCAGCGTCTCCATCAGCTGGAACGCCACGGTGAAGCACGGGTTCAGGCTCGCCATCGGGTCCTGAAAGATCATCGCGATGTCTTTGCCGAGCATCTGGCGGCGCTGCTTCTGCGGCATGGCCAGCAGGTCGCGGCCGTCGAAGCTCAGCTGCCGCGCGCCAACGCGGCCGGGCTCGTCGATCAGCCCCATCAGCGCAAGCGCGGTCACGCTCTTGCCCGAGCCCGACTCACCGACGATGCCCAGCACCTCGCCCGCGTCGACGTGCAGGCTCACGCCGTCCACGGCCGTGAACGCACCGAAGGTGACTTGAAGGGTGTCGACTTGGAGGAGGCTCATGAAGGGTCGCGAAAAGACAAGTCATTCACCGCTTCAGCCTCGGGTCGAGCGCGTCGCGCAGGCCGTCGCCCATCAGGTTGAAGGCGAGCACCGAGACCAGGATGGCCAGGCCCGGCAGCGTGACCACCCACCATGCGCTTTGCATGAACTCGAGCGCGCTGGCGAGCATCGAGCCCCACTCGGGGGTGGGCGGCTGCGCGCCCAGGCCGAGGAAGCCGAGCGCGGCGGCGTCGAGGATGGCGGTCGAGAAGCCGAGCGTCGCCTGCACGATCAGCGGCGCGGCGCAGTTGGGCAGCACGGTGTCGAACATCAGCCGCGCCGTGCCGGCGCCGGCGATGCGCGAGGCGGCCACGTAGTCCTTGCCCATCTCGCCGATGACGGCCGCGCGCGTGAGCCGGACGAAGTGCGGCAGCATCACGATCGCGATGGCGTACATCGCGTTCATCAAGCCCGGCCCGAGGATCGCGACCACGGCCACGGCGAGCAGCAGGCTCGGCAGCGCCAGCATGATGTCCATCAACCGCATGATCGTGAACTCGGCTGCACCCCGGAAGAAGCCGGCCAGCAGGCCCAGCACCACGCCGATGGAGAGCGACAGGCCCACCGAGACGATGCCGATCAGCAGCGACAGCCGCGTGCCGTGGATCAGCCGCGACAGCAGGTCGCGGCCCACCGGGTCGGTGCCGAGCAGGAACACGTGGCCGCCGACAGCCTGCAGCGACGGCGGTTTGAGCGTGGCGTCGCGGTACTGCTCGCTCGGCGAGTAGGGCGCGATCACGTCGGCGAAGACCGCGCAGAAGAGCAGCGCGGCAATCAGCGCCAGGCCGATCAGCGCGCCTCGGTTGCGCTTGAAATCGCGCCACAGCTCCTTCGCCGGCGAGGGCGGTGCCTGCACCTCGACCCCGGGCTCCAGCATGGCCCTCATTGGTGCCGTATCCGCGGGTTGATCACACCGTACAGCAGGTCGACGACCAGGTTCACGCTGATGATGACGGTCGCACTCATCAGGATGCCGCCCTGCACGGCCGGGTAGTCGCGCCGGTGGATCGCCTCGACCAGCCACTTGCCGATGCCGGGCCAGCTGAAGATCGTCTCGGTCAGGATGGCGCCGGCGAGCAGCGTGCCGACCTGCAGCCCGATGGTCGTGACGACCGGGATCAGCGCGTTGCGCAGCGCGTGGATGCCGACCACGCGGAAGGTGCTCGCCCCCTTGGCGCGTGCGGTGCGCACGTAGTCTTCGCGCAGCACTTCGAGCATGCTCGAGCGCGTCATGCGGGCGAGCACTGCGAGCGGGATCGTGCCCAGCGCGATGCTCGGCAAGATCAGGTGTGAAAGCGCGCTCTTGAACGCGCCCTTGTCGCTGCTCAGCAGCGAGTCGATCAGCATGAAGCCGGTGACCGGCGGAATGTCGAACTGGATCGCGATGCGGCCGGACACGGGCGTCCAGCCCAGCCACACCGAGAAGGTCAGGATCAGCAGCAAGCCCCACCAGAAGATCGGCATCGAGAAGCCGGTGAGCGACGCGCCCATCACCGAGTAGTCCCACGCTGTGTTGCGCTTTGTCGCTGCCAGGATGCCGGCGGGGATGCCGAGCAACAGCGCCAGCAGCAGCGCGCAGGCCGAAAGTTCGATGGTCGCCGGGAAACGCGCCATGAACTCGGCGAACACCGGCTCGTGCGTGATGGTGGACAGGCCGAGGTCGCCATGCAGCGCGCGCCACACGTACTCAAGGTACTGCACCGGCAGCGGCCGGTCGAGGCCGAACTCGTGCATCAGCCGCTCGTAGCGCTCGGTCGTCATGCCGCGCTCGCCCGACAGCGCCTCCACCGGGTCGCCGGGGATCAGCCGGATCAGCGAGAACACGAGCAGCGTGATGCCCAGGAAGGTGGGCAGCACGAGGCCGGCGCGCTTGAGGACGAAGGTGAACATCGGGCGCGTGTCGGTGCGTCAGCGCCTCACTTGTCCGGCATGTCCACCTTGTTGAAGTAGTGGTGCGCGGTGGCGTCCATCTTGTAGCCGGTCACTTCCTTGCGCACCGGATCAAACCGCACCGAGTGGGCAATGGTGATCCACGGCGCTTCTTCCTTGGCGATGAGCTGGGCCTTCTCGTACAGCGCGGCGCGCTCGGACTGCTTGGTCACGCCCTTGGCCTTCTGGATCGCGTCCTCGAAGTCCTTGTTGCACCAGCGCGAAACGTTGCCGCCGCCCTTGACGGCCGAGCAGCCGAGCAGCGGCACGAAGAAGTTGTCGGGGTCGCCGTTGTCGCCCGACCAGCCGAACATCATCGACTGCTGCTCGCCGGTCTTGCTGCGCTTGCGGTACTCGCCCCACTCGAACGTGACGAGCTTCGCCTTGATGCCGACCTTGTCCCAGTCGGCCTGGATCAGCTCGGCCATGCGCTTGCCGTCGGGGTTGTAGGGGCGCGTGACCGGCAGGTACCAGAGGTCGACCTCGGTGCCGGGCGCCACGCCGGCCGCAGCGAGCATCGCCTTGGCCTTGACCGGGTCGTAGGCGTAGTCGACCACCTTGTCGTTGTAGCCCCACAGCGTGGGCGGGATCGGGTTCTTCGCGACCTGCCCCGCGCCCTGGAACACGTTGTCGAGGATGGCCTTCTTGTTGACCGCCATGTTCAGCGCCTGGCGCACCTGCTTGCTGTCGAACGGCTTCTTCTCGACGTTGAACGCGATGTAGCCCACGTTGAGGCCGTTCTGCTGCACCAGGTTGATGGCGGGGTCGGCCTTCATCAGCGCCACGTCGGCGGGCTTGGGGAAGGCCATCACGTGGCACTCACCGGTCTTGAGCTTGGCGAAGCGCACCGACGCGTCGGTGGTGATGGCGTAGATCAGGTTGTCGATCTTCGGGCGGCCGCCCCAGTGCGCGTCGAACGCCTTGTAGCGAATGACCGCGTCTTTCTGGTACGACACGAAGCTGAACGGGCCGGTGCCGATGGGTTCGCGGTCGGGCACGTCAGCGGTGCCGGCGGTCTTCATCTTGTCGAAATACTCGGCGCTCAGGATCGAGGCGAAGTCCATCGCCATGTTGGCCATGAACGGCGCCTCGGGCTTCTTCAGCACGAACTTCACGGTCAGCGCATCGACCTTCTCGACGCGGGCCACGATCTCCTTCATGTCCATGTCGTCGTAGTACGCGTAAGTGGTGCCCGGCGTCGTTTTCGCAGCAGCCGGGTCGGCCATGCGGTTGAACGAGAACAGCACGTCGTCGGCGTTGAAGTCGCGCGTGGGGGTGAACTTGGCCGACGAGTGGAACTTCACGCCCTTGCGCAGCTTGAAGATGTAGCTCAGGCCGTCGGCGGCGGCCGTCCAGCTTTCAGCGAGGCCGGGGACGATGGTGGTGGTGCCGGTCTCGAACTCGACGAGGCGGTTGTACAGCGGCACCGACGAAGCATCGGCCGTGGTGCCGGTGGTGTAGTACTGCGGGTTGAAACCTTCGGGGCTGCCCTCGGAGCAGTAGACCAGCGTCTTGGCGGCAAAGCTGGCGCCGGCGAAGGCCAGCAGTGTGGCGCCGGCGAGGGTGCCGAGCACCAGCTTGGCAGGGGGGTGACCGCAGACATTCATGGGGGTTCCCGGAAGTTGAACGGAGGTTGGCTCGGGGTGGGAGCGAGCGCGAATCATAGGGGTGCGCTTGGGCTCGACGCGGCCGGGTTCCCCCGAAGCAACGAGCCTGCCAGCCGGGCCGCTGCCAGCCTGTCAGCCGAGCCGCTGCAGCAGCAGCAGCCACCCTGGCGCGGTGGCCACGAAACCCAGCGTCGACAGCACGATGGCGGCCGTCGTTTCGGCTTCGAGCGCGCGGTAGCGCTGCGCAAAGATCAACGCGTTGCTGCCGACCGGCAAGGCCGCCAGCATCACGACCACGGCCAGCGGAGTGCCGCGCAACACGAAGCCCCAATGCGCCACGACGAGCACCAGCGCCGGCAGCACCAGCAGCTTGAGCAGCGTCGTGCCCAGCGCCGGCACCAGCGCGCCTTGAATGCCGTAGTAGGCCAGCGACATGCCGATGAGCACCAGGCACAGGGGCACCACGGCGGCGCCGAGCGTGAGCAGGGTATCGTCCACCGCCGCCGGCAGCGCCGGGCCCGCGAGGTTCCACACCAGGCCCAGCAGCACCGGCAGAACGACCGGGTGGATGATGCTGTTGCGGGCGGTGTTGAGCAGCGTGGCCGCCAGGCTCACCTCGCCGCCGCTCTGGTGGTGCGCATGGGCCACGTCGATCTCGACGATGGCCGTGGCCAGAGTGAGCAGCACCAGCGCGTGCAGGCCCACGATGGCGAGGTGGATCGCCAGCCCCGCCTCGCCGAACAGCGCCGCCGCCATCGGGATGCCGACCTGCACCGAGTTGCCGAACACCGCGCTGATGGCGCGCACTGCCGGCCCGGCCACCGGCATGTCGGTTTGGCGGCGCGCACGCTGCACGCCGTACACGCACAGCAGCATCAGCACGAGCGGTACGAACACCGCCACCAGCGTGCCCCACGGCATGGCGCCGAGGTCGATGCGCGCGGTGGTGCGGAACAGCAGCGCCGGCACGAAGATGTAGTACGCCGCGTTCGACAAGGTGCGCGCCACGTCGCCCTCGCCCAGCCACTTGAGCTTGCCGACCACCCAGCCGATCAGCACGATCACGAAGATCGCGAGCAGCTTCAGGAAGATGACGGTGGACATGCGGGGTGCGGGCTCTCAAAGGCAGGTGGCGATGTTAGGGGGCGCTTGCGCCGATCCGTTGGTCATCGGTTGGAAGCGACGCTGCCGGCGCACCTAGATTCCCACCACGGTGCGGCGCTGCGGCGTGTGCCGAGCCTTCCCAACCCCGCATCGCATCTACCGGACGACCTCATGAACCACCTGCCCGCCCACCAGCCCCCGCGCTTTCGCCTGCGCGCCCTGCACACCCTGCACGCCCTCGCTGCGGCCGCGCTTTGCGGCAGCGGCTTCGCGGCCCACGCCGCCAGCTTGAACATGGTGGTCACGTCCAACGTGGCCAGCAGCCCGCCGGTCACACAGAGCTACAGCACCACCACGGCGGCCGACCTGGCCACCACGCACATGATCAACACCACCGTTACGTCGTTTGGTTCCACCGCCTACGGCTGGGCTGAAGGCGGCGCGGGCGTGATCCGCATGGACAGCACGGTGCACGTGGCAGCGCGATCCTGCACACCTTCGTGGGCCAGTACATCAACCTGGCCGAGTCGATGTCGGGCGGCGTGAACGCGACCTACATCGACGGCGTGGTGCGCAGCGGCCATGCCGATGCAACGCCGCCGCGGGCGGGTCGCGGCCGAACGAGGCTAGAGCGCTTGCAATTCGCTACGCCGGGGCATGTCGGCCCCGCGACGTGAACAGGTGATCGCAGCGGCGCGCGCCGCGAACGCGAGCGCGCCTTGCAGTTGCGCGGCCGTCAACGCGCCGAGCGCATCGGCGGTCATTGCACCGTGCTCGGCGAGCCAGGTGAGCAGCGCGGCCTGGAAGGTGTCACCCGCGCCGACCGTGTCGATCACCGTCACGGGCACAGGCGGCGTGCTGGCCTCGGCGTGCGCAGTCCAGGCCACCGCGCCTTCGGCACCGCGCGTCACGACCACGGCCTTGACACCTTGTGCCAGGGCGCGCCGCGCGAAGTGCTTCAGTACCACGCCGGGCTGAAGCAGGCCCAGGTCTTCGTCGCTGATCTTCAGCATGTGCGTGCGCGGCAGCATCCAGGCCAGTTGATCGCCCCAGCGCTGCAGGTCGGGCTCGACGTTCTGGCGGACGTTCGGGTCGTAGGCAATGAGCGCATGGCCACGCTCGCGCCCGACCAGCGCACGCAGGCTGGACGCAATCCGCTCGACGACCGTGGCGTACGAGCCCACGTTGATGGCGGTGATGCCGGCCGGCACGCTGGCCAGCGCCGCGACCGGCAGCTGCCGGTCGGCGCCGCGCTCGCCGTAGAACGCATACGACGGCACGCCGGCCGCATCGAGCCCGACCACGCTGAGCGTGGTCGGGGCGTCCGTGCGGAGCACGGCGTCGGTGTTGACGCCCTCGATGCGCAAGGCGTGCATCAGGCGCTCACCCATGAAGCCGCTCGACACCGCACTGAAGAAGCCCACCGGCTGCCCGAGCCGCGCCAGGCCCACGGCCAGGTTGAACGGCGAGCCGCCGACGCGCGCTTCCAGCGCCATGTCGGTTTCGGTGTCACCGGCCGCAAACACATCGAGCAGCGCTTCGCCGCAGACGATCAACATGGCGTTCTCCGTTGCAACAGCGCGGCCGGGATGGCAGCCTGACGCTGCAAGCTTTGCGCGTTCGGCGAATACCGGCCATCGGGGTTCTACATGAATAAATCAAGTGGATTCATTGACCTGGCCTGCGAATAATTGCTCCACACCCGATACATGCAGGCCGCCGCCGCCAAGACCATCGTGATCACGCCGAGCGACTCGAAGGTCATCGTGCCGGCGATCAAAACGGCGCAGGCACAAGGCGTGATGTTCATCGCCCTCGACAGCTCCGCCGACCCGGCCGAAGCAACCGACGCGCTGTTCGCCACCGACAACTGCAAGGCCGGCCAGCTGATCGGCCAGTACGTCAAGGTGCGCAGCGCCACAACGGCCTCATGTCGGGCTGTGGCATGGCGGCGGCCGACGCCAAGAGCAACGAGTTCTCCAAGAGCGCCGAGATCGTCTGCATGGCCGACAGCTTCGGTGACCAGGCCAAGGGCCAGACGGCGATGGACAACTGCCTGCAGAAGAGCCCCGACATCAACGTCGTCCACACCGTCAACCAGCCGGCCGCAGCAGGTGCCTTCCAGGCGCTGAAGGCAGCGGGCAAGGAGCGGGGCGTTGTCATCGCCTG
>Ga0209724_1000651_pt1 | contig 32939 bp, 20 predicted proteins | sample grotaG_FD_184143 | JGI IMG/M metagenome (GOLD analysis project Ga0209724, IMG submission 184143) | Glacier valley bacterial and archeal communities from Borup Fiord, Nunavut, Canada, to study Microbial Dark Matter (Phase II) -... | ecosystem: Environmental > Aquatic > Freshwater > Ice > Glacier ... | reverse complement strand
GGGCAGAGCACAGCTTGCTCTCCGCGTTCAGCGCGACCGGGCTCGAGCGGATGCGCGCGGCCGGGTCGACTTTCGCTCGGCTGCGAGCACGTAGTGCGCTCGACCTCCCCGATCTGATCGCCCTCGTCGTGCACGAGTTCAACCTCGATATCGAGGTCGACGCCAACCCGCACCGTCCCCTCGGCATCGCCACCATCGACGCGCTCTACCACGCCCTCGACAACTACCTGGCCGTGCACGACGTTGCCCGATTGGGCGGGTTTCTCTCGTGGCTACGACAGGCGGAAATGCTCGAAGACTTGTCCCCCCGCGCGGAAGATCCCGAGCCCGGAACCGTGCAGGTACTCACCATCCACGGGTCGAAGGGCCTGGAATGGGACATCGTCGCCGTTCCACGACTCGTCGAGGGTGAACTACCGGGGCGACCCCGCGAGGGCCATCAAGGATGGCTCGCATTCGGTCAGTTGCCCTGGCCGTTCCGAGGGGACGCCGCCGACCTCCCGCACCTCGCGTGGCGAGCGGCGACCACCCGCAAAGAATTGCTGCGTGCTCGCGACCAGTTCAAGACCGGGGTGCGCGAGCGCTCGGATGCCGAGGAGCGCCGGCTCGCCTATGTCGCGATCACCCGCGCCCGCCATCGGCTCTTGCTCACGGGCTCGTTCTGGAGCTCGGGGGTCACGGTGCGAACCCCGAGCAGATTCCTCGTCGAGTTAGCCGGGGCCGGGGTCATCCCGTCCGTGCCGGAGTGCAGCATTCACGAGGCCAATCCGCTGGGAGACCAGTTGGAGATGCTCGTCTGGCCGCGCGATCCACTGGGGTCGCGGCGTCCCGTCGTTGAGGCGGGAGCACTGGCGGTGCGCACGGCAACCCCGGTGGTATTGGGCCCGTGGCAGGAGGAATTGAGGATGCTGCTGGCCGAACGGCGCGAGAGGCGACTCGGAGCGCTACCGGCCGTCGCGCCCGTGCGCATCCCCGCATCCCGATTCGCGGATCACCTGAGTCGACCCGCGCAGGTGAGCACGGCGCTGCAGCGACCGATGCCGCAGCCTCCACACCGGTCCGCCCAGCTGGGCACCCGTTTCCACTCGTGGGTCGAGGAGCGCTTCGGCGATGGAGGATCCACCGCCCCGTTCGATGACGACATGATTCCTGGGCACGCAGCGCTGCAGGGGATCGCTGAAACCCGTCTCGCTGCCCTTCAGACCACCTTCGAGGCGAGCCCGTGGGCCGGGCAGCGGCCGGTCGAGGTGGAACGCGAGATCCACTTCCCATTCGAGGGCGCGATCATCGTGTGCAAGATCGATGCGGTCTTCGAGCTTCTCCCGCGAACGGGAACGGGCGACGCCACCCGACGTTTCGAGATCGTCGACTGGAAGACCGGGCGCCTGCCGACCGCAGGCGCCCAACTCGAGGAGAAACAACTGCAGTTGGCGCTGTACCGGCTCGCCTATGCGGCATGGCGAGGCATCCAGCCCGAATGCGTTGATGCGGTGTTCTATTTCGTTGCGGAGAACCGGGTCGTGCGGCCGCGCTTTCTCCCCGACGAGGCCGAGCTGGTGGCGAGGTGGCGGCAGCGGGGGTCGGCCAGCGGGTAGTAAAACAGGATGTGCGAAGGATTTACGCTGGCATCGCCATCGTCGGCATCGTGTGAGTGCCAATCGGGTTCATCACGTCGTTTCGCACGCTGTCCACGAGCGAGGTGAGCATCGTCACGGCGTCGTCGACGATTTCCGTGCTGCGCGTGTCGGTGCCGTGGAGCAACCACTTGGCCACTTCGAGCTCGGCGTAGAACATGGCGCGCTGGCGAACGTGACGGTCGATGGCCCCTCGACCGCTCAGATACGAGGCGAATGCAGTCTCGGCGGCAGCGGGGTTGGGGCCCAGCCAGGCCAGATCATGAGCGGGGTCCGCGACCCGCAGCATCCCCCACCCGAGAATGCCCGTCACCTCCCCGTCTGCCGAAAGGAACGATTCCGTCGACAGCGCCCCGTTGGTCACGGTGGGTTGGAATTGCCACAGGTTCGCATCCTGGGCGGCCCGCTCCCAGCGCCCCAGAAGTGCGGCAGGCACGAGACCGGTGGCCGAAGCCCGGTCGATGATCTCGATGCCAGCCTGCAAACACTGCCCGGCGCTGAGAGTGGGGAGTCCGGCATCCGCAACGAACCCGGTGGGAAGGGCGTGGATGGCGGCGATGGCCGAACCGATCGAGGCCGCCACCGAGCCGGGCCCACTACCGAGCGCGTTGAGCGCGACCTTGGCCCCGTACACGAACTCGTAGACGACCGCCCGCGTGCCGTCGATGGGAGCCTGGCCGATGGGGGTGGGGATGCCGAACGGCAGCCGCGCACGAACGCCGGCGCTCAGCGCGCGAAGGCCCACCAGGTCTGTCGATTGGGCTGCCTCGGCACGCTCCGTGCGGGGCACCCGCACAAGGAGGTGTCGACCCTCGCGTGTGGTGATCAGGCAGGCGTCGAAGTCGCCGTTCGCGCGGCCGAACGACATGGCGGTCGCCACATCCAACCCCCCGACCGCGGCGGTAGCGAGCGCGGCTAGAGTGAGGTGGGATCGGGCCATACCGACAGGGTAAGTTGCTCAGGGTACCCGGCCCCCTCACGCCACGCGCTTGTGCGGCCTCGGCTTTCACGTGTGGCCCCGACGTGGTTGGAGCCGCATGCCGTTCGTTCCCGAGCCGAATGTGACCGAGCTGTTGCCCGCGTTCGCCTCGATGCTGCCCCTAGCTCGGTACGAACTCGACCGGGATTACCTGGCCCGCGAACGGCCCGACCTTTTCGACGAGCTGTGGGCGGATGCCGCAACCCGGGTACTCCCCGTCTATCAGGGCTCGGCGCTTCTCGCCGACCGCTCCGACGACGCCCTCGACTCCGCCACCGATGCCGCCCCGGTATTAGCCCTACTGCCGGTGGGCGCCGTGCCTCCCGCAGCAACTCGTGTCTACCTCGGGCGCTCGACCTCGACATCCAGCCCCGAACCGGCCGGTACCCCGATCGTCGCTGTGGAACTGGAGGATGCCGGCCACCTCGCCGAGTCGCAGTGGGGCGACCTGCGCCGCATCGGCGCCCGTTTGAGCGACCGCGACGCCGGGCTGCTCGCGGAGGCGCTGGGCATACTCAACTGGCATCGATCGCACAGGTTCTCGCCGCTCACCGGCACGCCGACCATCGCGGAACAGGGGGGCTGGGTGCGCCGCGACCCTGTGACGGGCACGCAGGTGTTCCCCCGCACGGATGCGGCGATCATCGTCGGCATCACCGATGATGCTGACCGGCTGCTGTTGGGCAGCAATGCCCTGTGGGAGCGCGATCGCTATTCGCTGCTCGCGGGTTTCGTCGAGCCGGGGGAGTCCCTCGAGGCGGCCGTGATCCGTGAAGTCGCGGAGGAATCCGGCATCCCCGTCGTCGACCCGGTGTACCTGGGTAGCCAGCCGTGGCCCTTCCCGGCATCGCTGATGCTCGGATTCACGGCGCGGGTCGCTCCCGGCTTCACCGGTTCTGCGACCCCGGACGGCACCGAGATCCTCGACCTGCGCTGGTTCAGCAGGGCCGAGCTCGCGGCATCCCTCACCGAGATCCGCCTTCCCGGACCCACCTCGATCGCCCGCGCGATCATCGATCACTGGTTCGGTTGCCGGATCGAGGATGCGCGGCCGTGAGCATGGCTGCACCGTCCGGCGAACTGCTGCTCGCCGGCCTCGACGACCAGCAGCGGATCGCCGCAACGGCGCTGCTCGGTCCGGTGTGCCTGCTCGCCGGAGCGGGAACCGGCAAGACCCGAGCGATCACCCACCGCATCGCCTACGGGGTCGCCACCGGCGTCTATCCGCCCGCGCGCGTTCTCGCCCTCACCTTCACCTCCCGCGCCGCCGGCGAACTCCGCGGCCGTTTGGCGAGTCTCGGTACCCCGGGGGTTTCGACCCGCACCTTCCACGCCGCCGCGCTCTCGCAACTGAACTTCTTCTGGCCGCAAGTGATCGGCGGCACGATGCCGCGCCTGGTGGAGGGCAAAGCGCGTCTGATCGCGCAGGCGGCCGAGGCCCTCAGAGTCAAGCTCGATACGGCAACGCTTCGGGATGTCGCGGCCGAGATCGAGTGGCGCAAAACTGCTCTACTGTCGATCGAGCAGTGGACCCAAGCAAAGCGACCGACCCCGCCCGCTCTGACATCCGAGCGCATGGTCGCGCTGCAGCAGGGCTACGAGAGGCTCAAAGACGAACGACGACAGCTCGATTTCGAGGATGTATTGCTCGCTGCGGCCGGCATGCTCGAGGCCGAGCCGCGAGTTGCCGACCAGGTGCGCGAGCAGTACCGGTTCTTCGTCGTTGACGAGTACCAGGATGTCTCTCCGCTGCAACACCACTTGCTGCGGCTTTGGCTGGGCCCGCGCACCGACATCTGCGTGGTGGGCGACGTCAGCCAGACCATCTACTCCTTCGCCGGGGCCAGTCCGGACTTCCTCCTCGGCTTCGAGCGCGAGCATCCCGGCTCGGTCGTCGTGCGACTCGAGCAGAATTACCGCTCGACCCGTTCGATCGTGACGGCCGCGAACCGGCTCATGCAGGGGCATCCCGGAGCCCTGTCCTTGCGGGCCGTGGATGAGAATCCCGCTCCCATCCCGAAGATGGTCGCTCACGAGTCCGATGGGTCGGAGGCTCGTTCGGTCGCTAATCAGATCGCGGCGCAGATCGATGCGGGTGCAGCGCCCGAATCGATCGCCGTCCTGTTCCGCATCGGGGCGCAATCGCAGGTGATCGAGACCGCCCTGGGGGATGCCGGGGTGCCGTTCCGGGTTCGGGGCGCCCTGCGCTTCTTCGACCAGCGTGAGGTGAAAGAGGCGCTCATGTTGCTGCGCGGAGCATCCATCACGACCGCGGAGGAGCCTCTCTTCAAGACGGTGAGCGATGTGTTGCGCTCGATCGGCTGGTCGCAGGATCCCCCCGACGTGCGCGGAGCCGTGCGTGATCGCTGGGAAGCGCTCGACGTTCTCATGCGCCTCGCCGAGTCATCGACTGCGGGAACGACCCTCAAGCAGTTCGTCGCCGAGATGCTCGACCGCCAGAGCGCACAGCAGGAGCCGACCATGCCGGCGGTGACCCTCTCCACTCTGCATTCGGCCAAGGGGCTGGAGTGGGACAGTGTCTACATCATCGGGCTAGTCGAGGGCCTCATCCCGATCACGTACGCGAAGGATGCCGCTGCCCTCGACGAGGAGCGTCGCCTGCTCTACGTCGGCATGACGAGGGCCCGTCGAACCCTTGCCCTCTCGTGGGCGCTGAGCCCGCAGGCCGGTCGAGCGGCGGCACGCATCCCGAGCCGTTTCATCGCGGACCTGCGCTGACCGGGGGCTGCGGAGCCGGTTCGCGATCCTCGAACACCGGTATACCGCGGCAGCCGCACTCGGGGTGCGCGGCCCACCGGGTCGAGCGACGCGCCCCGGTGAGCGCGTCGATGCGCACCGACGTGCCGGGCGCCAGCGGGCCGGATGGCGCGGACGCCGGTCGCGGTGAGGATGGCCGTGCACGCGCCGACGGTGCGAGCCGCAACGATACGACCCACGCGACGAAAGCAGCGACATCCGCGAGCAGCACCGGGGGGATGCTGGGCGGGCGTCGCGTCAGCAGCTGCGTGGCGATCGCGGGCCAGGCGGCATCCAGGTCGCGGCGCGTCAGGTGAACGCAGAACAGGCAGGCACCGCGCCCCGGATCGACGATCGGTCCGATGGTGGCGGCAGCGTCACCCATGACGACACTGAGGTGCGGGATGTCTCGGCTCAGCCACGCCAGGTGCGCCTGCGGCGACACCACGTGGTCGCTGCACACGATCGCCAGTGCGGGGTGGTACGCGGCCAGCCCCGCGGCATCCGGCGAGACGACCACGGGAAAGCCCGCGTGGGCCACCTGCGCCGCAATCGCGCCGCTCACGCCTCCTACCCCGGTGACCGCCACCGTGGGGAGTGGATCGGGGGCCACGGCGGGCATGAGTGCCGGCGCGATCTGCGCCAGAAAGTCGTCGACGCTGGATTCGTGCGCCCCCATCGTGCGGACCCGGCCGGGCGCGGCGCTCTCCCCGAGCACGGAAAGCGCCGACCTCGGCACGCCGTTCTGCAGCGCCGCCAACATCCTCTGCTGAGCATCCGTCACGTCGCGGAGCACGCGTAATGCCGGGTCGACGCCGAGCTGCAGGTCATACGGATTTCGCCACACCGGCGTGAACGCGGGATCGAGTCTGAGTATCACCCGGTCATGGTGGGTCAGATGGCCCGAACTCCGTTGCGGTCATCCACAGGAAGCCCGTTGCGGCGGAGCATGCCCAGACGACGGGCTCGCAGAGCCCCTACTTCTCCTGCGGTCGATCCGGCGTGTCGTCGTTGAGCAGGTCCTCGATGGCCTGGTCCACGTCATCCGGCTCCGGCTCGGATTCGGTCAGCCGATCCACGAGTGATGTCGGATCATCGATGTCGGTTCCGGTGGGCACCAGGTCGGGGTGCGACCACAGCTCGTCGCGCTGCTCCGCGCCCGCGGCATCCGTCAATTTCTGCCACATGGCGGCGGCCTCGCGCAGCCGCCGGGGTCGCAGCTCGAGCCCGACGAGGGTGGAGAACGCCGACTCGGCCGGGCCTCCCGAAGCGCGCCGGCGGCGCACCGCCTCGGCGATAGCAGCACTCGAGGGGAGTCGCGAGGTCGCCTGAGCCGTGACCACGTCGACCCAGCCCTCGATGAGAGCGAGGGTCGTCTCCAGCCGCCCGAGGGCCGCCTGTTGCTCGGGAGTCTTCGGCGGGATGAGCGCGCCGCTGGTCATCGCCTCGCGAAGCTCTTCGGGGTTGCTCGGATCGAAGTCCGCGGCGAGCTGCTGCAGCCGATCCGTGTCGATTCGGATGCCCCGCGCAAACTCCGTGATCGAGGTCAGCAACTGCAGTCGCAGCCACTTGGCGTGCCGGAACAGCCGCGCATGGGCGAGCTCCCGCACACAGAGGTAGAGCTGCACTTGATCTACGGGGATGTCGAGGCCAGCACCGAATGCGAGGGCGTTCTGAGGCAGAATCGCCGCCTGCAGGTTCACGTCATCCAGAGAATCGAGCAGCGGGATGCCGATGTCGCCACCCGAGACGACCTCGGCCGAGAGCTGCCCGACCACCTGGCCGAGTTGCATCGCGAACAGCGTGCCCCCGACGTTGCGCATGAGTTGGCTCGCGCTCTGCAGCATCTCGCCGAGCTCCTCCGGCGCACTCTGCTGAAGCACTGCGGTGAGCGAGTCGGCGATGGAGGTTGCCACCGGCTCGGCGAGCTGAGTCCAGACCGGCATGGTCGCAGTGACCCACTCCTGCCGACTCATGAGCTTCGGCGTGCCGGTCAGCGCGCTGATCGAGGTCGCTTCATCCAGCCACAGGGATGCCACGTGCATGGCCTGCTCGAGCTGCGACCGCTCGGCTGGCAACGAGACGACGGTGCCGCGCTCGGCGATTGTCTTCGCCTGCTCGAGGGCGATACCCCAGTTGGTGCCGTCGCCACTGTTTTTCAGGGCATCCTGCAATTGCGAGATGAGCCGGCCGACGACTTCGGGATCATTGGGCAATCCCGCTGCTCCCACGAGCTGGGCCGGGTCGATCTCCGTCTTGCCGTCGAGGAAGTCCCGCAGCATGTCGCGGAACTTCTCCGCCGGGTCGCTCCCCGAGTCGTCGGTCGAATCGTCAGCCATGCCGACTACGCTAGCCGCTGCCCCTGCCACGAGGCGGTTTTCGCTCAGGCCAACGGTGCGCGGCCTTGCGCCCGTGCCGAACATCGCATGGGCTCACACCGCACGACATTCAGCGCACCACACCCTGCAGCAACTACGAGGAACCGATGGCTCTCTTTCCCGACACCGAATCGGACGCGCGCCCGCGTCGCCGTCGAGTGCGGCTGGGTTGGTGGCTGCTGGCAATCGCTGCCGTGGGTGTGAGCGCCGTATCCCTCGTTCCCGCCCCGTACGTCATCGAACAACCTGGACCGGTCTACGACACCCTCGGTTCCGTTGCCATCGACGGGGCGGATGCCCCCCTCATCGTGATCCCGAAGGAGCCGACCTTCCCCACCACCGGCTCGCTCTACCTGCTGACCGTGAGCGTGGTCGGCAACCCCGACAATCCTCCCAACTGGTTCGAGATCGCTACGGCCTGGTTCGACCAGAGCCGGGCTGTCGTGCCGATCGAGCAGATCTACCCGCCCGGGGTCACCGTCGAGGTCTCCAACCAGCAAGGTCAGCAGGAGATGCAGAGCTCCCAGCAGGATGCGATCGCCGCAGCGCTCACACACCTCGGTGACGACGTGAAAAGCACTCTCTACGTGGTGGGCACCGCACCCGGCCTACCGGCGGAAGGCCAGCTGCTCGCGGGTGACACCATCGTCTCGGTGAACGCAGACAGCTTCACCAATGTCGATTCACTTCGTGCTGCGGTAGCGGCGAACGGAACAACCGCCCCGGCCACCTTCGAGATCGAGAGGGGCGGCGTGGCCATGACGAAGTCGATCACGCCCATTGCGAGCACAACCGGTGATGGCGCGGCCATCGTCGGGATCACGGTCGGCACCCGCTACGTCTTCCCCTTCGATGTCAGCATCCAACTCGACAATGTGGGTGGCCCGAGCGCCGGCATGATGTTCGCCCTCGGCATCATCGACAAGCTGACCCCGAACAGCCTCACCGGGGGCGAGATGATCGCCGGCACCGGTACCATCACTGCGGATGGCACGGTCGGCCCCATCGGCGGCATCCGGCAGAAGATGTTCGGGGCACGACGGGCGGGTGCGACCTACTTCTTGGCCCCCGAGAGCAACTGCGACGAGGTCACCGGGCACATCCCGAACGGGCTGCGGGTATTCGCGGTAGCCACGCTGGATGATTCGGTCGCCGACCTCACCGTCATCAATGGCAAGGGCGACACCAGTGCCCTGAAAGCGTGCCCGGTCAGCTGAGTCGGGCGCCGGTCGGGCCCGGGGCATTCTTTGAGCAATCCCGTTTAAGATGAGGGCAGTCCACTAACAGCAGGAGCACCTTTCGTGTCAGCATCCTCCACGCCCGCCGCGGGTAACCGCACCCGGGTGACTCTCACCATCACGGCCATCGTTCTGGCCGTGCTCGTGATCGCGTTCTTCGTCGTCTCGAACCTGTACACCGATGTGCTGTGGTTCGCTCAGCTCGGCTACCTGAACGTCTTGACCACGCAGTGGTTCGCGCGAACGGCGTTATTCTTCATCGGCTTCGTCGCCATGGCGATCCCGGTCTGGGTGAGTATCGAGATCGCGTTCCGATCCCGCCCGGTCTACGCGAAGCTGAACTCTCAGCTCGATCGGTATCAGCAGGTGATCGAGCCATTACGTCGTCTTGCCATGGTGGGCATCCCGGTTTTGCTCGGCATCTTCGGTGGGGTGGCTACGGCCACCCAATGGCCCCTCGTGTTGCAGTACCTGAACCGAACCTCATTCGGCCAGACCGACCCCCAGTTCGGGCTGGATATCTCGTTCTTCATCTACGAATTGCCGATGTATCACGGCGTGGTCGGCTTCGCCTCGGCGGTCGTGCTTCTCGGCGGTATCGCGGCACTGGCAACGAGCTACCTTTACGGGGCATTGCGATTCAACGGGCGCGAGGTGCGAATCTCCCGGTCGGCTCGAATGCAGTTCGCGATCACCGCCGCGGTGTTCCTGGCTCTGCAGGCGATCAGCATCTGGCTGGATCAGTACACCACCCTCTATTCGGACAATCAGGGCTTCCTGCAGACCGGTGCCGGCTACACCGAGGTCAATGCCACCATTCCGGGCCGCGCCATCCTCGCGGGCGTCGCCGCCATCGTTGCCGTTCTCTTCATCGTCACGGCCATCAACGGCCGGTGGCGTCTGCCCGTCATCGGCACCGCGTTGCTGCTGGTGAGCGGACTCGTGGTGGGCGGGCTCTACCCGTGGGTGGTACAGCGTTTCCAGGTGGAGCCGAGCGCCAAAACGTTCGAGGCGCCCTACATCCAGCGCAGTATCGACGCAACGCGCTCAGCGTATGGCGTGGCCGACGTGAAAGAGGTTCCGTACAGCGCCAAGACCAACACCGAGCCGGGGGCGCTGCGTCAGGATGCCGCGACGACCGCCAACATTCGTATCATCGACCCAGCACTCGTACCGAAAGCGTTCGCGCAACTGCAGCAGTTCAAGCAGTACTACCAGTTCGGCAACCACTTGGACGTCGACCGCTACTCGATCGGTGGGAAGACTCAAGACACCGTGATCGCGGTTCGCGAATTGAACCAGGCGGGGCTCGGCGATTCTCAGACCTGGTACAACAACACCGTCGTTTACACCCACGGATACGGGATGGTGGCCGCCTTCGGCAACCAGCGCGCGAGCGGCGGCCAGCCGGTCTTCCTCGAGTCCGGCATCCCGAGCGTCGGTTCGCTCGGCACTTTCGAGCCGCGCGTTTACTTCGGCGAGGAGTCACCCGAGTACTCGATCGTCGGCGCGCCCAAGGGCAGCCAACCCGTGGAATTGGACTATCCCTCGGGCGGCGGCACCAGTGACGCGAACGCCATTAACACCTTCGCGGGTAACGGTGGCCCGGTGCTCAGCAACCTGTTCGTCAAACTGATCTACGCCATCAAGTTCCAGTCCGAGCAGATCTTCCTCTCGGATGCGGTGACCGAGAAATCGCAGATCATGTACGACCGCAACCCGAAGGATCGGGTCGCCAAGGTGGCGCCCTACCTGACCCTGGACAGTGACGCCTACCCGTCGGTCGTGGACGGCAAGATCGTCTGGATCGTGGATGGATACACCACCGGGACCAATTACCCGTACTCGAAGGTCGAGCAGCTGAGCAGCACCATCGCCGACAGCTACACGCCGAAGCCCGCGTTTCCGGTGGACAACATCAACTACATCCGCAACTCGGTCAAGGCCACGGTCGACGCCTACGACGGCTCGGTGAAGCTGTACGCGTGGGACGACAAAGATCCCGTGCTCAAGACGTGGGAGAAGGTGTTCCCCGCCACGGTGCTGCCGATGAGCGACATGAGCGCGCAACTGCTGGCTCACGTGCGCTACCCCTCGGACCTCTTCAAAGTGCAACGCGCCATCCTCGGTTCTTATCACGTCACCGACCCGGGGTCGTTCTACTCCAGTGACGACCAGTGGGTCACGCCGGCTGACCCAGTGCTGGCGTCGGATGTTCCGCAGGCGCCCTACTACTTGACGATGCAGGTGCCGGGCACGCAGAAGCCGGCCTTCACCCTGTACTCCACCTACATCCCGAAGGGCAACGCCGACTCGACCCGGAACGTGCTGACCGGCTATCTCGCCGTGAACTCGGATGCCGGGCCGGACTACGGCAAGCTCACGCTGCTGACCCTGCCCAAGCAGGACACGGTGCCCGGGCCCGGTCAGGTGCAGACCACCTTCAAGACCGACACCATCGTCGCCAATCAGCTTGCTCTCCTGCAGAGGGGTGAGACGGATGTCAAGCTCGGCAACCTCCTGACCCTGCCGGTCGGCGGAGGCCTGCTCTATGTGCAACCCGTCTATGTACAGGCGAACTCGGGCACGATCTACCCACTGCTTCGCAAGGTGCTCGTCTCCTTCGGTGACCGGATCGCGTTCAACGACACCCTCGACGGCGCGCTCGACACCCTGTTCGGCGGCGATTCGGGTGCGGCGGCCGGGGACAAGAACGTGCCGACAACGCCGACAACGCCCAACCCCACCCTGCCGCCCGTGACGGGTACGGATGGATCGACCTCGACGCCGACACCCGCGCCGACTCCGCCCTCCACGTCAGCGCCGACAGACAACGCGGCGTTGAGCACAGCGCTCGCGGACTACCGAGCAGCGCTCACCAAGCGCCAAGCGGCGTACGCGGCCAACGACTTGGTTGCGGCAGCGCAGGCCGATGCGGCGATGCAGGAGGCGATCACCCGGGCTATCGCGGCGATCGGCGGCTAGCCCGTTTGGGCACTATCTGGCCAGGTTCGCCTTTTTGGCGCATCCTGCCCAGGCGAGCCAAGATGTTGAGTTGTCGGCAAGCCAAGCTCGGGATCAATTTTGCGACGCCGTGAATCGCGCCGCTTATGGCGGCGAGATCACTTACGTGACCCGCGGTCGAGCACCGCACTGCGCCGCGGCGATCGTGCCAGCAGACTTCGTGGCCCGGTATGAGGAGTTGATGGATCGGGAAGACGGTCGTGTCGCTTCCGAACGGCTCGCCGACCTCGACGCTGGCCGCACGAAAGCGGCCTCGAGGGACAAAGTGACGCAGGCTTTCAGGCTGTGATCGACCCGAGCCAGCGCACCGTTCAATACGATCCCAAAGCACTCAAGGAGCTCACGGAATTGATAGGCCGGTGGCTCGCTGCGTTGTGCAGGCCGTGGGCGCCTTGACCAAAACCCGCGCCCGATCGGGAGCCGAGCGCTGACGCGGCATCCGACCTGCGACAAATCTGTGTAGGAGATTTCCGGGTCGCCGACACGGTTCGGGATAGTGAGCTTATGGTGTTGGCATTGCGCGTGGCGCACCTCAGCAGTGCGTACCGAGACCTCTAACGCGTGATGGGTGCCTGATCCCGCACGGTCGGAAGAGCGGTCGAGTCGGTGCTGCCGAGCGTCGCAAGCTTCGAGGAGCGCTTGTGAGGTCGTCCTAATGCCAAAAGATCGGTCGGTCCGGGGGCGCGTATCGCAGCCTGTGGTAGCCTTATACTCCCGCCGCGGGGTGGAGCAGTTCGGTAGCTCGCTGGGCTCATAACCCAGAGGTCGCAGGTTCAAATCCTGTCCCCGCAACCATGAAAAATGCAGGTTGAAGGCCCTCTTATGGAGAGTGAAAAGTGCCTTGGACTATGTTCAACTATTGATAACTGCTTCGTTGACTACGCGAGGGACTCGGTCTTAGTACGTAACCTCTAAAAGATGTCGCGGGCGAGCACGCCGGAATCTGCCATGCGGTCCAGCAAGCGAATGAGTACAGTTGCTTGCCGCTCTGACGGGACCTTTCCTTTTTGTAGCCCGAACATTCGCAGGAGGTCCATTTCGATGGGTGAAATCGGTACCTGCTCCGTTGCGTCCTTGACCATCTCCCACACTCGCAATTTCACGGCCAGGACTCGTTTGATGACCTCGAACCCGGTGTCCATCGACCGTTGCCTGCGATCGTTTGTCGATTGGAGCTGCGCCTCTTCAGCATCGACCAGGTCGGCCTTGTTTGTCTCGTCCAGATGCACTGACACTTTCGCGAAGCCCTCCCAACACGCCGGTTGCTTTGCCCACTGGGTCACATTTGCCTGCGGCCGATTTTGATCGGTCAGATACTGTTGCGCCGCGTGGGCAATGGCGACGAGGGACGCAAGTGTTGTGTCTCCCATCCGCTGGTTGAGCCAGAGCAGCTCAAAGTCAAACTTTGATCTGAATTGGGCACCGAGTTGTAAAGCGAAGCGAGAGATCGCATATGCGACGATGTTCGCGAGGTAGCCTCGCGAGGCTCGATACCATTCCTGCTTGGGCACCTCCACCCGGAGCGTCTCGTAAATGATCGCTTTGCCAATACCTGTCCGAAAGTAGCCATCACCGTAAGCGTCCGCGCCCCTCCCTTCATCCTTCGTCCACTGCGAGTCGACCTTTGCCGCGTAGTCGGCGAAGACCGACTGCGCGCCCCTACTCACAATGTCCGGTCTTTGATTCCAGCAATAGTCGTATTTCGCCCAGTCGGTCTTCGTGATGCGTTGCGACTTTGGATACTGCAACTCGAACTTCTTTTGCTCGCTCACCGAGCCCCGCGCATTCCGATCGTTTTCCCACTGACCTCTGGCCCGTTCGTAAAACCAGCCAGTTTGATATTGCTGTCCCTCCTTGGAAGGGGCCTTGAGACGACGACTGATCTGTTCTAGGCGGATGTGGAATTCGTGTGTGGAGAACAGGTCCGCTGCACTTATTTTGTTTTGACTGTTCGCATACTTAGCGACTGCTTGTACGACCGTCGCAGAGTCGGCGTCACTCACGGTAACCAGCTTCATTTGGATTGATACGCCGTCGATATTGACTCCCTTATGGTTGCGCAAGAAATGGGCAAGGGAGGCCGTGGTTTGACCACCGTTGACGATTTGCCAACGGTCCAGGCTTCGTATGGTTGTTCCTCGTGCTGAGTGCCCAAGTTCGACCCCGGACGCAGTTGTTGTCAGCCCATTGTTGTAGGCGAGGAAACGGTGCGGCTCCTGAGCGAGAGTGCTCTGGATGCCGCGGTTCACCTGCCCCCGCGCGCTCAGAAACGTTCTTACATTCGACTCGAGCAGTAGGCTGCCATACTCCTCGAAGACGTCGGTGAGCAGTAGCGCGGGGATGACCGCGAGGTAGGTTCGAGTCGTCTCGTCATTGCCAGGAGCGATCAAGCATGGCAGTCCGTCGGGAATCCACTTCGTGAAGTCAATATGAATATCCTCGCTGCCGCGATCGGGGAGCGCAGCGTCCAAGATGCGCCGCTGATCCCAGATTTCGTAGGTGGTCTTCAAGCCGGAGACGAAGTTGCTCTCGATCGTTCGGATCCGATCACTCATCAAGCCGTCGGTAATTAGAACAACGCGAACTTTTGCTACTCTCCCGGCTTTGATTTGCTTGGCGAAATAGTCTGCATATTCCCACTCCCGCGATGAAATCTCCAGGTTCGAGGCCAGCCAGCCATCGAGCGCCGCTTCCAAGAACCCGGTCGCGCGGCCACTCGCGTCCTTGGCATCGGTCATCGTGAGAGTTTCATCACTGCCGTAGTATCTGCCGGCGAGTATCACTAAGGACTGCTCGATCGGGCTCTCTGCATACCCGAGTAATTCGAGGCGTCTCCCTCTTGGTCCCGCACATTGGAGCGGTTCGACGGTTAGGTTCCCTACCGCCTCCGCATCTTCGAGCCTTCGAGCAAATACTTGAGCGAAGGCCTCAATTTCGAAAGCGCCGTCGCTAGCAGCAGCCTCGACCTTGATTTCATTGCGGAGCTCGTCGGTATCTGCGTTCATCACGGCTCCACGTCGCGTAGAAGTTGAGTAAACGGCTTGACGAAGGGAGTCAACCTTATGAGCTCAAGTGAGTAGCGCACGTCAATGATTCCCGAGGGAAGTGCGGGTAGGTCGAGATGGGGAAATCCTTGCGTAACCTCGAACCGTCGCCATTCACCGGGGAGAAACCGATACCGGTCGTAGGACTCATCAGACAGATCTAGCGCCAACGCCTCGAGCGCAGAATCCCACCTTGCCTTGGCGCGTGGCCCAGCGTTGGAGATCGCTTCACCGGTCTCTTGTGCGTAATCCCGGAACGAAATTGCAACGCGCGAGTCGATTGGAGCATCCTCTATCGGAAGCACGACTAGGTCCAGCGGCTGGTCGCTTGGCACCAGCTGGCTCGGCGAGGACACCCGGATTGTGCCGGGCGGTTGATGCGTCGACTTCACCTCGATTCCCCGCCCGTCCGAGAATGTAAAGTCATGCACTCCGAGCCCCGCTTTCGCGTGTGGCCCCCGCCAGGCCGCCGCGGCGGTCTCACCGTTCATGCCGGAGTCAATCAGCAGGCGCAGAAATGCGAGCTCAGCGAAGGTCCCGCGAACCAGGGACTCAGATAGACGTCCCTGACGTTGACTGACGAACCGGCGATACTCTTCGATCGAATTGATCAGGACTTCTGTGCTCTCCTCAAGGAGAGTCGTCGAACTCAATCGCTCTAATAGGTACTCCACTAATTTGACGAAGAGGGGCGGTAGTCCTCGGTCCGTGGCGGTTATCTGAACGTAGTCATTGTCCCCGCTTCGCGTTGTCCGGACCGAGAATCCGCGGCCGTCGCTGACGATTTGGGCGGGCGACAGCGAGATCCGAATGAATAGAGCCGCTCGCCCGTTATCATTCACTGCGGCGGACATGACGGGTGTCCGGCTGAGAACAACCATGCGACCACTCGTCGCGCTGAGTACTTGCTCGAACACTGACTTCGGGGAGGCGAGTGTCATCAGCTGTCGTCCTCGCCCGTCTCCATTGCGTCGTCACCCTCGTCTTCGACATAGCCGTTGTACGCACGCCAATACACTTGATTGACCTGGTACGTTTTCGCATCGCGCGTTGCATTCTGAATTTGTAGTTGCGTCATCTTTGGAAAAGCAATTGCCACTGCAATCCTCGTCAAACCCACCTCAACTGGTTGGAGATCAAGGTCATCGGGGTCCTTGGGCTCGTCGGCTGTGACCACATAGATCATTAGGAAAGGGTGATCGATCCAAGAGAGCGTTTGCGCTTGAGAAGACATCGGCTTGCCTTCCCTTGTGAAGCGCGGTTCAGCCTCCATCGCCTGGCGCGCTGAAGGCATCAGTGACCTCACCACATCGGTCGCAGAGGACACTCTTCGACGGTCAAGCCGAATGTGTCCGTCGCTACGGCTGCGCCCCATCTTGTTGCGCAAGCTCATTCGAACGACGAAATTCGAACCGAAATGATGCTCCCCGCCCTCCCCGCTATTAACCAGCACGATTTGCCAACGGTCGCTCCCCGGTGCACTGTGAAAAGCGTCCGCGATCGGCAGTGTTCCATCGGCTCCCCGGCCGAATCTTTGATTTCCTCGGTCGCCCTGAAAGCCGCGGAAAAAGTCCTGAACTACGTTCAGCGGAACATTCTGCCACGCGTCGAAACCACCGTTAGTTTTCGTCGCGTTGACGGCGCCAAGGCGCTCGACTAACCCTTCTACGGCAGCTTCATTTGCACGATCGACGTCGGCGCTTTCGGTCAAGTCGTAGGCCTCGACAAGCCGATTTTGCCAAACAGTCGGGCCAACCTCAATCATTTCGGTGGCTCGTCCCTTGTTTGCAGCAACGATATCGACGCTGTCGGGGTGGACTCGAACGCGCAGGCCGAAATCTCTGGGGGTGAGGCCGCGAGCCTTCATCTCGACCAGCGTGTCTCGCAATTCATCCGTAACCTCCGCGGAATGGGCGAAGGCCGCGCGCGTCGTCTCGGGCATCCAGATTCGCACCAGATCTGCAAAATGGGGTCGGTATCCGAACCACCGCCCCATCTGCATGAGCGTGTCCATTGTTCGAGGTTCACGGACGAAATAGCTCACCTGCAAACCATCAAGAGTTAGCCCGCGGGACAGTATGTCTCCGCCGACGACAATCTTCGGAACGAGGTCATCGGCCTTTCGTTCGGCCGCGGTCATAAGCTTTCGACGTTTGGCTCGACCCCTTGCGGTGTCCCCGTTCACGAGCTCGACACGAAAATCACTGGAGATGTCGACGAGTTTGTCTGTCACGTCTTTGAACGCAACCGTGGTCAGAGAAGCGAAGTGGACGCGCCATATATCACCCATCTCTTCGGCCATCGGACTTCGGGCCGTATTTTGCCGAGCAAATTCGCCGAGGATCATGTCGACGGTCTGCCGGAGGAACTCCTCGACTAACTCGGCGACCTCCCGCTCCACACTCTTAAATCGCGAGACGTTGATCAGCATTGACGCGGCCTTGACCCCGTCGTCGCGGATACGGCGCACGGCAGTCCCCATCAGGAATTCGATAATCGCGACCTCCATCGATTTGGGGAGCTCGGCGACCGGATGATGATTCCTGTGTTTGATTGGGATGATCTCGAGGCAATCGCTGACAGCGGTTCTTATGGAGTCATGCCCGGCTTCCTGGAAGTAAGTTCCCATCCCGAAGTAGTTGCTGGGTGGGAAAGTAACTCTGATGTAATCGCTAGGGAAAAGATCGAGAAGCACCGTTCCGGTGCCGCCGCGCGCCGGTTCTTGTTTCTTCGGTTTTTCAACAAACTCAAACGCCGCTTGGTCGTCAATAAAGATGTTGGCGAAAGGTGTCGCCGTGATAGCCAAATAGGAACTTTGCGTCGAAACATCAAGTAGGGCACGAATAGCGCGATTGACGCTTGTTGGGTCCGCTTTGCCGCGAGTGTTGGGGCTTCCCCAGTCTGATTCGTCGTCGACGACAATGAGAGGGATGTCAAGGCGACCTCCCGGAGCCTGGTCCTTGATGTACGTGCGGATGTTATTCAGGAGCGACGGATTTTTTTTTGTTATGAATACCGTCGGGAGTCCCCCGTCTACCCATGTGATGCTCGAACCGCGTTTCGACCTAGAAAAGTCATGCCGGACGGTCGTCATTAGGTGAGCGCGCAGATTGGAGTCCCGCCCCACACCGACGTACCGAATCGCCGCGTTGTTGATACCGTCTTCCCAGGTTTCTGAATCGACGCCAAGAAGGTCTGTGTCAAACCGGCTCTGTGTTTGTTGACGAAGGTCTTCGGTATGACCGCCAATCACAATGATCACGCCATACCCGTAGTCCAGCGCTTTATTCAGAACGCCTAGGTAGGTCGCAGTCTTGCCCGACTGGACCTCGCCCATCAGCAGGCCGCGACGCGGCCACACGCCGTCAATTTGCGTGGGGTCGCCAAGCAGTTCCACCACGTCGTCCGTCTGAGCGTCCAAAGTGTTGATGACGTTCGCTTCCCAGTCCCGGCTAATCAATAGCTTCTTGTAGGCGTTCCAGCGGGGGGTATCAATTTGGTCGCGGCGATGCCGGATCCATTGTCTAAAAGTTGAAGGATCGACGATCGAGTCCCCAAGCGCCATCTCCACCGTGTTTTCCTGGGTTAACTCCTGGAGTACTTCTTCGATATCAATCGCGCTGAGGTCCTCAAACAATAAGTCCGCAAACGCGCTCCCCTTTGCCTCAAGTTCGTCAAAAGTCAGCGGACGGACGTTGTCGAACAATCGGTTTTTCAGGTAAGCCTTGAACTTGGCCTGACCTTCATTCAGCGACATCAGTAGCCTTCCAAACGAGGTCCACAAGTCCAGCCAAATCATCGACCGCATTGAACGGCTCGACGGCAGCCAACTGCGTTACCGCGACGTCGGGTTCATCGCTCAGTAGACCTGCCTCGTAAATGTCCCGAAGCCTGGCGATGAGCATCCCTCGTTCAGGCTGCATTGAAAGTGCTGGAAGGTTCGCAGCAGCTTCGACATAGGCATCCATCACGGGGAAAGTCGATGCAACAGTTTGCAAGAGGCTGATAACACGCTCCGCATCAGCGGTCTGTAAACGAGACAAAACCGACTCAACGATCGGGCTCACTAAATTCACCTCATAGGCGAAGCCTTCGCGGGTCTTGAGTTTTGTCCAGACGTGCGCAACGGTGCTATCCTCGCGCCGCCCCCGAAAAGTGTGGACCCTCAGCCCGCGTTCCAGAATGGGTTCCAGGAGTTGCCGTAAGCGCAATTTGAACGATTGCGGCGGTTCTGCTCGAGACTTCTTGATGTCGAGCTGCCATAGCGCATCGAGTGATGATGGCACGTCGACCTGAATGCGGGTCTGCTTTGACAACTCATTCATGCGTGCCAGGCCATACCAATGACCGTGCGAGATCAGTCGCCTGTTTCGGTATACATAAAACCCTTGCGAATCCTTCATATCCTTGCCGAGGTCTGGGCGCCTCAGTTCTTGCGGCGTGAGGCCAGAAGGGTGGGGGAGTGTGAACGCTTCAATGCGCACCTTAGCGCCACCCATCTCGATGGACTCCGGGCCAGTTCGCTGGGTCTGCGGATTTTGCGCAAGAAACGGGTCAGTTGGTTGCAGGGCTATTCCGTTGACAGTAATGACGAGGCCCTCACGCCGTCCCGAAAGGAACCGATGGAACACGAGCGAGAGACTGGAGCGGACCCCAGTCAGGCGTTCGGCCACAAATGAGCCCGGCGTGGATGTGTCGCCCAGCAGAAGATCGAGTTCGGTCCAAAGCACCAGTGTGCCGCTTGACTGCGCGTTAAACTCACTCCATAGAGGCAGCTGGTTCAGGTCGGTTTCGTCGAGCATGATCAGAAGCCATTGACCGGAGTCCCGTACGAAGTCGAGGTCCCAGCGCAACGCCGAGACCGCACCGGCTCGCTTTGAGAGGACTGTCAAACATCTCGCCTGTGAAAGCGAAGCAGTTTTGAGCCCGAGCCCGAACCGGCCGAGATCCCTTTCCTCACGGGGTCCGACCGAACCAGCCAGTCGAAGCGCCTCTCGCGCCGTCTCCCTTGTCATGCCGAGGCCGTCGTCGAGTACCGCAATGTAATTGCCACCGACAACGTCAGCGTCAATGACGACGCGGCGAGCTGCTGCGGTGATGCTGTTATCCACGAGGTCGGCAAGAGCGGCTTCGAGAGAGTAGCCAACGGACCGCATGGATTGGAGCAGGTTAACGCTCGGCGGGATGACCTCTGATTCCACTTGCCCCCCTTAGGCCTGACGAATCGATAAGCGCGCGCTTATGCCGCCTTGTTTGTCGAGCGCGCAAGGATGTCAGTGACCCTGATATTGGGTTCGATCGATGGATACGAAGTACCGGCGAACGATTTGAACAGCGCCGTGAAAACAGCTTCGGCACCCTTAACTGGAACTGCCATGCCGACCTGTTTACGCACGCTGTCCGAAACCCCAGAAAAAACGAAGTCGTCCGGGAACGACTGCAGGCGGGCTTTCTCTCTGTTCGTCAGTGCGCGGTCAAGCGTCCAGTGATACACGTACGACCCTCCGCCGCCGGCACCCGTGACGGTATAGGCGGGCTTATCCGCCTCGAGGCGCTTGTACGTCGTGCTGATCGTCGTGCGCGTGTTGATGTGGAGTCTCTTCGGCATTTCCTGAAGGGCGCGTGGAGAGAACGCGTTCTCCCCTGGGCGCAAATAGCTGAGGCGCTCCACAACCTGCGTAGACAATTTTGCGATCTGATGATTTGCGGCATCCGTCGCGATCGACGGAGAGAGGAGAGCGGCACTAGCGCTTACGTCGATATCCTTGTAAATGGCTGGCGACGGCACACGGAAGTCAACCTGCAGGTCATCACGGATTCCGACGATGACGATGCGTTGACGTCGTTGCGGGACGCCGTACTCATTGAATGAATAGAGGTGCGGAACAAGGCGGTACCTGGGGCCGCCTTCAGGCGCTTGTAGATGTTCGAGGATTTGTTTGAAGGCCCGGCCTTGATTTGCGCCGCGCAGACCCGATACGTTCTCGGCGACGAACCATTTGGGCTTCTTAGAAGCCAGCACCTTGACTCCGTAGCTGTACAGCGGGCCGAAGTCGCCCCGAAGTCCTTTCCATTTACCCACCAGGCTGTAGTCGTTACACGGGAAGCCAAAGGCGAACCCATCGATCGGTGAGAGCGAATCGATGTCCAGATCGTGGACGTTTTGATGCACAACGCCTCCGCCACCAAACGGGAGGTCTCGCGCGCACTCAACCACTTGCGCGCCGTCGCCGTACTCAGGCACGAGAATGTTGCGTCGGTAAGTTTCGCAAGTGTCGAGGTCGTAGTCGTTTGCCCAAGCATGTCTCAGTTCGACGCCTTCAACTGACTGCGCTGCTAATCGCGCCCCGAGCGCCATACCGCCGGGGCCCCCAAACAACTCCCCCATGCGGTAGGTCTGCCTGGTCATGTATTCGATTCCCTGCCTCGTTTTCTTTTTGGGGAGCCTACCGACCGCTGATTCCACTCCAATCGCACCTCGCCCAATCAGTTTTAGAAAATCGCAAATCAGTGGGTTCAAGCGGGTGTAACCGTGGGCTAAACATAGCGGCAATGAACGACGGTTGATCGTCGGCGCCGCGTCGCGAAGACGGAGTCGCTATGGCAGTGCGTCCAGTATCGACGGCCTGAGGGTTAGCTAAGCCCAGGCGGCCGAGCGTGAGCGGGTGGCGCCCGTGGCACTGCGTCCTCTTCGGCCCTCACCTCGCGCAAGCCTGAGGTATTCGACCGCGTGCGTGCGCTCGAAAGATTAGCCGGCGGGGGAGTCACCGTCGCCATGTACGGGCTTGATGCGCCGGAGTTTCCCTACCGTCCCGATTCAGCGCTTCTGGCGACCGCATTGGGGGGTTATCGGTTCGTCATGGGAACAGAACCTGCGGTTGAAGTTTCGCAGTGTTCGCTGGAGCTCGGGATGTTCAGCCGTCGCGTTCCTGTGAGCGACATCATCTCCATCGGAACTGAACTGCATGCGCTTCACTCGCTCGAAGAAAAGTTCAACCACAAGTCCGTCGAACGCGTTTGGCCTCTCGTCAAGGAAGTGCTATCTCGGTTGTGACCGTCTCCAACCGTCAGTTGGCCCGCGTGAAGTCGACGCCGTGCGGGTCACCCAGATTGGCCTGATGATGCGAGGCTCACACCGAGCGGACCTCCCACGGTGCGCCACTCACCCCGCGGGCTTGCCCGCCTTCTTCAGCCGCTTGCGCGCGGCACGCTCGGTGAGGATAGAAAGGTAATCGCGAACCGGGCGACCGGCCAGCTCAGCGAACTCCTCCTCGACAACCGCCTCGACCTCATGCCGGTCCCAGCTCGGGTTCTTCTCCACGAGTTTGTGGGTCACTTGGCGTTTGACTTCGTCATCATCAATGTCAGTCGTCATCGTTCGAGTGTGGGTCGTGAGTGCATCTCACGTCAATGCCGCGGCACGTGTTGTCGGGCTCTAGGCGCGGCAACATCCTGAGCACCACAGGCCCGATAATGGGGAATCGTGACTGACGAGACCCCGGGCATCCTCAGTGCTTCGGCGCTCGCTGGCCCGCCTCGCACCCTGCTCGACATCCTGCGGGAGACCACCTTCCTGCATCCGGATGCCTCGGCTCTCGACGATAGCGCCGGCGCCCTCAGCTACCGCGAGCTCATGGCCCGAGTCATCGAGACCGCCTCGCGGCTCACGCTCGGGGGGGTTCGCCGCGGCGACCGGGTCGGTGTGCGGATGCCATCCGGCTCGAGGGAGCTGTATGTGTCGATCCTCGCGGTGCTCGCGGCCGGGGCGGCGTACGTGCCGGTCGACGCGGACGACCCCGACGAACGCGCCCACCTCGTCTTCTCAGAGGCGAACGTGCGCGGCATCATCTCCGGCACCGGCCAGTACGCGCCCACCCTGCCCCGACTCGACACGCCCGCAGCACTGTTCGATCGCAGCCCGCCGCGTCCCAGCACCGCCACCGACGCCGTCATCGAGCCGCCCGCCGTCACGGATGACGCGTGGGTCATCTTCACCTCCGGCTCGACCGGCACTCCGAAAGGCGTCGCGGTCACGCATCGGTCTGCCGCCGCGTTCGTAGATGCCGAGGCCCGCCTTTTCTTGCAGCACGAGCCGATCGGCACGAGCGATCGGGTGCTCGCGGGCCTGTCCGTCGCGTTCGATGCATCCTGCGAGGAGATGTGGCTCGCATGGCGCAACGGCGCGTGCCTGGTGCCCGCGCCGCGCTCGCTCGTACGCAGCGGCATGGATCTCGGCCCGTGGCTCACCGCCCGTGGCATCTCCATCGTCTCGACCGTGCCCACCCTCGCGGCGCTATGGCCCGCCGAATCGCTCGATAACGTGCGGCTGCTCATCTTCGGCGGCGAAGCCTGCCCGGCCGAATTGGCCGAACGCCTCGCGGTGGAAGGTCGGGAGGTCTGGAACACCTACGGCCCCACCGAAGCGACGGTCGTCTCGTGCGCGGCCCTCCTCGATGGCACTGCGCCCGTGCGCATCGGGCTGCCCTTAGCCGGTTGGGATCTCGCCGTCATCGACGAGCACGGGATACCGGTGGCCGAGGGCGAGGTCGGCGAACTGGTGATCGGCGGGGTCGGTCTGGCGCGATACCTCGATCCGCAGAAGGATGCCGAGAAGTACGCTCCGCACGCAGGCCTCGGCTGGCAGCGCGCCTACCGCAGCGGCGACCTCGTTCGGTTCGAGCGCGCCGGACTCGTATTCCAGGGTCGCGCCGACGACCAGGTGAAGGTCGGCGGCCGGCGCATCGAGCTGGGCGAGATCGAATCGGCGTTGCAGAAGCTTCCGGCGGTCTCCGCCGCGGTGGCGGCCGTGCGCACGACCGACTCCGGCCTGCAGGTGATCGTCGGCTACCTCGCGGTACCCGATCCCGCCGCCTTCGATCGGGCCGCCGCCATCGCTCGGTTGCGCCTCGAGCTACCGGCTGCCCTCGTTCCCACGCTCGTCACCGTGGCCGAACTGCCCGTGCGGGTCTCGGGCAAAGTGGATCGGGCCGCCCTCCCGTGGCCGGTCGAGGGCGCGGCATCCACCACGACGGGCGCGATCACCCTCGACGCGGGCCAGCAGCGCTTAGCCGAGCAGTGGCAGTCGGTGCTCGGCATCGGGGTGACGGATGCTTCGGCCAACTTCTTCGACCTCGGGGGCGGGTCGCTCGCGGCGGCGCAATTGGTGGCGAGAATCCGCGAGCATGACCCCGAGTTCACCGTCGCCGAGGTCTACACGCACCCGCGACTCGGCGCGATGGCCGACGCGCTCGCGGCCCGAACAGTGCGCGAGCCCAGCATCCCGCAGCGGCCGACGATTCCCACCCCGGTGCGGATGCAGGTTCTGCAGACCATTCTCAGCCTGCCGCTCTACGTGCTCAGCGGAGTGCGCTGGCTGCTCTACCTCCTCACCGCGAGCGCCGTGCTGCATGCTGTCGACAGAACCGGCGGCTTCGGGGTGCTGCCGACGGCGCCGCTCGGTGTGCTCATCCCGGCCCTGCTGGTGTTCGCGACGCCGCTCGGGCGAATGGCGATCGCGGCGGCATCTGCTCGGATGCTCATGCGCGGCGTCACCCCCGGCGACTACCCGCGCGGCGGCAGTGTGCACCTGCGCCTCTGGCTCGCCGAGCAGGCAGCGCACCTCGTCGGCGCCGTGAGCCTCGCCGGCGCCCCCTGGATCACGTACTACGCTCGGGCCCTCGGCGCGAAGATCGACCGCGACGTGGACTTGCACACCCTGCCGCCCATCACCGGCATGCTCACGATCGGATACGGGGCGTCGATCGAACCGGAGGTCGACCTCTCGGGGTACTGGATCGACGGTGACATCCTGCGCCTGGGCGCGGTACGTATCGGCGCCGAGAGTACGGTCGGCGCGCGGAGTACCTTGCTGCCAGGCACTCGCATCGGCAAACGCGCCGAGATCGCCCCCGGGTCGGCGGTGTTCGGGCGGGTGCCCGCGGGTCAGCTATGGGCGGGCTCCCCGGCCCAGCGGGTCGGCCGCAGCACCGCGTGGTGGCCCGACGTGCGGCCCCCGCGTGGCCGTCGTTGGCTCGCTGCCTTCGCGCTGTCGTCGACCGTGTTCTCTCTGCTGCCGTTGCTCGCCATCGCCTGCGGAGCGCTGGTGGTTGCCTCCGCGATGCAGGGGTCGGTGACTCTCGGGGAGGCGGCCGCCCGGTCCCTCCTCGCGCTGGTCCCCGCGACCCTCGTCGCCGGGGTCGTCTTCGCGCTCCTCGTCGTGGCGCTGGTGCGGCTGCTCTCCCTCGGCGTGCACGAGGGCACCGTGGCAGTGCGCAGCCGGGTCGGCTGGCAGGTGTGGAGCACCGAGCGACTCCTCGACCTGTCGCGCGTCTTCCTCTTCCCCCTCTACGCGAGCCTCTTCACACCGGTCTGGCTGAGGATGCTCGGCGCCGACGTCGGGCGTGACGTCGAGGCATCCACGGTTCTGCTTCTTCCCTCGATGACCACCATCCGCGATGGCGCCTTTCTCGCCGACGACACCATGATCGGCTCCTACGAACTCGGTGGCGGCTGGTTGCGGGTCGGCGCGGTGGAGATCGGCAAGCGCGCCTTCATCGGCAACTCCGGCATGGCGGCCGCGGGGCACCGGGTTCCGCGCGACGGTCTGGTGGCCGTTCTGTCGGCGGCCCCGCGCAAGTCGAAAGCGGGTTCGTCGTGGCTCGGCTCGCCGCCCGTGCGGCTGCGGCGCACCGTGCCGGTGGTGGATGACTCGCGCACGTTCCGCCCGCACGCTGGCTTGCGGGTGGCCCGCGGTCTGTGGGAGTTCGGCCGATTGGTGCCGGTGGTCGTCAGTTGCGGCATCGGCCTCGCCGTCGTGTTCGCGCTCGCGGCTGTCATGACGGCATGGGGGCTGCTCGCGGCGGTGCTGTTGAGCGGGGTCGTGCTCCTCGCCGCGGGTGCGGTGGCCGCGGTGATCAGTACTGCGGCGAAATGGCTGCTCGTGGGGCGGATCCGGGCGGCGGGGCATCCGCTGTGGTCGTCGTTCGTCTGGCGCAACGAAGTTGCCGACTCGTTCGTCGAGATGGTGGCGGCGCCGTGGTTCGCGCAGGCCGCGAGCGGCACCCCCGCCCTGGTGTGGTGGCTGCGCAGCCTCGGCTCGAGCATCGGGCGCGGCGTGTGGTGCGAGACGTACTGGTTACCCGAGGCCGACCTCGTGCGCCTCGGCGATGGCGCCACGGTCAACCGGGGCTGTGTGGTGCAGACGCATCTGTTCCATGATCGGATCATGAGCATGGATGCCGTCACCCTCGCGAGCGGGGCGACGCTCGGCCCGCACAGCGTCGTGCTCCCCGCCGCGGTGATCGGAGAGAACACGACTGTCGGCCCAGCCTCCCTCGTGATGCGCGGTGACGTGGTGCCGGCGGCGAGCCGGTGGAGCGGCAACCCGATCGGACCCTGGCGCGAAGTCACGGTCGCGGACTATCACCCGAAGCCGGCATGAGCTCGGGAACCAGGGCGACCGCTTCTGCCGGTGCTCGCTCCGCGGGCGACCCCTACCTCCCCACGAGCGGCAACGGGGGATACCGGGTCGAGCTCTACGACCTCGACCTGCGGTACCGGGTGGCGACCAATCGGCTGGACGCGACGGCTGCCATCCATGCCACCAGCACCCAGGCGTTGAGCCGCTTGACCCTCGACCTCTCCCGCCTCAGGGTCACCCGGGTGCGCCTGCAGGGCTACCGCAACACTCGTTTCACCCAAACGGCGCACAAGCTCACCATCGTTCCCGCTGCGCCGATCGCGGCGGGAACCGCCTTCACGGTAACGGTGGATTACTCGGGCTCACCTGGCCCGCGCCGCAGTGCGTGGGGGCCACTCGGCTGGGAGGAGCTGGAGGACGGCGTGCTCGTCGCTGCCCAACCCTCCGGGGCGCCGACCTGGTTTCCGTGCAACGACCATCCGTCTCAGAAGGCGCGCTATCGCATCCGGATCGCCGTGGAGGAGACCTACACCGTGATCTGCAACGGGGTGCTGACCGAGGAGCGAACCGCGGCCGGCGTGCGGCACCGAACCTACGAGCAGGTGCAGCCAACCGCGAGCTACCTGGCGACAGTGCAGATCGGCCGGTATGCGACCGCCGCCGCCGACTTCGCCGGGGTGGTCGGTTACCTGGTGTATCCGCCCGTGATCGAGGCCCAGGTGCAGGCGGACTTTGCGACGGTCGGCCCCATGATGGCTTTCTTCGAAGAACGGTTCGGCCCGTACCCCTTCGATGGCTACACCGTGGTCGTCACCGCGGACGACCTCGAGATCCCCCTAGAAGCACAGGGTCTCGCCATCTTCGGCGCCAACCACGCCGACGGTCGGGGCGGATCGGAACGGCTCGTCGCCCACGAACTCGCCCATCAGTGGTTCGGCAACAGCGTCGGCGTCGCGGCCTGGCAGCACATCTGGCTCAACGAGGGTTTCGCCTGCTACGCCGAGTGGCTGTGGTCGGAGCAATCCGGCGGCTTGAGCGCCGACGGCCTGGCCCGCCAATACCGCCGCCACCTCAGCGGTCTGCCGCTCGACATCGTGGTCGGGGACCCCGGGGCGGCCCGCATGTTCGACGACCGCGTCTACAAGCGCGGGGCGCTCACCCTTCATGCACTCCGCATCACGGTGGGGGATGTCGCATTCTTCGCCCTACTGACCGCCTGGGCCACCGAGCACCGGTACGGGATCACGACGACCGACGATTTCCGACGGCTCGCGGCATCTGTCACCGACAAGCCCCTCGAGAAACTGTTCACCTCGTGGCTCTTCGAGACGGCGCTGCCGAAGTTGCCGTGAGCGGGATCCTTACTCGGGCCGGTGAACATCTGCGCGGCAGGCGACCCGCATCACGCTGATGACGCGAGCATCCCCGATGTGTCGAGAGCGCTCAGGTCCGGGATACTCGTGGTGACCGATGGCAAAGAAGCCATTGCAAGGGGGGTGGTGCGGTGGTCAAGTCCGTGAGCGTCGCCGCGGGCAAGGCGGCGCGCGTCACAGTACCGCTGGCGTCCCACGCCGAGGTCGGCGTGAGGAACGATCGGGATCCGGTGGGGTTGCTGTTGGAGCAGGCGAAAACCCGAGTGCCGGAGCTTGTGCCGTTACGCCACGGCCGGATGCTGGTCTCCCCGTTCGCCTATTTTCGCGGCGCGGCCCTCCCGATGGCCGCCGACGTAGCGCAGCTGCCTAACTCGGGCATCCGGGTTCAGCTATGCGGCGACGCGCACCTTGCCAACTTCGGTGTGTACGCATCACCTGAGCGCCAGTTGGTTTTCGACCTCAACGACTTTGACGAGACACTTCCCGGACCGTTCGAGTGGGATGTCAAACGGCTGGCGGCGAGCTTGGCCGTGGCCGGCCGGGGCCGCGGGTTCAGCCGAAAGGTGCGTCGGGAGATCATCATCTCGACCGTGGAGGAGTACCGCTCGGCGATGCGGGGCTTCGCCGACGAGCGGACGCTCGCGGTCTGGTACACCCACCTCTACATCGAGGACTCCCTGAAGGAGTTCAGTTCGCAGATCACGGACAAGCGGGTCAAGTCCATCTATTTTCAGCTCGCTAAGGCGCGCACACGCGACAGCGCGCATGCTTCCAGCAAACTCACTGCGGTCGTCAACGGGCAGCGTCGCATCGTGAGCAACCCACCGCTCATCGAGCCCATCGAGGATGTGCTTTCCGACCTTGACGTCGACGCACTGTACAAGATGCTCCGCGGCCTGCTGGCTCGATATCGGCGATCGTTGACGTCGGAGCGCCGTCACCTCTTCGACCAGTTCACCCTGGTTCACGCTGCCCGAAAAGTCGTCGGCGTGGGGAGCGTGGGCACGCGTGCGTGGATACTGCTGATGGTCGGTCCCGACGGGCTCGAACCCTTGATGCTGCAGGCCAAAGAGGCTCAACCATCCGTGCTCAGCGCGTACGCGGGCGGCAGTGCCTACACCAACCAGGGGCAGAGGATCGTTGCCGGCCAGCGACTGATGCAGGCGAGCAGTGACATCTTCCTCGGCTGGCAGCGCACCCGCGGTGTCGACGGGATCGACCGTGACTACTACCTGCGCCAACTGCGTGACTGGAAGGCATCCCCCGAGATCGAGCGGATGATCCCAGCGACGATGGCCGCCTACGGACGGCTTTGCGGGTGGACGCTCGCCCGCGCACACGCCCGCTCCGGCGACCGGGTTGCGATCGCGGCCTACCTGGGGCGATCACACGACTTCGATCACGCCATCGCCGACTTTTCCGAAACCTACGCAGACCTCAACGAGCGAGACTATGCGGCGTTGCAGGCGGCCGTCGCGTCAGGGCGCATCCAAGTCATTACCGGTCTGTGATGCCCTTCTCACCCATCACCGCGATTCCTTCGCGAGGCTCACTACGAGCCCGGGGTGTAACTCGGGCTGCGTCACGCGGTACGACCTCCCGCTATCGGCCACCCAGGCGCGGAATCCCGGCGGCCGCCTGCTGATGAGCACTCGCGCCGGGTCGACTCGCAGTCCGCGGCCATCCGCTTTGAGGACCGCTTCGATGGCGGTCCAGTGCTGAACCGATTCGACCCCTGTGAGGGTGCCGATGGCGGCGAGCCGGTCGGGGCCGACGTCATCCGGTTCCACGTCGATGCCCACGGCCGTGATCCGGGATGCGACGGCCACGACCGCGGTCGCGCACCGCGACAAGCTCAGCCGCATGGTCGAGTGCTCAACGTGTGGCTGGCCGTGCGGACCCCCGCAGTCCGGGCATCGAGCCACGATGACGACGCTGTCGGGTCGGGTGCCCAGTAGCTCCGCCGCTACCTCGCGCAACAGCATCCGCCCCTGTACGAAGCTCTCCCGCAGCACTTCGGGGGTGCTCTCGTAGCGTTCGAGTTCGCCGACGCTGAGCATGGAGACACCCCGTTCGCGCTGGCCTCCCAGCAGGCCCGGGCGCACCCAGCCGAGTGCCGTGTCATCCATGACCTAGATTGTGGCCGCAAATTCTGCTCACTTTGTCACGACACCGTCACGACCCGCGAATCCGCTACCGTCAACCCATGCCGAGTTCGCCGTTCAACGGCTTCGCCCCGGAAGCCGTCACCTTTTTCACCGGTCTCGCTGAGAACAACACCCGCGCCTACTTCACCGACCACCGGGATGTGTACGACCGGGCCATCCGCGGCCCTCTCGAAGCCTTGACGGCTGAAGCTCAGGAGAAGTACGGCCCCGGAAAGGTGACGCGGCCCAATCGGGACGTGCGGTTCTCCGTCGACAAGACGCCGTACCGGCTCACGGCCGCCATGTGGGCTGGATCGGTCGGGGGCGTCTATCTGCAGTTCAGCGCGAACGGTATCGAGGCGGGCGGCGGGCTGTACGAACCCACTCGTGACCAATTGGGTCGGGGGAGGGCCGCCATCTCATCGCAGCCGCTGGCCGCGGCCCGGGTGCGCGGTATCCTCGACGATCTTGCCGCTCAGGGATTCGAGGTGGCCGGCCCGTCGCTGAAGACCACACCGAAAGGCTACGAGAAGGATGACCCGCAGATCGAGCTGCTCAGGTTGAAGCATTACGCCGCTCTGCGTCGACTGCCGGTCGACGCGGATGCCGATGCCATCCGCGCTGCGTGGACTGCAATCGAGCCACTCATCGCGTGGGTAGGGGAGTGGGTCGGGCCTGCGCTGAGTTGGCCCTAGTGCGCTGCTCGACACATCCCATGGAAGGGCAGTCGGCGGGTAGATTTAACCGATGACTCCCATGCAGGCGCGCATCATCTACGACCTCCACGCAGTGCCATCGATCGATCCCGAACGCGAGGTGCGATTGCGTGTCGACTTCGTCAAGGAGTACCTGATCGCCAGCCGAGCCGCGGGGCTCGTGCTCGGAGTGAGCGGCGGCCAGGATTCATCGCTCGCCGGCCGTTTGTGTCAGCAGGCGATCACGGAATTGTCCGACTCGGACGACAGCATTCCTCGCCAATTCATCGCAGTGCGGTTGCCGTATTCGATACAGGCCGATGAGGATGACGCGCAGCTCGCCCTCACATTCATCCGACCCGATCGCATCATGGTGGTCGATATCAAGCCGGGGGTGGATGGCGTGGCGGCGCAGGTCGGGGCGGCGCTGGGCACGCCCATCAGGGACTTCGTCAAGGGCAACACCAAGGCGCGCATCCGTATGGTGTCGCAGTACGCGATCGCCGGTGGGGCGGGGATGCTCGTCGTCGGCACGGACCACGCCGCCGAGGCGATCACCGGATTTTTCACCAAGTTCGGCGATGGGGGCGCGGACATCCTGCCCCTCAGTGGTTTGTCGAAGCGTCAGGGGCGGGCCATGCTGCGCCACCTCGGCGCCCCGGAACGGCTCTACTTGAAAGAGCCGACGGCGGACCTGCTCGACGAGGTGCCGGGTCAGACCGACGAGGCCAACCTAGGTCTCACCTACGAGCAGATCGACGATTATCTCGAGGGCGAGGAGGTCGATCCCGACATCGCGGGCGCGATCGAGGAGCGTTATATCGCTACTCGACACAAGCGAGCGGAGCCGGTAACCATGTTCGACGAATGGTGGACCGCGGTTTCTGCGCATTAGATCGCGTGCTCTGAAATACCCGCGGCAGCATCGATCACCGCTGTCGTGCGCACCGTCATGGAGGCTCTCACCGAAAGCATTCCGCAGGGCGAGATCGACGGAATCGATATGCCGATCGCTGCGGGGAGCCGTGCGAAGGATGGCTGCGTACGCGGGAATAATCCCGATGGTGACGGGCGGCCCGTCCGAAGTGCTCGATCAAGGGCGCCTCACTCGTCTCTTCACTCCCGCTCAGAAGGTGGCGATCGCGGAGCCTGACTGCGGATGCGCCTTTCCCGCCTGCAGCAGGCCGTCATCTCGCGGGAGTGAATCACGTCAACCGGTGGCACCGCGACAATGGGCGCACCGACCTGTCGAATGGGATGTGTCTATGCGTCTACCACCATCACGTGAAGCACAGGGAACGATGGGCGGTGAGGATGACTGGCGGTCGAGTGTGGTTCGCGCCGCCGTCTCATGTCGACGCCCGGAGGCGGACCCGAGCGGATAACTCGATCAAACGGTGGAACCCGGAACTGGGCAGGCTGTGGAAACCTCTGACGGTGCCGACTTTGGTTAGCTAGCGTGGCTTGTATGCGGATCGTCTGGAGCGTGCTCGGGGTCGCTTCGGTGGCCGTGTTATTGAGTGGATGCCTCCCGCCTCAGCCCGTGCTCGCTCCTACCCCTGAGCCCACCTCGACCCCCATCTTCGCCAGTGACGAGGAAGCACTCGCTGCGGCCGAGGTCGCGTACGGGGCTTACGTCAAGCTGTCAGACCAGATATTTATGGAAGGTGGCGTTGATCCCGAGCGTCTTGCAACCGTCGCGACCGGTACCTTTCTAGCAGCCTCGATAACGAGCTTTAAAACGGTGCAGAGCCAGCACCTCAGAAGTTCCGGTGGAACAACGTTTGATTCGGTCGATCTTCAGAAATTCGATGGAGCATCTGCCGACTCTTCAGTCGTCGTTGTGTACCTGTGCGAAGACGTATCCGCCGTTGACGTGACCGACGCTGGGGGCGCATCAGTCGTCGCACCCAACCGCCCATCTCGGACACGCCTAGTGGTGACTTTTGATTTCGCAGGGTCCCTCCTTGTTTCCAGTCGCGAGCCTTGGAACATTGGGGACACGACGTGCTGATCTCTGCTCAAATCGGGTTCTCGCTGCTGCTGCTCGTGGCGGGCGGCGGTAACCTCGCCCTCGCTATTGAGTGCACGCCCCTCGCTCTGCAGACGACCGGCTGCGTTACCGCTGGCCTGGGCGGCGGAGAAGTCACCCTGGAGACGGGTGGCGGCTCCGGAGGCGGCGCTTCCGGAGGTGACTCCGGTGGGGGTTCCGGTGATGATGGTTGGGCTTCGATCAAGCCGATCGATCGAT
>Ga0209724_1000650_pt1 | contig 32977 bp, 22 predicted proteins | sample grotaG_FD_184143 | JGI IMG/M metagenome (GOLD analysis project Ga0209724, IMG submission 184143) | Glacier valley bacterial and archeal communities from Borup Fiord, Nunavut, Canada, to study Microbial Dark Matter (Phase II) -... | ecosystem: Environmental > Aquatic > Freshwater > Ice > Glacier ... | reverse complement strand
CACTCTATCAGGCATATCATGAAATTGTCCCTTTGAAACTTGAGCCTGACCGCGAACTGACCAACTATGAGATAGTTGGCCCGGTCTGCGAAAGTGGCGACTTTCTGGCCCACGCCCGCCCTTTACCGGGGCTTCAGGCGGGCGAAAAGTTGGCGATTTTAGGGGCAGGAGCCTACAGTTTCAGCATGTCCTCCAACTATAACTCGCGAGGACGGGCCGCCGAAGTGTTGGTGGATGGGACGAATTGGAAAATCATTCGTTCCCGCGAAACTTACGAGGATTTGGTAAGGGGAGAGGCAGAGTAAAAGGAGTCAGAATTAGGGACAAATCTAACCCCCTAGCCCCCTTTCCTAGCAAGGAAGGGGGAACATGTTTTCAACTCGTTACTCAGCACTTCTTACCGACAACCGACAACCGAAGATCGACAACCATTTTGAGGAGAGGTTACAAAGATGTCTACAACTTTCCGGGCCTATGTACTAAATAAAATTGAAGATAATTTCAAGGCCGCTATTCAGGAATTGAGTCTGGAGGACTTGCCGCCGGGTGAGGTTTTAATCAAGGTGGCCTATTCCGGGGTAAACTATAAAGATGGACTAGCCTGTTTGCCCAACAGCGCGATAGTACGGAAATATCCCTTTATACCGGGAATTGACCTTTCGGGGACAGTGGCGGAGTCGAGCGATGCCCGTTTTAAGGCTGGCGATGAAGTGATTGTGACCAGCTACGACCTGGGAGTCAGTCACTTTGGTGGGTTTAGCGAGTATGCCCGTGTGCCCGGCGATTGGGTAGTGCCTTTACCTAAAGGTTTGAGCCTGAAAGAAGCAATGGCTCTGGGTACTGCTGGATTTACCGCCGTCTTAGCCCTGCACCAACTGGAGCGCAACGGTTTGACCCCTCAAAGTGGCCCGGTATTAGTGACGGGTGCAACCGGGGGCGTGGGCAGTGTGAGCATCAGCATTTTGCATAATCTGGGTTATACTGTCGCCGCCAGCACCGGGAAACAAAGCGAGCATGATTACCTGAAAGGTTTGGGGGCGAGTGAGGTTTTGAGCCGGGAGGAAGTAGCGGCGGAAAGTACCCGCCCAATGGACAAAGAACGGTGGGCGGGCAGCATTGACTCGGTGGGTGGTAGCACCTTGGCCTATCTCGTCCGCTCGACCAAATACGGGGGCTCGATTGCGGCCTGTGGCAATACGGGTGGCCCAAATTTCAGCACTACCGTCTTTCCCTTTATCCTACGCGGGGCGAATTTGTTAGGGATTGAGTCGGTTAGATGTCCGATGGACTTACGTCAACCGCTTTGGGAACGACTAGCAACCGACCTCAAACCCGCCCACCTGCTGGATAGCATTGGCTACGAAGCCAGCCTTGAGCAAGTGCCTGAAGTCACGGCCCAGATTGTGAAAAGTGCCATCAGAGGGCGGGCTATTATCAAGGTGGGTTAGGTTTGTTTGAGTTGAGTAATTGCCCAGCTCAGATGTTCACGGGCTACCGGGTCGGTTTCGCTGGCTAGAGCGGCCTCAAGGTTTGGGATAGTGGCGGGGTCGGCGGAATTGCCCAGAGCTACCGCAATATTTCGGCGCAAGCCCGCCCGTTTGGTTCGCAGCAGGGGTGTACCGCGAAATCGAGTGCGGAATGAATCCTCAGTTTCAGTCAAGTGTAGCCAAGCTAACAGGCTCGGTTGACCTTCTCCCGGTGCGGGTGGGCTAAATTCCGGGTGATTAGTCGGGGTTATTTTGCGGTTGTAGGGGCAAACCTCCTGACACAAATCACAGCCAAACACCCACTGTCCCATCTGAGGGCGCAACTCTTCTGGAATTGAGCCACGATGCTCAATCGTTAGATAAGAGATACAACGATTGTTATCAAGTTGCCAGGGCGCGATAAAAGCCTGAGTGGGGCAAACATCCAGGCAACGGGTACATTTCCCGCAAGTGCCTAGCCCCGGTGCATCTGGTTCAAGTTCCAGGTCGGTCAGGATTTCGCACAGAAAGAAATAACTTCCTAGCTTTTTATTTATCAGGTTAGTATTTTTGCCGTAAAAGCCCAACCCCGCCCTTTGTCCAACCGCCCGATCTACAATTCGGGCAGTGTCCACCAAAAAACGAGCTTCCTTTGCCCCACTTTGTTCTTGCACCCGCCCAAATAGCCGCTCCATCTTTTGGCGCAATACGGTATGGTAATCCTGCCCCCAGGCGTAACGGGCCACTTTAGCACGAGGGTTGCCCGCTTCTGGTTCTGGGGTGGTATCTTCACTCAGATACGACATACCCAGCGAAATAATCGAGCGCACTTGCGGCAACAAATTAGCCGGGTCACAGGAGAAGCTTGCCCGTTCCGGCGTAAACCAGACCAACCCACTGATTAATCCCTGCTGGATATGCGCCAACAACCGTTCTTCGGTTTCGGCGAAGGGGCTGGCATTGGCGATTCCCACTATATCAAAGCCTTCTTGCAGGGCTTCCCTCTTTATTATCTCGCTTAAATCGTTCATACTCTCGACTAGCTGTGTTACAATAATCGCTGATAAATTAGCAAACTGATTATACTCTATAGTTCTGGGGCGATATACTGACACAAAGTGCAAAAGGCACAAAATGATGAACACGAATTTATTGAGGAAAGTCCAATGGTAATAAAAGATTTAAGCCTGACAAAACCACTATACCGCGATCAATATATTGTCGAGGAAGACCAGATGGGAAATAGCACCGCTCAGACTTTGTTTATCCGCTATGAAATTTCGGTACTGGAAAGGTTATACCAGGCCGAAGGGTGGATGATAGCGGGGGAACTCAACCATTATCACAATGCTTTGGATAACTCGGAAAAATTGATTGTGCCAGATATTGCCGTTTTCAAAGGGATTCATATTCCCCAGGCGGAACAAGCTAAAATCCGCAGTTGGAATATGCGAAAGGGCGACAAAGCTTGCCCCCCGCTAGTTATCGAAGCCAGTTCCGAAAGTACCTATGGCGGCGATATTGACTCAGACAAAAAGCCCCGGTTGTATGGATTAATAGGAGTCAAGGAATATTTCGCCTACGACCCGAACCCTACCCCAGTCTGGCCTAGAGAGATTGGCACGCGGTTGTTGGGCTGGCGTTATGACGCGCAAGGCCAACCCGTTTCAATCAAACCCAACCAGGATGGTCGAATGTGGAGTGAGGTGCTGGAAAGCTGGCTAGAGTCGGATGGCTTGTATTTACGGTTGTATGACGCGCAAGGTGAATTGCGCCTGACTGCCGAAGCCGCCGAAAGCTTAGCCCGTCAGAAAGCTGAGGAGCAAACTAAAACTGTAGAACTGGCTCGTCAAAAAGCTGAAAAAAAGGCTAAAACCGAAAGCTTAGCCCGCCAGCAGGCTGAAAAACGAGCGACAACTGAGGCTCAGGCGCGAAAGAAAGCCGAGGATCAGACTAAGACTGCCGAGCAGCGTATCGCTGAATTAGAGCGACAACTAGCCGAGTCACGCCGCAAGAATGATTAGCGGTAAAGTCAAAAGTCGAAGGTCTAAGGCTTTGAATTCAGTTTTCCAACTTGCGACTTTCGGTAATGTACCTAAAATGAGTTGATAGGTTCAAGGGGATAAATCCTGGGGAATTTAAATTGTAGTAGTCGCTTTATAGCTCTACAGTGAAGAAAAGATTAAAGTCTTTACTACCCAAACCTCCTCAAAACTAAAGTGCTAATTATTATCAACTCAGTGTAGGTACACTACTCGAGTGTCAACTTACGACCTTCGACCATTAAAGGATTATAAAAACCTTGTCAAATGAAACCAAGAACCTAAAAACCGACGCAGCTAGTCCCGCCGCCCCTGAGATATTCGAGTGGGAGACCTACCGGGGAGTGCTAGAAGGTCGGTTGGAGATGGGTGGCTACGAGGTATTTCCGGCCCCGGCTGACCCGGTTTTGATTCGAGCCCGGAAAGATTGGGGCCAAATTTCGGCATCGGTTTATATTGACTCAGAGGGCCAAATGCGGTACACCCTTACTCGCCCCACTGATCAGGCCTGGTCGCAACCAATCCATAGCGGGGCTTATACCTTTGAAGTCAGCCGCACTGTTAGCGAGACCCTGACGATATTGCGTCGCCTGACCAACGTCGATAGTAAAGATTTTGGTCACTTGCTGGATGAGCTTGAAATTATCGGGCATGCCAGTTGGAAAGAACTTAACATAATATAAGCTGGTTTAGATTTTGAATATAGAACAGCCCCCCTTACAACCTGATAACGAAGAATTTGACCCCGGCCACGCCCATTCCCACGGCTTCGGTTTTAGCCACTCCCATGACCATCACGGTTTGCATGAGTATCTACCCGCCGAGCAGCCAACTGAACAGCCAGCTGAAACGCTGGAAGAGCTGGACGAACGTTTGCGCCGTCTGACTATCAAAACCCTCTGGGATGAAACCCCCGAATGGTTTGGGCCAGAGCCACGCAAACCCCGCGACCGGGGGAGTTGGCTCTGCTTTTTAGGGACGGGTGGCTCACCCCGCAACCTGTTAAGTCAGGTGCGGCGGACGGGCGGTTTTGTGCTCAACCTGCCGGATTTTATGATGCACATTGACCCAGGGCCGGGCGCAATTTATCACGCTAACCAATTTGGCCTGGATTTGACGGCTCTGGATGCGGTTTTTGTCTCGCACGGGCATACCGACCACTACACCGAAGCGGGAGTGGTTATAGAGGCAATGTGCCGGATTATGAGTCAACGGCGGGGGGCGGTTTTAGCTCCGGCGGAACTGTTGGACAACAACTATATTACGGCTTTCCATCAGGGCAAAGTCACGCCGTTGGCAAATGGCCCTTACCGGGGTGGCCCCGCTGTTACCCTGGCTCTACAGGCTCAGAAGCCGATTGCATTGGAAGGCTCAACTATTGTCACCCCCCATAACGCTTATCACGGCGGGGAGAATTATGGCTTTAGCCTAACCTACAAAGGCCTGAAAATTGGCTACACCAGCGACACCAGCTATATTAAAGCCTATCGCAAGTCAAACGGGGAGGTTGTATCGGTCACTAGTGGCTTACGACTGGGCGAGATGGCGGACTTTGCCGGGATTGCCGATTATTATACCGACCTCAAGGAAAATTATAGTGGGCTGGATGTACTGATTGCCAACGCTGGCTATCATCATGCTTTTGCCCATCGCCACTTCACGGCCTATGGTCTAGTGCATATGCTGAAAGGATCAGGGGTCAAACTGTGTATTATGACCCACTTGGACAGCCTTTATTTTACTAACCCCGGACTGGCTCAGGATATGGCCCGCTATGTTCAGGAAAAAAGCGGGGTGCGCTGTATCGTGCCAGAGGAGGGTCTGCGCCTTGAGTTATAATTACCCGACACCTGGCTATCAGGTTCCACCACCGCCGTATATACCGCCGCCACCTCAAAATTCCCGCCTACCTTCCCCGGCGATTTCCACTCTTTGTTTTTTTCTGGTAGGCATAATGTTTCTGGGGCTAGGTCTAGTGTTGGTGCAGGTTTTGCACTGGCGTAGTATCTGGGTATCGGCGGTGGCTGAAATCTTGATTATCGCCGGACTCCCCCTGCTCTTTTGTCTGGTTTTGCGTTATAACTTCAAAGAAACCTTTAGCCTACGTAAAGTTGATTGGGCGATATTATTTCTGTGCGTGCTGGTGGGGCTGACGGCTCAATTTGCGGTACGCTTGCCCGATTTAGCGGCCCGCTGGCTGTTGCAACTTATTTTTGGCCCGCTCTATTTGCCTGCCAGTAGCGAAATCTCGGATGGGACAGTGGGCGGTTTGTTGCTGGCCTCGCTGGCTCTGCTGGTTTTAGCCCCAACCTGTGAGGAATTATTAAATCGGGGCTTTTTGATGGCAGGTTACAATCAGGGTGGGCGCAGGGCCTTCTGGCGCACTGTTATCATTATGGGCTTGTTCTTTGGCCTTTTCCACGAATATATGTATACCTTTGTAGGCACGGCTTTGGGTGGAGTGGTGCTGGCCTATGTGGCTCTGACTACTGGCTCGATTTTTTCCTCAATGGCGGCTCACTTCGGCTTTAATCTATTTCCCACTGTCGTTTATTGGTGGCTCTTTTTAGCTAAGGACAAAGATGGCAAAGTGCTGGGCGAAAGCGTCAAAACGACGGGCCTCCAAACGATTCCCCCGGAAGCGGTGGTTGTTAGCGTAACCCTTACTTTCTTTGGGGCGGCTCTGCTCTTTTTCCTGTTGCGGGCCATTACTCGGCGGGTGGCCCAAAAACGCACCGGGCTGGTGGTGGGTTATCACGGGTTAGTTAAAGATATTTACCCCGACTCGTTTTATTTTATAGAAGGGAAAAATTACAGTCCCGGCTGGCCTTATCTATATGGCTATCAGAGCTATATTACCGAAAATATTGCCCCAAACTACTGGCAAGCCCCCGGTATTGCTACCCCAATGGTCGGTTTTGAGAGCATCCCCACAGTGGTAACTACCGCCAAAGGCCCGTCACAGGAAACCAGAACCGGACGCTATATGTCAGCGCGCCCCCGCCCTTCCCGTTTTCGCCCGAAACTCCCGCTTAGTGTGGTGCATCTGGTAATTGTTGGGCTGGTCTTGCTGTTCTTTGCTTTTACCTCATTTACCGAGGTAAAATTGCGGAGCGATGGAAAAAATTGCGAGAAAAACCCCCAGCTTTGCGAGGCCAGAGGCAATAACGAGAGTCTGCTTCATAGACCCTGATAACCCTGTTTGCAATTCGCCAGAATCAAACATTTTTGCTATACTTGCTTAGTCTAAATAAAAGTATCAGTAATCTTAGTCCAACGGCACATGGATTATCAAGGCAACGGGCATCGAAACGGGAATAAAAACAAAAACGGCAAAGGTAAATCGCCTTTACCCGCTAAATTGATTGAGCGCCGTCGCTTCCCCCTCGCCTCACGGGGAAATCGCCCATCCTATCCCTTCTATGGCCTTTATGCCAACCGTCGCCCGCCCCCCTGGTTCTTTTCCAAACCTCCCCAAAAAACAGGCCCCACAAAATACATAATAATCGGCCTATTGGCGGCGGTAATATTCTTGTCATTCGCTACGGTGGCTCTGATTGTGGGAGCTTTTGGGGCGGGGGCGGGGGTGGCAGTTGCCGGATACAGCTACTACGCCAAAGGCTTGAGCCTTGACCGCGAATATGCCCTAACCTTTGAAACCACCCGGATTTTTGACCGCAACGGCATATTGCTTTATGAAAAACTGCCGGACGCTGGCGCGCGAGATTTTGTACCACTAAAAGATATACCCAAAACCCTGATAGATGCCACTATCGCTGCCGAAGACCCTACCTTTTTTGAGAATCAAGGGGTAGATTTTTATGCCATAGCCCGTGCCGTCTATATTAACCTTTCGCGGCAAGGCAGTTCGGGGGCCAGCACCATCACTCAACAGGTGGCCCGTCTGCTTTATCTGCCGCCCGAAGAACGCTACCAACAGACTCCGGAGCGCAAAATTCGCGAGATGATTCTGGCGACGATGCTCACCGATAAGTTCAGCAAAGAGCAGATTCTGGAAAAATATCTAAACCAGATTTATTACGGCAATCTGGCTTATGGCATCGAAGCGGCCTCACAGGGCTATTTTGGCAAACATGCCAAAGAACTGACCCTAGCGGAAGCCAGTATGTTAGCCGGGTTGCCCCAGACACCCAGCCTGTTAGACCCTACCGTTAATTATGATGGAGCCCGCGCCCGCCAGCGTTATGTGCTTGACCAGATGGTTAAAACTGGCAAAATCAGCGAAGCGGAGGCGCAAGAGGCTTTTCAGTTTGATATAAAATCCCATCTGCAAGACCGCCGCAAGCGCACCACTAATATCCGCGCCCCCCACTTTGTTAACTACATCATCCAGGAATTAAGTAATGATAATGGCTTGCGGCAACTGCGGGATGCTGGAGTCTTGATTAATCAGGATGATTGGGAGCAGGGTGGCTTTGATATTTACACCACCATTGATGTGCGGTTGGTGGACGAAGGGGAGCGAGTCGCCCGCCAACGGATTGAGGAGTTGAAGAAACAAAAGGCCAGCAACGCCGCGCTGGTGGCTATTCGGCCTAATACAGGCGAAATTTTGTCTATGGTGGGCAGCGTAGATTTTAACAGCAAGGAAATTGATGGGCAGTATAACGCCGCGATTGCCCAACGCCAGCCCGGTTCATCTATCAAACCTATCACCTACGCCGCCGCTATGACCAAAGGCTGGACGGCTGCCACCGTAATTCCCGATGTAAAAACGACCTTCCCCGGTGGCGGCGGCAAGGGCTATACCCCGCTTAATTTTGATGGGCGATTTAACGGCCCGGTGGCGGTGCGAAATGCCCTCGGCTCGTCGCTTAACATTGCCGCCGTCAAGACGCTTCAGTTTGATGGTATCCAGTATATGATGAATCTGGCGCGGGATATGGGCATCAATTTCCAGAATACCGCCGATTTCTACGGCTTGCCTCTGACGTTGGGGGGCGGTGAGGTGCGTCTGTTAGACCTCACCAGTGCCTACACCGTTTTCGCCGACCTGGGAGTTAAGGTTGACCCTGTTTCTATCTTGAAGGTCAATCGGCGAGGTAAGGTTCTCTACGAGTTTGACCCGGCTAATATCAAAGGGCGGCAAATCCTTTCGCCCCAAATTTCCTATATTATGACCAATATTTTGAGCGATAACGATGCCCGCTTGCTGGCGTTTGCCCGCTCCAACCCGTTAGTGTTGAATCGTCCCGCCGCCGCTAAAACTGGTACTACTAACGATTTTAAGGATAGCTGGACGGTGGGCTATACCCCAGATTTAGCGGTGGGGGTCTGGATTGGAAATAACGATAACACCCAGATGTTGGCGGTGGCCGGGAGTATTGGGGGTGGTTTTGTCTGGAACGAATTTATGAGTAAGGTCTATAGCGACCCAGAGCTTTCCAAAGCGATTCAGCAGTCAGGCAAGCCCCTCCAGCGCGATTTTACCAAGCCGGACGGTTTGGTTCAGGTGGAGATTTGTGTGGAAAGCGGTTTGCTACTCCCCGATAAAAATAAGCCGGAATATACCTGCCCGCAAAAGCGCACGGAGTTATTTCCGGCTAATAATGTACCAAAAGAAAGATCCACGCTGCATCAAAAGGTAAAAATTCCTAAAAGAATTGGGCCAGATGGCAAACCTGTAGAAATACCATCACCCGCCCCCGGTGCAGATGTACGCTCTGACCTTACGATTAACGACCCCTATTATTGTGTCGCAGGTGAGACCTATCCGCCCGAATTGGTGGAGGAAAAAATCTTTTATAATTATCCAGCGGAGTTAAAAGAGTGGGGGATTAGCAAGGGCAAGTTGCCGCCGCCCACCCAGCAATGTCCGCCTTATGTTGCGCCAACCCCGACCCCCGCTCCTGAACCCACCATTGACCTGCTTAACCCTTCGGGCACTCTTACTTCGCCGGAGTCTGGCACGCCAACTTTGTTGACCCCGATTCCGACCGTCACCGGGCCTACCCCGACTCCCGCTACGCCAATTTCTACTCCTACCCCTGCGGCAACCCTGAAAACTCCGGCTCCCCCCGCCACAGCTTCACCCACCCCGACCCCGCGAAGGTAGGAAACTTTGCTCCTACTTGCTCAAAAACCCGTGAAAAGGTTGTTGAGAGACTCCGCCAAGGTCGGGTGAGCAAAAACCACATCCCGCAGCACGCCGTAGGGCACTTTGCCCATTATCGCCATTTGCAAGACCGCCATCAACTCGCCGCCCTCTATGCCCAACACCGCCGCCCCCAGAATTTGCCCGCTTTCGACCTCCACTACCGCCTTCATAAACCCTCGGCTCTCGTCTAGTTCCAAAGCCCGTGCCACATAGTTCATGGGCATTTTTGCTACTTTGATATTGTAGCCCTTCGCCCTGGCCTCGCTTTCGCTTAGACCGATACGGCCTAGTTGGGGGTCAATAAACATGGTGTATGGCAGCAATCGGTCTTCAGTGGTGGCGGTGCCATATTCCAGCAAGTTGGTGCGAATAATCCGAAAATCATCATACGAAATATGAGTAAAGGCGGGCCCGCCCTTGACATCACCTAGCGCGAAAATTCCCGGCACGGTGGTTTCCAACCGCGCATTCACCTGAATAAAGCCGTTTTTGTCGGTAGTAACTCCGGCGGCGGACAGGTTGAGGTTTTCGGTGTTGGGGCTGCGACCTCCGGCGGTCAGCACATGCGAGCCAACCAACACTTTTTCGCCTTCGGGGGTGCTGACCGTCAGTTGAATTTTGCCTTTGGGGAGTTGTTTGGCCTGGGTAGTGGTGCTATTAAAGCAAAACTCGATTCCGTCTTCTTGTAAAATTTTAACCACCTCATCCGAAACGTCATCGTCCTCACGGGCCAATAACTTGGCCCCACGCTGAATCACCGTGACCTTGCTCCCGAAACGGCGGAACATCTGCCCAAATTCCAGCCCGATATAACCCGCGCCCAGCACCAATAAATGTTCCGGCACAATGTCCAGTTCCATAATTGAGGTAGAATCCAGGGTCGGCACACTATCCAGTCCGGCAATATCCAAATGGCTTGGGCGACAGCCAGCATTGATAAAAATTTTCTCGGCACTAATCTGGCGGGTTTGTCCGTCGTTCTGCTTGATTACAATGGCTTGCGGGCCACTAAAACTGGCCTCCCCGAAAATCAAATCTACTCCCTCGGCACTTTCAATCCGCCCCTGACTGCCGTTCCTGAAACTATCCACAATATCACGTTTACGTTTTCTAACTACTGTCATATCTATTGAAATTGGGCCAGTCTGTACCCCATAATCTGCCCCCCGCCGCGCCAGATAGGCTACCCTGGCACTGGCAACCATCGTTTTGGTAGGGGTGCAGCCCTCGTTGATACAGGTTCCGCCCACATGCACCCGTTCTATCAGGGCGGTTCGTAAGCCACCTTTTGCCAGCGCGGTGGATAGCGGGCCACCCGCTTGCCCCGCCCCAATAATTATCGCATCATATTTATCAGAATTTTTATCCATAATTATTACGCTCCTTTTGGTTGTCGGTAATAGTCGAAGGTCGAAGATTGAAAGTCGAAAGAAAATTTACAAGGATAGACAGGATGAACAGGATATTGGGAAGTGCTGAGTTGATAAAACCTTAATTCAAAACTCAAAACTTTTCATTCTTGCTTCTTGCTTCCTTATTCTGACTCCTGAATCCTTGCCTTATTATATTAAAGCCCTATTTCGGTTATTATCGCAAGGGTGATGCGGCTAGAATATAAAACAGTTCTCCCCAATTTCTCCCCGGACTTAGCTGCTAATGGCATAAATCGTGCCTGTGGCATAGTTATAAGCCTAACTTCAGGCTACAAAGGGCCTAATTGAAATGTGATATGATAGCACTAACATTTTGCTTTAACTGCTCCTTTCAATCATAATTTAGACAGGTAAATTTTTTGGCTAGGACAATTGATAACCAGATCTATGACCGTTTTGAAGATGACTGGTGGGACCTCAAGGGGGAAGCCCGCCTTTTGCACGAAATGAACCCCACTCGTTTTGATTATTTTCGTAAAATAGTCAGCCAGAGAGCCGAGATTACCAACCTGAAAGTGCTGGATGTAGGCTGTGGCGGCGGGTTGGTATCGGAGAAATTTGCCGAGGCCGGAGCGCAAGTGACCGGGATTGACCTATCCGGGCCAAGCCTGCAAGCCGCCCGCCAGCACGCTCTCAATAATGGTTTAACTATTGATTACCAACAGGTCTCCGCCGATAATTTGCCTTTCCCGGCTGCGGCTTTCGATGTGGTGGTTTGTTGCGACTTTGTAGAGCATGTTAGCAACAAACTCGACGTTTTTCTGGCGGAGATGGCGCGGGTGTTACGTCCCGGCGGTATTTTTTTGTTTGATACGATTAACCGCACTTTTATCTCGCAGTTGGTGGCAATCTGGATTTTACAGGATATTTTGCAAATTGTGCCGCGCCGCACCCATGTCTGGCGGATGTTTGTAACCCCTGTCGAGTTTAGTAACGCCCTACGGCGAGTGGGTATTGAAGAGGGTAATAGCGTTGGGCTGTTGCCGTCCAGCCTGCCTTGGCAAGTGGCGTACAATGTGTTACGCCATCGGAAAATCGGCGGGTTTCGTACCAGCAAGAGATTCAAACCCTTAACCTACGCTGGGTACGGCTATAAGTTAATGGAAAGTAACGAGTAACGAGTTAAAAGTCGAAAGTCGAAAGAAAGAATAAAGAATATGTAGGCGCAGGCTCTGTCCTACGATAATCATCGGATGACGGAGCATCTTCCTACAATTATTCCGAAATATCCTGTTCATCCTGTCTATCCTTGTAAATTTTCTTCCGACTTTCGACTTTTGACCACAAATTTTGGATATTAGACTTTGGCTGATAAACCAGACCTGATAATAATAGGCGGCGGGCCAGCAGGAGCGGCGACGGCAATTGCGCTGGCGCGAGCTGGTCGGAAGGTGGTATTGTGCGAAGCCCGTAACTTCAAACAGTCCCAAATGTCCGACCTCAAAACCGGGGAAGTGCTTTCGCCGGGAGCGCAACGGGAACTGGCTCATTTGGGTTTCCCATGTGCGGTGGATGCGCCCTGGCGGTTGGACGACTTTGCAGTATTGCGCCAGTTCTGGAGCGAAAGGCGAGTTACGCGCCACCCGTTGCCAAAACAACTTTGTTACTGGCAGAGTGACCGGGGCGTTTTTGATAAGGCTTTGCTGGATTTCGCGGCTCAAGCTGGGGTAGAGGTAAAGTTGGGTTTCCGGGTGGCGGGGATTATTCGTGACGGTGATTTGGTTGGCGGGGTGCGCCAGCAGGACGGGACGACTTTAGAAGTTCCACTGGTGGCTCCACTGGTGGTAGATGCTTCGGGGCGGCGTTCCCCGTTACTGGCGCGGCTGGATTTGAAGCGACCCGACCCGGAATTTCAACGGCTGGCTCTGGTCTGTTTTTTCAGCGATGTACCTGACACCGCTAATGGGGAATGGGAGCAACATTTCTTGGGGGCTTTTAACACTACCTTGAACGGCAGTCGGATGAAGGCTGGTCTCTATCGTTTCACCCTGGAAACCGACCTTAAAGTAAAAGAGCGTTTCTCTAACCTGCACCGCCCGCTTGAGCTGTTTCTGGCGATTTTGCAGGAAGCGCGCCCCGCCCTGGCAGCACGCTTTCGGGCCGCTACCCCCCTGAGCTATGCCATCGCTTATGCCCCGATTGCCTATCAGGTGCCAAAAATTGTTCATCAAGGGCTTGTGATGGTGGGTGACGCGGCGGGTTATCTTGACCCTGCCACTGGACAGGGCATAGAATTCGCTTTGCGGATGGCTAGGCTGGCAGCAGGGGTGCTTGACCGGGCTATCCAGCAGCAAAGTTATAATCCTGAAGATTTCAGAAGCTACGAGCTTGAGTTAAAGAAAGAAATAAGCTATATCAAACGCGACTTACGGCTATATTTGCGGGTTACTCGGCGGCGGCGGCTATTAAATCTTTTAAGCCGGGTGCGCCCTTTGCGTTATCTGGTAGTCCGCCGGATGGTTACGCCTCGTTGAACGTTTGTCGGTTGTCGGAAAAAATACCGAGTAACGAGTTAAAAATATTTCCCCCTTCCGTCGTAGGGACACGATGCATCGTGTCCGGGGGCTAGGGGGTTAGGTTTGTTCTCATATCCTTGCTCCTATTCGATTTTAGATTTTAAATTTATCAGGGTATTAGATGAAACCAATTGCCATCGTGGGAATGTCCGGGCTATTTCCCCAGGCTCGGACTTTGCTGGAGTTCTGGGAAAATATTCTAAACAAACGGGATTGTATAACCGAAGTGCCAGCCTCGCGCTGGAAGCTTGAGGATTATTACGACCCTGACCCGACTCTGCCTGACAAAACCTATAGCATGAAGGGCGGCTTTATTCCAGAGGTGGAATTTGACCCGCTTGAGTTTGGCCTACCCCCCTCTAACCTGGAAGTGACCGACGTGGCCCAACTCCTTTCGTTGGTAGTGGCGCGGCAAGCTCTGGAAGATGCAGGCTATGGTGAGGGTCAGCCTTTCAACCGGGAGCGCACCGGGGTAGTATTGGGGGCGGTGGGTGGGCTACAGTTGATTGAGCCGCTAACCAGCCGAATGCAATATCCAGTTTGGGAGCGGGTTTTTCGCAGTCGGGGCTTTTCCGAGGAAAAAATCCAGGATTTGATAAAAACTATTAAAGCAGCTTACGTTGGTTGGGACGAAAACGCCTTTCCGGGACTTTTGAGCAACGTTATCGCTGGGCGGATTGCCAATCGCTTCGACCTGGGTGGGATAAATTGCACTATAGATGCCGCCTGTGCCAGTTCGTTGGCGGCCTTGCGGATGGCCCTTAGTGAACTCAACGATGGGCATTGCGATATGATGTTAACCGGCGGGGGCGACCTGAACAACTCAATTTTCACCTACATGTGTTTTAGTAAAACCCCGGCCTTTAGCAAAAACGACCTCACCAGACCCTTTGATGCTGACGCAGACGGTATGTTGGTGGGGGAGGGTATCGGGATGCTGGTTTTGAAGCGTCTCGAAGATGCCGAGCGCGACGGCAATCGGATTTACGCCGTAATCCGGGGGATGGGTAGTTCCAGTGACGGGCGCTTCAAGAGTATCTACGCTCCCCGCCCCGAAGGTCAGGCTTTGGCTTTGCAACGGGCCTATCAGGATGCCGGAATTTCGCCCGATACGGTGAGGCTGCTTGAGGCGCACGGTACAGGCACAGACGCGGGGGATTTGGCGGAAGTAACGACCCTGCGGGATTTTTTCAAGGGTGAGGCTAACCGGGTTGCGCTGGGCAGTATTAAATCCGCGATTGGGCATACCAAAGCGGCGGCAGGGGCGGCGGGGCTTATCAAAACGGCTCTAGCCCTGCACCACAAAATTCTACCCGCCACGCTGAATATCACTACCCCCAATCCTGAACTGCACCTTGAAGAATCTTCACTTTACCTGAACAGCGAAACTCGCCCCTGGCTACAAACTGATTCTAGCCCTCGGCGGGCGGCGGTCAGTGCCTTTGGTTTTGGCGGCACGAATTTTCATGTGTTATTAGAAGAATATCAGCCAGAAAACAAAGGAGCCTATCGGTTGCATTCGGTGGCGCAAGCGGTGGTTATCTCCGCCCCTACCCCCGAACTGTTGTTAACTCGTTGCAGGGAGCTTGCCGAGGAGTGGTCAGGGCCGCAAGCGGAACAGACTTTCCAGCAATATATTAGGGTCGGACAGTACGAAGATTTAACCCACACCTCCGCCCGGGTGGGTTTCGCCTGTAGTTCGCTAACCGAAGCCCGTGAGCTTTTGCAAACCAGCCTGACCTGTCTGCAAAATTGGGCTGGGAAAGAGCTCTGGCAACATCCCGGTGGGATTTATTATCGCCGCCAGAGTGTTGAGGGTAAGGTGGTGGCTTTGTTTCCGGGGCAAGGTTCGCAATATCTGGAAATGGGTCGAGAGTTAGCCTTACACTACCCCGAACTGCGCCAGAGTTTTGCCGAGCTTGACCCGCTTCTGACAGAGGCTGGGTTAGAGCCAGTTTCGGAAGTAGTCTTTCCAGCCCCGGCTTTTGAGGCTACCCAAAAAGCCCAACAGACTCAAAAGCTACAGCAAACCCACTACGCTCAACCCGCAATCGGGGCTTTCTCCGCCGGATTTTTCCACTTATTAAAACAGGCGGGTTTTCAGCCCGACTTTGCGGCGGGGCATAGCTTTGGTGAGTTATCGGCACTATGGGCGGCGGGAGTTTTGGCTGATAAGGATTTTTTCAGGCTGGTCAAGAGTCGGGGAGTTGCCATGAAACCACCCGCCGACCCCACCTACGATAGCGGTACAATGCTGGCGGTTAGTGCCTCGGCAGCGCAAGTAATGGCAGAGTTGAAAAATTTGCCGGGGATAGTCCTGGCTAACCTGAACTCACCCCGCCAAACGGTATTAGCTGGCTCAACTCCCGCTATTACCGCCGCCCAAAAATATCTGGAAACTAAAGGATTTGCCGTAACATTATTGCCCGTCTCAGCCGCATTTCATAGCTCGCTAGTGAGGCATGCTCAGACCACTTTTGCCGATGCACTGGCGGACGTGACTTTTAACCAGCCCCATATTCCAATTTACTCAAATACCTCGGCTCAGCCCTATCCCGCCAACGCCCTCCGGGAAACATTGGCGGCCCATCTGCTCCAACCCGTTTTGTTTCAGCAGACCATTGAGAATATCTACGCGGCGGGCGGCACTATCTTTGTCGAAATCGGCCCGCGCAATATTTTGACTATGTTGGTCAGGGAGATTTTGGGGGGAAAGCCCCATCTGGCGGTGGCACTTAATCCATCACGCCACAAAAATAGTGACCGCCAATTTCAGGAGGCGATTGCCCAACTGCGGGTGGCGGGTTTACCCCTGAAGTGGTTTGACCCATATCGCGCCGTTCCACTACCGCCTAAACCCAGGAAAAGCAAGGGCATTGTGGTGAGCTTAAACGCTCGAAACTATGTAAGCGATAAAACCCGGCAAGCTTTTGAAAAAGCCTTAAACGAAGTGCCCAGCGAAATTTATCAGCAGATTGAAACCCCTGAAAACGAGTCAATTTTAGAACATCCCAAACCTGGCAACTGGCAGAGTGAGGTGGTCGCGGTTCATCAGGAATTTCTAAATAATCAGGGCAAATTTATTGAAGGCTTTTCCAGCTTGATGCAGCAGATGATTCAGGCTGGTCAGTCGCAAACTATGCCAGCCGAGTTATTAAATAGCTTGATGCAAAACCTGACGATGTTTAATCAGCAACAGGCCGAGGTGGTACGGCTGCATGAGCAATTTATCGCCCAGAATTCCCAACAGCCCCAGCCCGTAACTGGCAGTTTTAAGGCTGCATCGAAAAATATTCCTGCTTCAGATTTAACTACCAGTCTATCTCTACCTAAAGCCGAAATTGAACCAAAAATCGCCGCAATGTCCCTAACACCCCCGCCCGAAATTGTCGAACAATTATCACCCGTTGAAGAAAAGCCCCTGGATTTAATCTTTCTGGAGGTGGTCAGCGACAAGACAGGCTACCCGGTGGATATTCTGGAGCTTCAAATGGACATTGAGGCTGACCTGGGGATTGACTCTATCAAACGGGTCGAAATTCTGGGCGAGATGATGCGGCGCGTCCCGGCGATGGTACAACCGAAAGCGGCGGATTTAGCCGAATTACGGACACTTGGTTCGGTGGTGGAATACATTCGGCAGGGAATGGCGAATTACCAGCCAGAACCCGCCAAACCTGAGCACAAAAATGGCAAAACTAACGAAGGGTCGCTAAACAGGGCGACCCATAATCACACTCTACCCGAAAAATCTAACCCCTTGAAGCTAAGCCGTAGCTTACCCCACCTCAAAACGTTGCCCCCACCTGCTTATTTTGAATTTAGTTTGCCCGCTGGTTATAGTTGCCTTATCAGCGACGACGGAACGGCAATTAGCGGGTTACTGGCGGCCTTGTTGATGGCCGAGGGCTGGAAAGTCACGGTTTTGAGCTTCCCCCTCACCACAGCCGCAACCCTGCCGGGTGGGGTCAAGCGATACACGCTGGCGGATTGGAGCGAGGAACAGTTAACCCAAACCCTTCAAAATATCGCGACAAGTCAGGGAGAAATTGGAGCTTTTATTCATTTGAGTCCCACCTGGAAGAATGAACAGGACTCCTCACCTAAAGCCGTTTTGAAGCAGGTTTTTCTTCTAGCGAAACACCTCGGCCCATCGTTAAAGGTTAGTGCAAGCCAGGGTTGGGGCTGTTTTATGGCAGTTACCCGGCTGGATGGGCAGTTCGGGCAGAGTGGCGAAGGTGAACCAATAGACGCGGGCTTGTTCGGGTTGGTCAAATCGCTGCGGCGGGAGTGGGACGAGGTATTTTGTCGGGCGGTAGATTTTAGCCCCTTAATTACTCCCGAACAGGTGGTTAAAGGGCTGCTGGCGGAATTGCATGACCCAGACCATAATTTGTCTCAGGTTGGTTATGGCGAGCAGAGCCGGGTTAGGCTGGTGGCAGAGTTACAGGAGAGTTTAAATGGCACAAATAAGTAGTCAGGCGGTTTTCCTGGTCAGTGGTGGAGGTCGGGGAATAACCGCCCAATGTGTCAGGGCGATGGCGGCTAAATACGGCTGTGGTTTTATTTTATTGGGTCGTACCGCTATAACTGAGCCTGAACCCGCCTGGGCCCAAAGTGTTCAGAGTGAGGCCGAGTTAAAAGCACTAATTGTGGCCGATATTCAAAAGCGCGGCGAGAAGCCCCACCCCCTGAAAGTACAGGCCATTTTCGGGTCGATAGTGGCGCGGCGCGAGGTGCTGGAAACTTTAGCCGCAATTCAAAAGGGCGGGGGGCGGGCCGAATATATCTCAGTTGACATAACTAACCAAGCCGAGTTACAAACTAGGTTAGCCGAAGTTGCTGAAAAATCAGGGCCAATAACCGGGATAATACACGGGGCGGGCAATCTGGCCGATAAACGGATTGAGGATAAAACGGCGGAGGATTTTGAGCTGGTGTATGGGGCAAAGATAACCGGGCTACAAAATATCTTGAGCTGTGTGGCGATTTCAAGCCTGGAATATTTGATACTATTTTCCTCGGTGGCGGGCTTTTACGGAAATGCTGGACAGACCGATTACGCCATTGCCAACGAAATTTTGAACGCTATGGCTTTTCAGTTTAAACGTAACAACCCGGCCTGTCGGGTGCTGTCGCTTAACTGGGGGCCCTGGGAAGGGGGAATGGTTACGCCAGAGCTTAAAAAGCTGTTTACCGACAATGGGGTTGAGCTGATTCCCAGCGCGTCTGGCGCACTCGCCCTGCTGGAAGAGCTGGAAAATACGACTTCTCAGGCAGTACAGGTATTAATCGGCAGCCCCGGCAAGTTGCGAGATGCGGGCAAGTTAAACCCCGAACCAAGCCGCCACCGTATCAGCCGCTCTTTGTCGCTTACGGCTAACCCTTTCCTACAAGACCACCAAATTGGGGGAAAGGCGGTGCTTCCGGCGGTTTTTTCGGCGGCCTGGATGGGTCATACTTGTGAGCAACTCTATCCAAGTTACACTTTTTTTAGTTGCGAAAGATATAAGGTCTTAAAAGGCATTATTTTTGATAATGATTTGGCTTCAGTTTATTATCTTGACCTGAACGAGCTAAAAATAGAGGTTGGGAAGGAAATTGTTTTTGAAGGGCTAATCTGGAGCGAGACTAAACTAGGCAAAATCCGTTACCACTACAGTGCCATAATTACCCTGCGTCACGAAACCCCAGAACGCCCGGTCTATAAAGATTTCGATTTGAGTCCTACGTTAGACCTGCCGGGAGCGCAACTCTATCAAGATGGTACGCTGTTTCAGGGGCCGGGTTTTCAGGGGATTGAGCGGGTACTTAATCTTAGCTCGGAGCGGTTAACCCTGGAATGCACTGCTCCAAAAGTGGAGGAGCGTTTTTCGGGGCAGTTTCCCACCCGTAATTTCAACCCCTATCTGGCGGATTTGCAGGGGCAGTCAATGTTAATCTGGACACGGCATTTCTATCAGTCCGCGAGTTTACCCCTCCAAACGCTGAAAAGTGAGGTTTATCAGAGTCCGCGCCCTGGCGAAAAAGTGTGGGTCTCGCTGGAAATTCGTTCTCACAATAGTATGCAACTCTCGGCAGATATTTTCACGCACGACCAAGCTGGCAAAATCTATCAACAGGTTTTTGGCAGCGAAGTAACTTTAAGCCCGCAGCTTAATGAGCTTTTTAGTCTAAAATCTAAAATCTAAGGTCAAAAGTCGAAGCGTAAAAGTGGCTAAACAACCCGATAGTTTGGAAAAACTCAGAAGTTTGCGAGATACTCCCACCAAACAGGCCGCCTATGCCCTGCAACTGCTCAAACCAGGGCAAAAGCGGGGCACAATGGAAGCGGCTCTGGCGGTTCTAACCGACTACCCTACCCCCGTCGCTCGCCCCGCCTTACTCGCCCAATATCGTTACTATGATGCCGATGGCCCGAAACTTGACCCCGGTGCGTATTTGCGAGGCTCTATCCTGAAAGTTTTGCGAAATCTGGCTCAGACCGCCGACCTTCCCTTGCTTGAACACGCCAGCCGCACTTACGAACAGATGCCCTCAATGCATGATGCGTTGGCAGCTCATTTGCGAGCGGCAGCTCTGGAGGTTATGAACGAGGTGGACGAAAATCTGGCGGCTTTCCACAGTGTTAGATTAATGGCCGATTCCAACACTTCTAAAATGTCGGGCGAACCCGCCCTGACCGCCGTTAAAGTGCTGGCGGGACAAGGTAGCCTATTGCCCCTGTATTATTATGTGATGCTGGAAGGGGAGAAAATTGATGAGGTGGTTGCCGAAAGCCTCCGTAGTCTGACCCGGCTACCCGCCACCTTGTTGGATGGTTTAGTAGAAAAATTCAGGCGGGCCGATAGCGAATTGATAATGGTGGGGCTGTTCGAGCTGATTATGGAGCATCGTGAGGCCGCCAAATATAGCGAATTCCTGCTGGATTACCTCAAATCCACCTGGAAATACGATTCTTACCGCTATCTGGCTCTGGCGATAATTAGCAGGGGCGGGGAAGCGTTAATCAAAGAATTGTTGGCTTATTGCAAACTTGAAACTAACAAGAAGAAAATAGATATTCTGCTTGAAATCCTACCCCTGTTTTTAAGAAAAGAACCTGCCCTTGAAACTTTAATCCCTCAACTTCAAAAGCGTTACGAGCGCAAAGATTAAATTTGAGACGATTTTGATTCTGGCTGACCAAAATAGCGATTAGCATCGGCTGACGGAGCAGCCTCCTACAAATTCCCCCTATCCCCGATTTTGGGGTATAATTAGGGCAGGGCGGCGGCACTTGGGTGGTGCTTTTCGATGTAAAAAGGATATTTTCTTGATAGACCATGATGCCCTCTTTAAGACCGTGATTGCCGAGTTTTTCCTGGAATTTCTTCAACTCTTTTCCCCTGACCTGGCTACCGACCTTGACCCGGCCTCCATCACCGAAAAAGAGCAGGAATTGATAACCGATATCAAGGGTGGGCAAACCAATCGCATAGACCTGATTAGTCAGGTAAAGCTCAACCAGAAATCCACATTGGTGCTAATCCTGGTGGAAGCCCAATCCTATGACGACAAGGAGTTTGGTGAGCGGCTCTTTCGCTATGTCACGCGGTTGTATGATAAATATCGGTTGCCGGTCTTCCCGGTGGCGGTATTGTCCTACGACTCGCCCAAAGCTAAAGCCTCCAACATTTTCAAGTTGGGGATTCAAGATTTAATGGTGATAACCTTTAACTATTTCCCCGTCCAACTAAATCGGCTGGATTGGCAGGAATATGTTAATACACCGAACCCACTCGCCAGTGCTTTTATGGCGAAGATGCCAGTTAAAAAGAAGGAGCGGGCCAAACTAAAGCTGGTAGCCCTGAACAAACTAACCGAGTTAGAGTTAAACTCGGCTCAGGTGCGGCTATTAGGAGTTTTTATTGACACATATCTGGATTTGAACTTCAAGGAACAAGTAGAATTTGAGGAAGAATTATCCAAAGTAGAGGGAGCGAAAAAGGAGGCCGTTATGGAACTCACCACCAGTTGGGAAAGAAAAGGCATTATTGAAGGCAAACGTGAGGGTGAAATAAACCTGTTGATTAAGCAACTGACCCGCCGCTATGGGCTGTTAACCGAAGTGGAAGAAAGGCAGATTCGGGACTTGCCGGAGGAGCAGGTGGAGAGTCTGGCGGAGGCGATACTGGACTTCCAGAACCGCGTAGAATTCACCACCTGGTTAGCCAAAACGCAAGGTTAGGTCGGTGGTGGTTGACCTAACCCCTTAGCCTCCTTTCCGGATTTCAGGAAGGGAAACAAGAATTCTTTATTCTTCTTTCTCATCCTGCCTATTTTTGTGAACAAGATACATTGTGCCCTAAGAATTTAAACCGACAATCAGTTTATTTCGCGGGCAAAATAATGTTGACCAGGATGATTACTATTGCCGCCCCAATCCGATACCACCCGAAAGGTATCAGGGTAGTGTTGCTCAGGAGGCGAATAAAGAAGCGCACCGCTATCAGGGCTGAGATAAAGGCCGCCACAAAACCAACGGCAAAGACTGGAATATCCGAAGCGGTTAAAAATTTCAAACTTTTGAACAGGTCATAGCCAGTCGCGGCGATCATCACGGGCACAGCCACAAAGAACGAGAATTCGGCGGCAGTTTTGCGACCAACTCCCACCAACATCCCCCCGATAATGGTTGAGGCTGAGCGCGAAGTACCAGGCCACAACGCCAGACATTGGGCAATCCCTACCCACAGCGCATCCTTGCGAGTCAGTTTGTCCAATTCCGTTACTTCAGCTTTGGGCTTTATCACATATTCTACCAACAGAATAGCCAGACCGCCCACCCCTAGCCCGATTGCCACCGTGATTGGGTTGAAAAGTTTCTCTTTGATAAAATCGTGACCTAAAAAGCCCAGCACAAATGCCGGAAGACAGGCAATCGCCAGTAAAATAAGGCCATTAATCCCGGCAAAACCCTGTTTATTGCGGAGGTCTACCAGATTAGTGAAACGTTGGCGATAGATGATAACCACTGCCAGGATTGCCCCAAGCTGAATAAAAACGTCAAAAGTATCGGCGCGGTTGCCCTCAAATCCTAGAAGCCGATTAGCAATAATAAGATGACCTGTTGAAGAAACCGGGATAAATTCGGTAATACCTTCCACCAGACCAAGAATAAGTGCTTGTAATAGTTCCATTGTGTGTCGTTGCCTGAGTTTAACCTTTCTTAATTGTCATTTGTTTTGTCGGCTGCGGCAATATTGGCGCGTTCCCGTTCTTGCCTTAAGACTTCCCGTACCATATTGTTGCTTAACATTGCTTGCAAACTCATGCCAACTATCACCGTTGGCAAGAGCGAAGCCAAAACTGAGCCAATCAAGCCGATTGCCATTAATAGGCCAAGTATCAGGTTAAAGCCCAGATATTTGAAGGTTGCCAAAAGGGCGTTGCGGAATAACAGGCGCACCTGGAGTTTGCCTTCCAGCCGTATCGCCATCGGCCATAGATAAATCTGCAACAAAAACCAGAAGAAAATAACCCAAATCCAGGCAATCGAAAAAGCCTTGATTGGGAAATCCTGGGAGGAATAAAACACAATGTTAAAATAGGCGAAAATACAAAAGGCCAGATTGAACAGGATTAAGAGCCAGCCTCGTTGGTAGTATTGGCGGATTCCGCTAAAGAACTGGCCTAATTCCAGCCGTTCCTCGCGCTCAACCTCGGAGGTTAGGGCGTAAAGGCCGACGGTGGTGGGGCCGGAGAAAATCGCCAAAGCCACCGCTACCGCAAAAATGTTGTATGGGACTGGTAATCTTGCTTGCCCTATCAAGAATGCGGGAGCCAGCGACAGAGCCCAGATAACGTTTGCTACAACAATCACCAGGATATTATCCCAGAGGTCAAACAAGGTCTTCGCGAAAATTGGAATTATACGGTGTAGCAAAAAAACCTTCCTTAAAGTTAATTAGTGGCTACTTCTTTTTGTAAAAGCTCAATGACTTTTGCGGCAAGCTTCTGGAAATGAGGGTCAAAATGCTCGCTGGCGACCCCAATGCTGGGCTGATTGACCCAATTGGATTTCAGGCGATATTCCTCCGCCGGGGGCACGCCTAACCAACTACTTAACTCGTCCTGCCAGCTTATCGGGAAATGCAACCGCAATCCTTCGGGGCGTACATCGGTTTTCACCAGGGCTTTCGCCGGGGTTTTTGCCAGGGCGATTTTACCCAGGAATACGCCGGGAGTAACGGTAGGCTCGTAGGACAAAACCAGTTTATCAGGGGTTGCCGCTACTCCCTGCCGTACCTGTTCCTCAAACCAGTGATATATTTCTTCCGCGTCCATATTTTTACCCTAATCCCAAAGTCAAAAGTTAAAAGTCGAAGGTCAAAGGAGCAAGAATGTGGTAACAGACCTAACCACCTAATCCCCGGACACGCTGCATCGTGTCCCTACAAAGGAAAGGGAAACCGTAAAAGGATGCTCCGTCATCCGATATTTATCGCAGGACAGAGCCTACTCCTACATCTTAATTTTCCCGACAACCGACAACTGAAGACCGACAACCGTTTAGAAGATTGCTGCACTGAGGTCGGTTTTGCTTAAATCGGCCCCGGTCAGGTTGGCCTCACGCAGAATTGCCCCTTGCATAATAGCATTTTCCAGGTCAGCTCCGCGCAGGTCAGCTTTAATCATTTTTGCCCCGGTACAATCCGTTTCGATTAACTTGGCGATAGTCAGGTTAGCTTCCTGCAAATCTACCGACTGCATGCGGGCCGCGCTCAGGTCAGCCAGTTGCAGGTTAGAGAAACTCAAATCGGCTCCGCTAATATCGGCAAAGCGCAAATCGGCCCCGCGTGACCGAACCCTTACCAGTCGTGCATTAGAAAGATTACAGTTGCGGAAGTCCGCCCCAATCAATACAGCCTCGGATAAGTCCGCCCCGGTCAGGTTAGACTCGTTGAGTCGCGTGCCCCGCAAATCAGCCCCGCGCATACTGGCTCCGCTTAGCAGAGCACTTTTTACTTCCGCTCCACTCAAGTTTACCCTATCGAGAATCGCCCCGTCCAGTTGTGTCCAATTCAGTTGGGCTCGCCACAGGTTAGCGTTAGTCAAATCGGCCTGAGTCAAAATCGCCCCTCGTAAATCAAGATAGGATAAATCCTCGCCCACCAGCGAAACCCGCGTCAGGTCTAGCCCAATGGGGCCACCTTGCGCTTGGAGTAGCTCCTGAATTTCAGCCCGTGTTAACTTTCGCCGTGCGCCTTCTAACGCCATTTTGCTTTTGCCTTTGACCTGATTCATACCCCCGCACATGGTACACCGTGTCCCTACAAGGGTTTAAGGGGTAACTTAAAACTCGTAGTCAAGCCCTAGTTCTTGCTGGGAGATAAACCGCTCGCCCTGGCTATTTTCGCAGCCAATAATAAGTTGGGCTGTTCCTTCCAGAGCCTTGCCACCGCCCGCCACGCCCGCCGGAATACGGATTACCAGACCCGGTTGCCCATCGCCCAACGCAAACTCCATTAAATTCCCATAGGTGGTCGAACCATCGCGGGCATCGTAAAGGGCTACTTTCAATTTGCCCGCCGGAACGTACCACCAGCTTGCCTGTTCAGGCTGGACGAACCAGGCTTTGACGGTTTCGGCGAGGATGGTGGTGTGGCCCGGGCGGGTGAGTCCCTCGCCATAAAATTCATTATCCAGCCGCGCCATCTCCCGAAAGAAACCCCGCTCGTCAGGAAAGGTTTTAATTTCGCGCTGAGCCACCCCTTCGATAGCTGCCTGGGTGGTCGCGGGTTTATCCCCTAGCATTTATTTCTCCAGTGTATTAGATTTGTAGATGTTGTAAGCAGTTGACTACGGTGTCCTTGAACCCTGGGTATTATACCTTATTGGAAATGGTTTAGAAAAGCCCGCCGAATCTCGCTGTCAGATATAAAAACACAGAAGCTCTTGTGTGCAAGTAACAAACCTTCCCCCTTCCCCCTTCCCTAACCCCCCTGAGTACAGGAGGGGCAGCGGCGGAAGGAGGAGCTCGCCTGTGTGGGAGAGGGGTTAGGGTGAGGTCTAAATGCCCTTTGCACAATAGGTCTTTTGGAATTGCTCTAGGGGTAGTTTACCCAGCCCAACCAAGCCTACTTCAATCGCACTGGAAGATTTGGCACGCTCAATTGCCAGGTCATACTGTCATAACTATAACCAAACCCTAATAGTTGATAATTTAACTGGTAAATGTAACACTCATTATCCGGCACACGGTTAGTAAAACATGTTGCCTGGATAGTATCGTAAGTGGCTGCGTTTGGTACGGTAAATACTAAATATAGCCATTGGTCATTGAAGTAGGCTTGCCCGCCCGAACGTAGCACCATCGAATAATTACTAACAGAAGGGAAAATACAGGGCATTGAAGCCCCGCGTGGGAAGGGCGAGTTAGCACTTTGGGAGGGACAAATAATTGGCCTCGTCAGCAAACGCTGGCTAGGGTCGTAAGGCACTGCCCCGTTATTTAGTTTCTGCCCATAACCGCTTGGCTGGAGAATCTCAATGGTCAGGTCAGCAATCGCGTCTCCTATATCAAATAACTCTAGGGTAACTAATCTTCCGGCATAAGTACGGGGAATATAAGCCATATCGAATATAATGTTCGAGGTCATTGCACTACTATTTGAAATCTGCATAAGTTGGGATACCGCCGTAATCGGGTAAACCATCGGGGTAGGCCAAATTGAAGAAGTAACGGTTTGTCCACTGCCTGGGTCAACAAAGACGGCATTTACAGGCTGGGGATTATCATATTCGGCCTTTACCGCAAAACGATTAGCCCCGCCGCCACCGAAAATCTGGACTTGAAGTAAATAAGTGCCGCCCCGCACATTGGGGCTATCGCTCTTTATTCCTTTTTGTCGTACTCCGTCCTGATAGCTAATCCGACAACGTTGGGTGGAACAATCCGGGTCGCCCGGTACATAGCCATAGTCGCTGATGTAAAGATAGGGTTGGTTGGTAATACCTTCGGCAGAGCGACGCAAACTGTTAAAACTACCGAGGCTGTTAAACCCGCTAAAACCAGGATTTAGGACGTTGTTGCTATCGAAATCCCAGGAGCAACGCCAGCCATGGTAACTTTGATAGCCTCCAGATAAAATACCAAAGCCTCGAATTCCAGTGTAAAGGGCATTCGACCCAGTAAAACGAGGGTCAGCCCCGCGCATATTCCAGGGTATCCGGGTATTACGATAGGGCGGCGGAACTGGGCCAGTCAGGTTTATAGCCGCTTGATAATCAGCATCGTTATCGTAGAGATTGGGGTCAACCAGACTGCGGCAACCCTGGCTAGGGTCAAAGCGAGTTGGGTCTACGGTTAGACCTTGCAAGCGACCCTGATAGTAACTGCTTGTACCTGGATCATCTACAGGTTCAGTAAATGCTAGGCTGTTATCAGGGGTGGCGTTCCAGTAAATATCATCAAGATTGACGTTGGCCTGCCCGGATGGGCAAGCGGTAACCAGATTAGTGTTAACACTAGAAGTTTTGGGGTTAGCAAACGTCCCGGTAGCTTTATCAAAGCTTGTATCGGCATAATAACAGTAACCAAGACCATTATAAGCACCGCCCGTTGTCGAACTCGCCATCCAATAGTCGTTTTGAGTAGACAATTCGGTGGCTTCCCAGGCCGCCACCAATCCTCCTTTATTCTTCCAGTTAGTAGTTACAAAAGGGTTTTCTGAGGGATAATAAAGTGAGAAGCGGGTACGTAGCCCGTTCTGGCAATATTGATTATCCTGATCAACTGCTCCCCCCGAAATAACCTGACCAAATCTATTCTTGCGGGATTGTCCATCTCCAGCCACAGCGGGCAACTCGTTGGTAATACAATTTATGGTTTTGTTGCCGCCGCGCGAGTTAGAGCTGCCATCCGCTGGACGTTGTTTATCGTTATAGCTGGTAGCATAGGGTAGAGTATTATCGGGGCGGGGGCCATAGGGGTTATTGACTGTATAATAATTATCGCCTGTGCCAAATAGCTCGCCGTTTCCCACATCTGACATAGCTGCATCATAAATCGAAACCTTAAAACTGGTAGAAATCTGGTTGGGGTCGTTCGTGTAAGGGTAGAGGGCTTTTTGATCAATGGTGATGCCTATCGAGTAGCCAAAACCCTGCACCCCGTTAGCATCAGGGTGGCGGTCTTTGTTGACAATGTTCGGATTGTTAGCAGCAGTATCGCAAACAGCAGCCCCATCCGCTAAAGTATAGAACCAGCTTTGAATATCGCTGACCCGTTTGCAATTCGGGATGTCATTATTTAAATTAACGGGGATTACCACTCCACCCAATCCAGCATAAGGCCCACCACTAGCGACCCCGACTGTTCCATCCCCCAGCGGGGTGTAGGCATCCCCAAATTGATGATTAGTTTCCGGGCCTAACATGTTAAGCCAGAAGCTACCAATACAAGGGGCGGGGGTAGGGGACTGGTCGCAGCGTTGCCTGACGTATTTTTGCCAGAGGGTGTTGTAATAATCCTTGCGCTCGGTGGAACCGCTTTGGTAGGCTTCGTTGCGAACCAGCCAGTCGTAACTAATTCCGTTTGTCCCCAGATAGTTACTTGCGCCGCCCATCCGAGCCGTTGGGGAAGCTTTGGCAACCGCTATGCGTTGGGCGTAGCTATTGCCGATACCCAGCGCACTCAGGAAGGGATGCTGGATTTCTGCGCCAACGGTAGTCTGGTACTCGCCGTCCCCTAAATATTGCCCCTGGAACAAGGCTAATTCGCCCGGTTTGGTGGCTAAAAGTTCCTCGTAACTGTTGGTAGTATTAAGCCCGGCCCTTTGTACCGCTTGCAACCCCCGCGCATTCGCCATCTCGGTTTGGTTGGGTAGCCAGATGACCCCGCCAGTGCCGCTTCATCGGCAGCCTGTTGCAGCTTGTAGGTTTGAGCAAAGGCACTAGCTCCATCTACTGCCAGACCAATCGTGCCAATTAAAGCCAAGCCCACCACTGCCATCAGCACCAACGCCTGTCCTTCTTCCCGACGATGGATGGCGCGACTAAATCTTTTCCAGAGTAACGGAGTAACCATAATAGGCCGCATAGTTGTCTCCCTTTAGCAGATAAAATTTCTAACCAGAGCTTGCACACAAAATTATTTCTAATCCTATTTTAACATTAATTATATCTGCAAGTGTGAAATCTGGAGGGTAAATTTATTGGGAGTAAAGACTTTAGTTCAAGTAATTTGGTAACCGTGCATGAAGCCTCGTCACCCTGAGCTTGCGAAGAGTCTTGCTCAAAATAACAAGATTCTTCGCGTTTGCTCAGAACGACAAGGCCGGGTGGGTGCTGAATGATTATGGGTTTCTTGTTAAAGAGACCCGGAAAGTCTTTATTTGATAAGGCCGAATGTAGCTAGTAAGGGTATTATTAGCAATCTCAACCATATTATCGGCTAAATCATGCTCTAACAGATTAACCTCTACCGCTCTGGCGATAGGATATGGGAACTTCAGGCTGAATTTACCCCGCATGTTGGCACATTCATACACTCGAATTATCAAACCGTCATTATCCTCGGCCTTTTTAACCGTTTCGACAATCACGCTATTGTGATGTGATTCCACCTCAACCAACGACCAGCGTGTTGGGAGTTTTGGATGCTGGTTGGCCTCACCCCCGCTAAAAACCAACAAAGGATGATTCAGCTCATAGGCCGCCCGGTGTACCCTACCCCCAAACCAGCCGCCGAAGGAATGGGGTAACAGGCTGTAGGTAAACTCGTGCAAGCCGAGGTCGGCCTGGGGGTCGGGGTAAATCGCCCCTTTTAGGAGGGTCTGGCGCATCACATTCCCCAACACATCGTAACCATATTTACAATCGTTCAAGATAGCGACCCCATAACCCCCTTCCGACAGGTCAAACCATTTGTGGGCGCAGGTCTCGAACTTGGCGGCATCCCAACTAGTATTACGGTGGGTGGTCCGCTCGATATTGCCAAACTGCACCTCGGCGGTGGCTTTGGGGCTATGCACATCCACCGGGAAAGCCACTTTCAAGAGGGTCTGACGTTCCTGCCAATCCACCTGGGTCACAAAATCAATCCGGGGATTGTTGCGATAGAGATAAATTTTCTGGGTAATGCGCGTCCGCCCGTTATAAAGCCATTCCAGTTGTACCCCCGCCCGCAGTGGCCCTTGCTCAATTGGCTCAATACTGACCAGTTCGTCTAACTCCCAGCTCTTTTGTTTATAAAAATCATTAATATCCCAGGCATCATAATCCAGGGGTTTATCCTCGAAAAGCTGGAAAACGTTACCCCTTGCTCCCGCCACCAGCACTTCTCGTCCAGCGGTCTTATCAAATAGCCGGGAAATTTGGCCCTTTTGATTAAATTCCAGCCGATAATAGCTATTTTCCAGATATTCGGTGGTGGCTTTTAATATATTAACCTGGGAAGTTTTTTGAGAGGATTGCGGCTTAATTGGAAAAATTTGATAGCCATAGGCTGGTACATCTCTAAACTCTACCAGACTCCGCCCGTTGCCCAAATCCTGAATTTGATAACCAGAATACTGGGCAGCCCCTGCCTCTATTTCCACTAGAGCATCCCGCTCCCAGGGAAGACCGTTGAAAATCACCAGACTATCCGGCCCTAAATTCAAGTGCTGGCTCAAGGTTTCCTGGGCCTGGGTAATTATTTCGTCGGTAACGGCCCGGATTTCGGCGTAAGTTTCCTCGGCATCCTGATAAACCTCCCCGATTGAAGAGCCAGGGATAATATCGTGGAACTGGTTGGTTAAAACTTTCTCCCAGACCTGATTTAGCTCTTTTTGCGGGTAAGGTTGCCCACTCACAATGGCGGCGGCACTCGAAAGCCACTCGGCGTTATGCAAATTACGTTCGGTCAGGCGATTGTTACGTTTGGTGCGGGCCTGACTGGTGTAAGTGCCGCGATGATACTCAAAATAAAGCTCGCCGTTCCATTCTGGCGTAGCGGAATTATCTGTTACCCGTTCCTTTACCCTGTCCATAAAGTCGGCTACTCGCCCGGTTGAAGCGGTAGGTAATTCGGGACTCAACGGTTTGCCCAGCAATGCGGCGGCCTCAATCATTGGTCGGGTGGGGCCGCCCCCACCATCTCCCCAACCGTAGGCCACCAGCGTTTCGCGGTTAATCTCTTTCTGAGCGTAGTTCTTCCAGGCTCGGGCCAACACTCCTGGATGCATATCGCCGTTATAGGTATAGGCATGCCAGGAGTCGTCGTTTTGGGCAGTCAGGAAGTAAGTTAGCACCTTCGACCCGTCCATGCCCTGCCACCAGAAAGTATCGGCGGGCATGCGGTTGGTATCGTTCCAGCTTAGTTTGCTGGTGATAAAATATTCCGCTTCCGCCCCCTTGATTAGTTGTGGCAAGGCCGGACTATAGCCAAAGACATCGGGCAACCATAAAACCTTGCAGGTATAGCCAAACTCACGTTGAAAGAAACGCTGCCCAAACAGGAATTGCCGCACCAAACTTTCGCCATTGGGGATGTTGGTATCCGACTCTACCCACATCGCCCCTTCCGCTTCCCACTGTCCGGCGGCGACTTTTTCCTTAATGCGGTTAAAAAGTTCGGGCTGGTCTTCTTTTACAAATTGGTAAAGCTGGGGTTGGCTCTGGATAAAGACGAAGTGGGGATAACGCTCCATATGATAGAGGGCGGTGCTAAAAGTATCAGCCGCTTTCAGGCGAGTATGGCTCAAACGCCAGAGCCATGCCACGTCAATATGAGCATGCCCGATGCCCGTAACGTGGGGTTGCCAGGATTTATCGGGGCTGAGGCTGGCAAACTGCTGGTTGATTTGGGCTATTCGGCTGGTGAGAATTTCCAGAGCTTTGCCAACCGATTGATAAAAGCTGTTTTTGTCAGTTTTGCGGAAGTCAAGGGCGGCACAGCTTTCTTCCAGAGCCGCCGCCAGACTATAGTAGCTGGGTGACTGCTCCGACAGATTTTCCAGGGCGGTCAAAATTAAACTCATCTGGGTGTATAGCTGGTGGGTGGGCTGGTCAATACAACGCAACTCCATTTTCTCCACCGTATGATATTTTTCGTTGATGCCGCTCCAGAGCTTGATACTGACTGCCAGTTTCCCTTTTTCGACCTGTTGCGAGGTTAAAATTATTTCGCGGTGGTAACGATCCAGGGCGTGGAAAGGATGACCATCAATTGAAACCAAACCCTCCACCGTGTTGATGCCAAAGGAAGGGCCAGTGGTTAGATTTAGATGCAAAGCGACCACCAGGTTACGCCAACTTGCCGGAATTTCTAGGTTAAAATTCAACTGGTAAATAGTATCATATTCTCCCCAGCGTTGCCCTTCGCTAAGGGTAAAGCCCTCGGTTTTGCCCCCTTCAAGGCGTTGGGCGTAAATTGTGGGGATTGGCAAACTATCGCCATAACGTAAATTTGCCAGTTCAACCAGACGCTTTTTGATTTTTTCTTTGCTAAACATTTTCCTGTTCCCTGAAGTATTCGATTTTGTTACCGAAAGTTCCCACCTATTTTAACCTATTCCTGGTTATTTACAAGAAATAACGATGAATTTTTGGTAGAGTAGGACTGCCCTAACCCCCAAAATACCAATGCCCTATCGCTACATATCCTACCCAGAAAAGCTATAGCCTAAAGCTTCTTCGCTGTCTCAGGGCGACTATGGTGGCGAACGCTCAAGTTTATTTTGCTATAAAACTTTAAGGAGGGCCGCTACCGATGTTGATAGTAAGTTAGGTAGTTGGTTGTAGTATAATCTTTTACTGAGATAGCAAACAGATTAAAATTTTAGACTAAAGGACTGAAAAACACGGTGGCAGTGGTAAATCTGTTAGAGGAAACTCTCGAAAAGTTAGCCCGGTGTGGCTTAACTACCCGGCAGGTAGGTTGGGTGGGTTGGTCAAATGGCTGGCAAGTAGTGAGTTGGGAGACTTTTGTTCAATTTGCCAATTGCGAATATGATAATGCTGCCACTACTCCTCAGGTGCATCACGAACTGGTGGTAGTTGGTGAAAGTTGGTGGCTTGAAAGAGATTTAGTAGTAAATGAAAGCAGCGGTGAAACCCAGGAGGAATGGGTCTACCGCTCTATTCCCGAACCACTCAAAAAAGCCTACCAGTCTCAATTTTTCTTTCCCTTTGAGAAAGATGAACTAGCCGCCTTGGCTGACCCTGACTATCAGGCAGACCTGAACAAGCTCCGGCGGCTAATTTATGAAGGTTGACCCTGCTGGATTCCGGCAATAGTTAAGGTCTAATTACAACCTGCACCTAGCGGAGTAAGGTCGGGTTTGTAAGAATAAAGGCAGCTAATTCCCGGCCCACTGACCGTCCCGGCTATCTGTGACCCTGCTACTTTTGCGGTTGTACCCGTATCGTTAAA
>Ga0209724_1000648_pt1 | contig 32995 bp, 31 predicted proteins | sample grotaG_FD_184143 | JGI IMG/M metagenome (GOLD analysis project Ga0209724, IMG submission 184143) | Glacier valley bacterial and archeal communities from Borup Fiord, Nunavut, Canada, to study Microbial Dark Matter (Phase II) -... | ecosystem: Environmental > Aquatic > Freshwater > Ice > Glacier ... | reverse complement strand
TTTTGCGGAAATTCCCGGGATCAAACGTTTTTTGGAATATGGCCTCATAGAGGTTCCTCAATTGCATTAGTGTAAACATTTCAGGAAGCAATTCTTTTCCTATCAGATCAATACTGGCTTTTTGCTGTAAAAGGGCAAGGGCATTTTCGACAATGGCTTCATGATCGAAAATTAAGGTTGGCAATTTAGTTATCGGCCACCAATGAGCCCCATTTTCGCGCACCAGATCTTTATCATGAATATCAATTCTAATGAGCGCCATAAATGTCATACTTATAACTCTTGCGCCAGGATCCCGATCAGGTTTTGAAAAAGCAGAGCCTTGTTCTAAGAATATATCCTTCAGTCCGGTAGTTTGCAAAAGAACTCGCCGTGCAGCTTCTTCCATTGATTCGTTTTCCTGAACAAAACCACCCATCAACGACCATTTGCCGATTGAAGGCTCGAATCCTCGCGGGTAAAGCAGCAATTTGAGTTCGCCATCTTCATAACCGAAAATTGAGCAGTCGACTGCGATATAATGCCTTGGGTGCTGTTTGTACATTTCACTAAGCATAAGGATGAGATTTGCTTTTTCCACTATTGTTTGGTTAATTGATGCAAATTTATAAAAGTATTAATTACTTGTATTCATTTTATTGAAAAAATAATCGTCATGCGGATTTAATTTTGGTTTGGCAGATGAAGTCTGATTTTTTGAAAGAAATTTCATCATATATAATTTCAAACCTTTCAACTTTTTAATTGTTTATTTGTAACTTTGGGTAGAGTATTAACAATTTAAAATCTTGCATTATGAGCACAGGAAAAGTTTTATTAGGTCTTTTGGCCGGCGTTGCTACCGGAGCCTTGTTAGGAATTCTTTTCGCACCTGAAAAAGGGTGTGAAACAAGAAAGAAAATTGCAAAAAAAGGAAAAGATTATGCCGATGATCTTACCCACAAGATGAACGATTTTGTAGAGGAAATGACGGAAAAATTTGAGACCGTTGTTAAGAAAGCCAAAGATTCGGTAACAAGCGAGACTAAAAATGCCAAGAGTGACCTTTAACGATTGCCTGGCAAATTTGAATTTTGAAGCTAAATATAAATCCTGCGGTATAATATGGAAGACATGACAACTCCTGTGGAAGATTTGCTTGAGCGTGCTCAAGCTTACACCAAAACCAGTCTTCAGCTCTTTAAATTAAAAGCCACCGACAAATTGGCTGAAATTATTTCAAATTTAGCTTCAGGCTTTGTCATTGTGGTTATCCTTGCCTTGTTCTTCGTAAATCTAAATATTGCTATTGCTTTACTTATCGGCGATTTATTTGGAAAAGCATGGTTTGGATTCATTTTGGTTTCAGGAATATACGCTTGCATCGGATTTTTTGTTTATTTGTTTCGAAATCAGTGGATAAAGAGACCCGTAAGTAATTCCATTATTGAAGAATTGCTCATGGATGAGAATTTAAAAGATGATCAATTACCCGATTAATGTTATTACTGGCACCTTGGGTCAATTATCAATACAGAAGAATTTTACTAAATTACAGATTAACAATGTGATTACTCATTCATGCAGAAAATAACAGCAGCTGAAGCGCTTAAAAAATCAATTTCCATGCTTGAGCGCAGGCAAATGGAAGAAGGTATTTTACTCAGGGATCAGTTCAAGGTTACCTTCGATAGTCTGAAACCTGTAAATGTATTACGAAAGATGATTGGTGATATTGCAGCACCTTCAGATTTAAAAGACAATCTGATTCAGACAGTCACTGGTTTAATATCCGGTTATGTTTCGCGCAAAATGCTGGTTCGGTCTTCGAAAAATCCACTATTACGTCTTGCAGGAATTTTTGTGCAATACGGAGTCACAAATTTTGTTTCCAAAAATTCAGAAACAATCAAAGCATTAGGGCTGTATTATATTAATAAATTAACGGATAGAACAAGGAATGATTGAAGGGAAATTACAATTTTGGTTTCCCTTTAATCGTTTAAATCATGTAATCTACGCTTTAATACTGTAATTTAAATCAGTAGGTTTTCTTTATAACTATTATTGTTAAAATATTTTATTCTGATTAATTCATTTTTCGCAAATTCCAGAAACATTTCTCTTAACGAATTGTTTCTATTGATACATGATATTTCATTAAAATAAATATAAAAGATGAAAGAAAGTTCAGTAAAAGTAACATTCGCAGGCAATCCTTTAACCTTGCTTGGTAATGAGATTAAAGTTGGTGATAAAGCTCCTGATTTTACGGCTATTGGAGCAGGCTTGGTTCCGGTCAAATTATCTGATTTTGCCGGAAAAACAATTATAATAGCTGTATACCCTTCAGTTGACACTAGTGTCTGTGCAGCCCAAAACAGAAGATTTAATGCAGAAGTGAATCAACTGAAAAATACAGTTGTACTATCAATATCCTGCGATCTTCCGTTTGCCCAGAGCCGATTTTGTGCAGCAGAAGGTTTGGAAAACATTAAGACAATATCAGACCATAAGGACCTCGATTTCGGAGAAAAATATGGTTTTATCATTAAGGAATTACGTTTACTCGCCCGTGGAACAGTAGTTGTTGATAAATCAGGAATAGTAAGGTATGTTGAACACGTCCCCGAAGTAACAAATGAGCCTGATTATGAAGCATCACTTGCTGTTGTAAATTCGCTTTAACAACTTGAAATAAGATCCCAATCAAAAGAGGTAGCTGTCAGTTACCTCTTTTTTTATTCTGCCTTCAGTTCTTCAGTGTATCCTGTGAAATTCACTTTTTTGGTAAGACAAAAATCACAGCTCTCTTTTACATCAACATCGTTGTAAATATTTCCACAGGTGGGACATACATACCACTCAAAAGATAAACCATTCTCATTCCCTTTTACAATTAAAGATTGGACCTCCCGGTAATAGTTTAAATGCTTTTTTTCGCCATCCCATGCCCATGTAAATGATTTGGCAGCTTCAGGCGCTTTTTCAATTTCTGCGTTTTTGATGAAACCCGGATACATGGTCTGCATTTCGTAAGTCTCGCCATTGATGGCAGTCTGAATATTCTCAATGGTTGTTTTAATCTCGTAACTACCAATTTCTGCATTTCCGACGCTATTGCCATATTTTTCAAGAACTTTTCCATGATTAAAGGCATGAATTTTTTCAGATTTGGAAGTCGCCTCAAATAATTTCGCAATTGTATCATATCCTTCTTCCATTGCTACCTGAGCAAATTTGGCATACTTTTCGGATGCAGTCGATTCGCTGTTAAACGCAGTCTTCAAGTCTTCAATAGATTTCACGGGGTTTGATGAATTGCATTGTGCAAATACTCCACCAGCTACAATTAATAAGATAAATCGAAAAACTATTTTCATATAAAAAATTGATTATTAAATACAACAGAAATATTAATGATTTTGAAAGCAAAAAAATCACAAATTTAAATCAGCCCCCATTTTCAGAAGAGAGCATTGGATTTTCGTAATTAAGCTTTTGATCGGTTTCGAAATCGTAAAGCGTCAAAATCCGTAAATTATAATAGGCAAGCCAGTAAGTAGCAAGTGAACCAATATAATCGCGTTTGGCAGTTTCACGCTCCGAAAGGGCAATATTAAGATCGGTAATGCTAATCTCACCATTTTGAAACCGTTTCAATGCAATTCGATAGCCGTTTTCGGCAACACGGTCGGCTTCCTTGGCAGTCTTCAACTGATCCTTTAAAAGACCAAACTGTTCTACCTGAACAATAACACTTCTATCGAAATCCTCTTTGGCTTTTTGAACATCAAATTGAGCCAGATCACGTTGTGCTTCGGCCATCTTCACGGTTGAAGCTGCACGTCCCCAGTCTAATATCGGAACACTCATGGTCAATTGCAGGACCTGCGATTTGAGCGGATCCTGGTAGATTCCAGGAAGTGATTCACCACTATTCGAAAGCCCATAACTACCCGATAACGTAGCGCTTAATCCGGTTCCACGCTTAGCTTGAGTCAAAGCCCTGTCTGCATCAATCAATCGACGTTCAAAATTAACAGGTTCAGGACGATTAACTTTAGCCTCTTCAAGTGCCTTTTTTGAATCGATATCGAAAAGCGTAATATTTAATGGCATTTGCAACTCAATTTCCTGATATTGATCAAGTCCGATATACGACTTAAGTTCAAAATCGGAATTTTTCAATTGCATTTCCGCCGAGTTTAACGCTTTTTGAGCATTCAGAACCGATAATTCAATCCGGGAGAAATCGTTTTCAGAAATTTGACCAAGTTTTTGCTTGGTTTGCGCAATTCGTAAATTGTCATTACTGTTTTTTAATGCGCTTTCAGCAAGTTTAAAATTAGTCTGAATCCGTAGGTAATTGAAAAAACGGGCCGTTGCGGTGTAGGCAATTTCTTCAATCGACTGTATAAAATTCTTTTGCGACTCATTATAAATCAAGGGCTCTGTCTTCTTAGACCATTTCATCCAGTTATAGGCAAAAATTGGCTGGTAAAAACCAAAAGAGATCGGATTCCCTGAGAAAGTTGTCTGCCTCTTATAATTGTCCTGAACCCTGCTGGCTGATGTAGAAGCATAAATTGATGTTCCTGTCAGAGGGATGGACTGATTAAGACTCAGGTTAGCAGAAGTCAACAGATTGGAGACCGCTTTAAACTCGATACTTCCGTCCGGTTGGGTTACTGGTACCGTTGATTGGTTGTAACTGGGTAACGTTCCGGACATAACAAGATTTGGAAGGAATGTTTTCCGGAAGTTCTTCCATCGCCAGAAATAATTGACATTCGTGTTCTGAACGTATTTCACGGCTGAAGATTGTGCAATTGATAAGTCGACAACATCCTGAAGACTAAGGTTCATTTTTATTTTTGCAGCTTCACCAGCTATTTTCTCCTGAGCCTTCAAAAAATTGACAAAATTGCAAAGAAGAAAAATACTTAAAATACTTATATATAGTCTCTTAATCATTAACTTAATTATTTATTACAACACTACTGGAATTGTGGAAAGCCGACATTCCATGTTTTGGAATGATTATCTTTTCTCCAGCCTCGAGCCCTGACAACACTTGAATGTAGTCTGGATTTTTGATGCCTGTTATAATTTCACGACGAATAGCTTCCCCATTTTTTAAAACATACAAAACTTTTGGAACCTCTTTATCAAAAAGGGTTAAGTTTTTTATTCTTAAGGTATTCTCCGCTTCATTTTCAACAACCCACAAAACTACATTTTGATTAGAAATAAGCTTTGGATTATTTCTTTCTTCGAGATGGACGTTGAACTGAATTTTGTTATTTTCAATTATAGGTGTCACATTGCCAATACTTCCGGCCAGTCTTTCAGAATCAATCACAACGTAAACCTTTTTACCGGTTTTAATATAATCAGCAAGTTTATCATCAACTGATCCTGCAATTTTAAAAGTCGAAAGATCAGACATCCGGATCAATATATTATCCTTTTCAACCTTCTCCCCAACTTTATTCGAGACGGAGAGAATGATTCCGTTTGAAGGAGCTGACAATCGCATCTTGTCCAACGTATTGATTTTATCCGCTAATTCTTTCTCCTGAATTTTAATGCCAAGGTTTAATCCCTGTTCCTCTGCTTTTAATTGCTTCAGGCGAATTGAATTTTTTTGTTTCAGCATCACGAGGTCTTTTTCAGCAAGTGCAATCTCCTGCTTTGTCTTTACGATTTTCGCAGGCGAGATCCCACCTACCTCCAATAGTTGCTCTTCATCTGAAAGTTGTGATTTTAAAGATGTTATATTCAGTTTCTTAACGTCTTCGCTGTAATTTAAATCAACATTGGTGCTAAATTCGTTCAGCTTATTCTTTTCTAATGTATTGCGCTTTAATTCAAGCTGATCATTTAGTTTATCTATTTCTTCTTTAATCATCTCATCTTCCATCACGAGAATAACATCCCCTTTAAGAACACGGGCCCCCGGTTCCTTAATAATCTGTTTCACAATACTTGAATATGGACTTCGAATCAACACTTCGTTTTCTGCTTCAACCGTACCAGTTGCAACGATTGGTTCATATACACTACCCTGCTCAACATTAAGCGTAATACAATCGTTTAATTTTATTGCCTTTGGAATAATCCTGCGTAAAATAAAAATCATGACTAAAATGACAAGTATTCCGGCAGGAATCATGATCATCAATCTTTGCTTTTTGCTTAATATCATCGTTTTCATTTTTTCTTTAATACCGGGTCTTTAAACAGCCTGATTCAATCATTCATTGGAAAATTCCGAACCAAGGTACGGGCTAAAGTTATAATAATTTGAGCAAATGCAGAACACTACCTGATAAATTCAGTATGGCTTTTTTAATCATTTATTTAATATTCAAATCAATACACATGCAAATTGACCTTAAATCAACGCATTCAGATCAAAATCAAAAACGCTGATAAAACAGTGATGACAATTACAAACCATTTATATGCTTTTTCAGGAATCAGTTTCACGAAAAAAACTCCAAGCCATGCTCCTAAGGCAATGGCAGGTAAAACCAGAATATCAACGGTGAGCGTGTTAATATTGATGTTCTTCCAAACAAGTGCCTGAAGCGGAAATTTAGATAAATTGATAATGAAGAAAAACCAGGCAGTGGTTCCTATAAAGCTTTTCTTGTTTAAATGCATGGCTAACAAATAAATCGCAAAAATAGGTCCCGCAACATTCCCGATCATGGTGGCAAACCCACCCACAACTCCCATCAAAGCCGCAAACCACCATTTATCTGGCGTAAACTCTTTCTTATAAAAGTAATCTTTCCAGATCATTAACGCAATACTCACGAAAACCGTTATGGCAATTATCCGTTTAAACTGCTCATCATTAACAAGATTACCTATCCATAGAGCAATGAAAAGTCCCGCAAAAGCCCATGGGAGTGCTCGCACAAGATGTTTCCATTTCGCATGACGGTGGTAATAGACAACCGCAAATACATCTGCAATAATTAGTATTGGAAGTAAAACACCCGTCGACTGTTTACCACCGAAAATCAATGCAAGCGTTGGAACCACGATCATTGATACCCCTGGAACTCCGGTTTTGGACATTCCGATCAAAATAGCGCAGAACACTATCAGTACCCAATCGACAGTTGACAGCGAAAAAGAAGAAAGTAAACCGATCATTAATTGAGTTGAAAATTAAACGTTGCCAAAAGTAGCCAAATAAAATGTTTCAGTTTTGCTTAAATTAAGGGTATTTCCATGCTCAAATTTATCGTCTTGATTAGACCCGGAGATTTTAACAAAGACGCCATAAATTATAATCACCTAATTTACAATGCACTAAATTGTCATTGAAATAAATACGCAAATTGAAATATTTTTTCATTGTTTTCATCGTTTTATCTAAATTTGCAAAAAATTTCCCTTCCGGGTATTAGTTAGTTTATAAATATCACAAATACAAAAGACAATGGCAACTACAGCAGAAATTCGTAACGGGCTGTGTATTGAATTTAACGAACAATTATTCCAGGTTGTTTCGTTTCAACATGTAAAACCGGGAAAGGGTCCTGCCTTTGTCCGTACCAAACTGAAGAATTTGAAAACCGCAAAGGTGATTGACAATACCTTCTCTGTCGGGACCAAAATTAATACCGTACGCATCGAGCGCAGACCATACCAGTACCTGTACAAGGATGAAATGGGATTCAATTTTATGAATTCGGAGACTTTCGAACAGGTTTCGATCGGAGCTGCACTTGTTGAAAATGCAGATCTGATGAAAGAAGGAATGACTTTAGAGATCATGTACCATGCAGATACGGAAACGCCTCTAACGGTTGAATTTCCGCCTTTCATTGAAGTGGAGGTAACCTATACCGAATCAGGCGATCGTGGCAACACGGCCTCCTCAACAGCACTAAAGCAAGCAACTGTTGAAACTGGTGCAATTATAATGGTTCCGCTTTTTATCAATCAAGGTGATGTTATTCGCGTGGACACCCGCGAAAGATCCTACTACGAAAGAGTTAAAAAATAGACGATTCAACATATAACACAACAAAGGCCGGGATTATCCGGCCTTTGTTGTGTTTTAACGCTTATTCGATCAATTAGATAATCAACATGGCATCGCCATAGGTTCCAAAGCGATATTTCTCTTTTATAGCTACTTTATAGGCATTCATCAGCTTATCGTATCCTGCAAAAGCAGCAACCATCATCAGCAACGTCGAAAGTGGCAAATGGAAGTTTGAAACCATACTATCGGCCACCGTAAAGTCGTAGGGAGGGAAAATGAATTTATTTGTCCAACCTTCGTAAGGCTTCAACATTCCGTTTGTTGAAACTGAACTTTCCAGCGTACGCATAACAGTCGTTCCAACAGCACAAATCTGGTGTTTATTCAGCTTGGCATTATTAACTACTTCAACTGCTTCGTCTCTGATCCAGATCTGTTCAGAATCCATTTTGTGTTTGGTAAGATCCTCAACATCGACACTGCGGAAATTACCCAAACCTACATGCAACGTGATATTTGCGAAATCGACCCCGTTTATTTCGAGACGTTTCAACAATTCACGGCTGAAATGCAACCCTGCGGTCGGTGCCGCAACTGCACCTTCGTGTTCAGCGTAAACTGTCTGATAACGGAGTGCATCTTCTTCTTCTACAGGACGATTAATAAACTTTGGAAGCGGAGTTTCGCCCAGATTATAAAGTGTATCTTTAAATTCTTCGTACGATCCATCGAAAAGAAAACGTAATGTTCTTCCGCGAGAGGTGGTATTATCAATTACTTCAGCAACGAGAAGGTCATCTTCACCAAAGTAAAGTTTATTGCCAATCCTGATTTTACGGGCTGGATCGACCAGAACATCCCATAGGCGCTGTTCACGATTTAATTCCCGCAGAAGAAAAACTTCGATCTGTGCTCCGGTTTTCTCTTTGTTTCCGTAAAGACGAGCAGGAAAAACCTTTGTATTGTTGAACACCATTACATCGTCATTTTTGAAATAGTCAACGATATCCTTAAATATTTTGTGTTCAATCTCTCCTGTGTTACGGTTTAAAACCATTAAACGAGATTCGTCTCTGTTTAAAGTTGGATGGAGGGCAATGAGTTCCTCCGGCAAATTGTACTTAAATTTTGAAAGCTTCATGGATGATGACATTTATGCGGATGTTAATATATATCATTGGAAACTAATTGTATTTCAGTATCTATCGGCTGATTTTTTAAAAATTCAGCAAGATTAATAGCCTGACTTAGATCATAATCTCCAACTCTTGTACGGCGTAAACCGGTCAGGTAAGCTCCATTATTAAGTGCTTCCCCAATATCGCGAGCAAGTGCCCTTATATAAGTGCCTTTGCCACAAACAATTCTGAGTTTAACCTCCGGAAGGGAAAAACTTAGTACTTCTATCTCTTTTACCTCTAAAATTTTGGGCTTTATTTCAACCACGATTCCTTTTCTGGCATACTCGTAGGCTCGTTTACCATCAATCTTAACTGCAGAATAATCAGGAGGTATTTGTGAAATCGTCCCAATAAACTGTTTTAAAACTTCAACTAAAAGATCCTTTGTCAGATTTGATGTGTCAAACTGCCTGTCTTCTGCACTTTCAAGATCATATGATGGCGTTGTTGCACCGAATTTTAAAGTGGCAACATACTCCTTTTCATCTGCCTGAAGGGAATCAATCTTAGAGGTGGCTTTACCGGTACATAAAACTAAAATTCCGGTTGCTTTGGGATCGAGCGTCCCGGCATGCCCAACTTTTAATTTTTTAATTTTCAAATGTTTGCAGATAATATACCTGACTTTATGAACCAGGTCAAACGAGGTCCAGTCAAGCGGTTTGTCAAAAACCAATATTTCTCCTTTTTGAAAATCGAACGTTCTTATTTCTGATTGCATCATTAAATTATTGGATCTTTATTTTTCTGATCCAGGTTTCTTCATGATTGCATAGATCTCAAAAATAAACCCAATCATAACTACGATTGGTGCGAGCGTAATTCGCTGAAAATTAAATATTTCCTTGTTGAACACATTGAGGCCCTCACTTTTGCCTCCGATCATTAAAACAAATCCGACAACTATTATCAGAAATCCAATCGCCAAAAGACGAATGTTTTCTTTTCCAAGGGCAAATCCCTTATCCTCCTTGTTTTCGATGTTTATGGCCATTAAAACAGATATTATTTCTAACCTACAAAGATAGTTCAATAAAAGAGCTGATCGAACTTCAATCGTAAAAATTTATTTACTGCGAAGTAAGTGGAAATCACAGTAATAAGAATTCCCATCAGGAAAATGCCTCCGACAAGCATAATAAGGGCCGTCGGATTTTGAAAATCGACGAACGATTTTAACTCCTTTTGATACGAGAAAAAGATGGCCAAAAGCATGAAACAGGCGATTAATGCGCCGTATATTCCATGCAAGGCACTTTTGGCGATAAACGGCCCCCGAATAAACGATCGGGTAGCGCCAACAAGCTGCATCGTATTAATTAAAAATCGCTTCGAATAGACAGACAAACGGATTGTATTGTTGATCAATGCCGTGAAAATTATGAACATCAAAAGGCAGAGTGCCAAAAGAATAAAACTAATTTTCTTTACATTCGAATTCAATTGTTTAACAAGGTTTCGCTGGTAGTACACTTCCTGAATTTCGGGATTAACAAGCAGCTTTTTTTCGAGCATAGCCATACTGTCCGGATTGGCATAGCTTGCATAAACTGTTACGTCAATTGATGAGAGCAACGGATTAAAGCCCAAAAAATCGACAAAGTCTTCGCCCAACTCATTTTTTAGTTCAACCGCAGCACTCTCTTTGTCTACAAACCGGGTCGATTTTATGTAATTAGCCATTTCAAGGTTTTTCTGAAGCTTCATTACATCTGCCTCTTTTGCATCGTCCCGAAGAATCAGCGTAACTCCGATATTTTCCATCACATAGTCAGAAAGGCGTTGTGCATTAATAATCAACAATCCCAATAATCCGAAAAGGAAAAGAATCATGGAAATACTGAGCGTAGTTGTCAGGTAAGAACTAAACAAACTTTTCTTCAGTTTTTGTGGTTTCTTTTTTGCCATGGTAAAATATCGTTCGTCGAAAACTTCAAATTATTTTTTCTCAGGAAGGAGAAACTTTTTTGCAATAAGGCCTGCGATCAGCAGCAATAGAATCAATGAACTCCAAAATGAGATTTTTTGTCCCGTTAAAAAAGATGATGGTTCGAACTTGAACACAATATCGTAATCCCCTTTAGGCAATAACATGCTTCTTAATACATAATTTGCCTGAAAGTGTGAAACGATCTTGCCATCAATGTAGGCATTCCACCCTTTGGGATAATAAATAGCTGAAAAAACAGCCAGCTGATTCCCATTTCCAAGATAATGATAAGTCATTACATTGGGAGAATAGGTTATTAATGAGATTTTTGCACTCGAATCGTTTGTCAATGAAACGCCCGAAAGCTGCTCATGAAATTTCTTATCGATAACCACCTCTTTGGCAGGATCGATCAGTTTTACTGCAGCAATTTCCTGATCGGCATTGTCAACCATTTTGTATTTGTCGACCAGCCAGACACTACCAAGTGCATGGCTGTTCAATATCGGAGGAGCGTCGGGACTAAATATGAAATACTTAGTATTAAGCATATTGAGTGCATTCAAACCCAGAAACAATGAATCCATTCCCTCCTGAGATTTTATTTTTGGGAAGCGTTGTCTAAGCAATTCCATTTCATTGCCAACATGAAAATCGACAAGTTCCTGGTAACGGCGCATTTTGGCGCCATGATAACCTCCGATGGATTGATGATAATAAGAAGTACTGGCATCAGAGAAAGTGCCAACTGCCATATTTAACACCCTGTAATCGACTGATTTGTCCTTCAATATATCGAGATCGGCAACTGTGGCTTTGTAAGGATTCTTTGCCTCACGAGCGGAAACAAAATTCGCATCATTCAGATAGCGCTTGTCAACTCCCCACATATCTACCAGGATTAAAGCACCCAGAATTAAAATTGCAGTGTTTACTTTGAACTTTTTCTCAACCAAGGCCCAAATTGTACCGGCTCCCAGCAAAATAAAAATAGCAGATCTTAAAGCATCTGTTTGCAAAAGCGATTGTCTGTCAGCAATTAAGCTTTTTTGAAGCCAATCGGGGAACTGACTATCAGCAGGTGAGATAAAAGAACCCGCAATTCCGGGAATTAACGCAAAGATCAAAGCAATTCCGGCAGTTAATCCAACACTCCATGCCAATGGTTTGAGCCACGTTTTACGATCAATCTCCGCATTTACAATTTTCTGCAAGGTTAAGATGGCATAAAGTGGAAAGGTGAATCCCGCGATTACAAGAATCATCGTTACTGTTCTGAATTTATTATATCCGGGGAAGTAATCGAGAAACAAGTTGGTGAATGGCATAAAATTATGACCCCAGGCAAGTGCAATCGAAAGCAATGTGGCAATCACAACCCAGATTCTGACATTTCCTTTCAAAAGAAATAGTCCAAGAACAAAAAGGAAACAGATAATTGCGCCGAAATAGACTGGACCTGATGTGCCTGGTTGTGACCCCCAATATCCGGGAAGTTGTTTTACAAGTGTATTTGCATTTGGAACATTATTGCTTTTCAGTACTTTGCCAGTTTCGGAATCTTCGCTGAAACCAACGGCCGAAGAACCACCATTGAAATTTGGAATAAGAATCGTGAAAGTCTCTCCAAGGCCGTAACTCCAACCTGTTGCGTAGTCACGATCGAGTCCGGAAGTTTTATTCGCCTGATCATGTGTAAGTTCTGATTTTCCGCGTAAGGAATACTTCCCATATTCCCAGGTTGTCCAAAGCCGGCTTGTATTCGAAGCCACAGCAAGAAGCCCAAAAGCAATGATAATCACCGATTTTTTAAGAAATTCAGGAACTTGCTTTTCTTTGATGGCAGAAACCAACTCAGTGATTCCCATAATCAACAAAATCAGGAAGGTATAATAGGCGATCTGGGGATGATTGGCATATATTTCAAGGGCCAGAAAAATTGCAAAAACTGATCCTCCGATCCACTTGTCCTTTTTAAATGCATAATAAAAACCGGCAATGATGGGTGCCATATAGCCGATTGCAACCGCCTTCGAAGCATGTCCGGCAGCAATAATAATAAAGTTGTATGAGCCAAAACCAAAGGCAAGTGCTCCTACAATGGCCAGCCACGGACTCACACCAAACAACAACATTGCTATATAAAATCCTATCAGATAAAGAAATATGAAATTTATTGGTCTCCAGTTATAGAGATTAGTGACCGTGTAAACCGAAGTGATGGCTGTCGTAGTTGGTAAAGCGATCAAATAGGACGGCATTCCTCCAAACATCGAGTTGGTCCATAAGGCCAGATCGTTACTCTTGTTATTGTAGTCAACAATCTCTTTCGACATCCCAGTATAAGTCTGTGAGTCATGTTGATTCAGCTGTTTGTTTTCCAAAACAGGCGAAAAGTAGATGATTGGCAAAAGAATGAAAAGGATAATGGCGGTAAAATGTGGTAAACTTTTCTTCCACGAAAAATTCGTCATAATTGTAACTTTTACAGATTGATCACAAAAGTACATATTTTTTGAAAGTTGGGGCAATCCTGTTTCTGCTAACAGACAATAATTTGCAGTTATTTACCTATTTTTGCAACAAATCATAATTTAAATCCATTGGGAATTATTGTAAGCCAGTCAGTAAAAGGAGCCATCTATACGTATATCGGTGTCGTACTTGGCTTTGCAATACAAGGTATTTTATTTCCACGGATTTATTCAACCGATCAGATTGGTCTGACCAAAATTATAGTAGCCTACGCTGCACTTGTAGCTCAGTTCGCAACTTTGGGATTTAATGGAGTCACAATCAGGCTATTTCCTTTTTTTAAAGATCCAAAGAGCAATCACCACGGTTTTCTTTCTTTGGCACTCTTAACCGGACTTGTGGGTTTCCTGATTTCCCTCGCATTGTTTTTAATCTTCAAAACCTGGTTTATTGAATATACCAGTGAGAACTCAGCTCTGCTTATCGAATACCTAAATTACCTGATCGTTCTGATCTTTTTTCAGATTTTCTTTACGCTTCTCGATGGCTATTATACCGCTCTTTTGAATAGCATTCATGGAACCTTTCTGCGCGAGGTGTTTCAGAGAATACTGATAATCATAGGTATTGGATTATTTTATTTTGATTTGATCGATTTTCATCAGTTTATCATCGTTTACATGGCATCCATGGCTGTGCCGACCTTGTTTATTCTATTCACATTGATCCGTGAAGGGCAATTTTCGCTGAAAACAGATTTTGCTTATTTGAAAAGTCCAATGCTAACTTCAATGGGGTTAATGGCCTTGTTTAGCGTTCTCAATGGTTTTTCAATGAATATCATCACCGCGGTGGATACGATCATGGTAACAGGGATGATCGGGTTAAGTGCCACCGGTATTTATGCATCATGTATGATTTTCGGAATGATGGTAAGTTTGCCAGCACGTTCTATACTCAAGATTACAAATATTGTTTCGGCGCGCGCATGGAAAGAAAACAATATGGCCTCAATTCGTAATATCTACGAAAAAAGCTGCATGACCTTGTTTATCATTGGATTGCTAATGTTCCTCGGACTTTGGGTCAATATTGATAATATATTTGAAATTTTAGGTCCTAATTTTGTCACAGGTAGGTGGGTCATCTTTTTTATTGGTTTAGGAAGCCTGGTTGATATGACTTCCGGTGCCAATAGTTCTATTCTTGGATCCTCACCGAATTATAAAGTGCAGACATTTTTCCTGATCATTCTTGTTATCTTGCTGATAGTAACCAATTTGCTATTAATTCCAATATACGGAATTACGGGTGCTGCAATTGGAGGAGCAGTTTCGCTCTCGATTCTCAATCTTTTCAGATTTTTATATTTGTGGTATAAATTTAAACTCCAACCCTTTAATTTGAAATTTATACTCGTCGCGGTTATTGGAATTTCAGCCTATTTTATTTCGACATTGTTACCTGTTCTGCCCAGTTTCATTATCGACATTTTTATACGAAGTTCAATCTTAACTATCTTATTCTGTCTGCCAATTTATCTGTTGAAAATATCACCTGATATCAACGAGAAAGCGGATGAAATATTAAGGATGATCAAGGTGAAGCATTGAAACAAATAAGGTTAAGCGACTGGCCGACTTTACCGTCTTATCTATCTTTTCGTCATTTCATAGTGAATTTCCTGACAAGGGAACTGATAACACCAGGATTCTTCGTATCGTTCCTGTGCTCCTGAACTGCGGTTAAACCATTTCGATATTAGCCGTCTTTTGAAATTCAGTAAGGGTCGCAAGGAGTAAAACCGCAGGTACCTTTTCGTGATATGAAACTGCATGTCGTTGTAGAAATTAGGTACTTTACGTTTTAGCTTTGACGCTTCATCCGCAAAATAATCAAACGTGTACAACCCGAAAAAACGACGGTGCGTGTAATCGGAATAAAAATGGGGATTGCTGAAATGGGGAACAATCACCCGGTGAATTCCTCCTGGTTTTAAAACCCTGTAAATCTCTTTGATCAGAAGTTCCAGATTTTCGATGTGTTCGAGCACATGCCTCGAAAACAACTCATCAACCGAATTGTCGGGCAAAAATGGAAGCCCGTTCTCTATATCCGCCACGATATCAACATTTTCATCCTGAAATTTATCCACGCCAATTGCTCCGGCCACTTTATTAGGACCACAGCCCAATTCGATCACAATTCGCTCGTTGGACTTGATTTTTTCTGTAATTATTGCTGCAATCATAATTCCTGAATGATTTTTAAAAGTTTCCCGAAGCAGACTTCTCTGCTATACAATTCAATGGCATCTCTTCTTCCATTTGCCCCTAAACGGATGCGGAGTTCCCGATCGCAAATCAACTTCTCTAATGTAAGATACCATTCCTCCTCTGATGAGGCAAGAAATCCGTTTTGACCAACCTTTACAATTGTTTGATTGATACCCACAGGACTCGCGACACATGGAATTCCGGCAGACATGTATTGCAAAAGTTTATATCCGCCTTTCATCCTGGTCCAATCAGTGTCGGGCAAAGGCATCAAACCAATGTCCATTAGACCGATATTTTCGTTTTCATCCTCAAAAACCCACGGTTTTGCGATATGATTAATTCCCAATATTTTATAATCGGACCTGGCACCTATGGTCAGAAAACGGAAAGTATGTTTTTCAGCCAGCCGTTGTAATGGCTTTTCGATCAACTCCAGAAACCCCGAGGTCCACGGCGATCCAATCCAGCCAATTGTAACGATCTGATCTTGATTTTTCTCAGAAGGTCTGATCCTGTCGGTTTCAACAGGTGAAGGGATGATCTCAGGCTTTTGACCGCAGCTGAAACAAAATTCATTCAGGTATTCGGTGCTAACGATGACTTTGCTGGCATACCGCACCATATTTGCTGTTTTCTCACGATTCTCTGGCCGTATTTGATTGATGTAAATCGCATCATCAAAATCGTAAACAATTGGTATTGAACGATTCTTTAAACGGTTTAAAAGATACTCGCTGATGAAAATCCGTTGTATAAATACCAAGTCCCACTTTCCAAGAACAATGGTGAGAAACATTTTCAAGGAATACCACCTTTTTAGAACAGGAAAAATGGTGTATTTGCTGACCAGATTTGATGGCCTTTGGGGAACTCTCGGAATATGAGTGACGCTGTAACCTTTAGCTTCGAAAAAAGGGATGTACTGCAAAGCCCTGATTCTGGCACTCGCGTTATCGCTATTGCCATCAGTCAGCATTAACATCTCTTTCTTCTTTTGCATCGTCATTATTTATTTAACTGATATTCAACCATTATTTTGTTATAATCTCCACGGTATTCGACGTTAATCCGTCAGCGCTGGCCATCAATTTAACGATTCCGGGTTTATCGCCTGATTGAACAACAACGAGACATTTCCCGTGGAAAGCTTTTCGCTGCGGAGCTTTAAATGATTCGTGGCTTACCGGATCTCCATTGTCAACACCAACAATCGTTCCTGAGCCTTCTATCTGAAACTTCACAAGATTATCTGCATTTGGAACAATTACGCCACTTGAATCAACCACATCAACCGTCAGGAAGGAAAGATCATTCCCATCGGCTTTGATCGCAGACCGGTCGGCAGTAACAACCAAACGGGCAGGAGCACCGGCAGTTTTCACCTCTTTCACCAGAACTTCTTTGCCAGCAGTCCGTGAAATGGCTTTCAGCGTTCCTGAGGTAAATGGAACTCTCCACATCAGATGTAATTCATCGCCTTGTTTTTTCTTAACACCCAACGATTTATCATTCAGGAATAATTCCACTTCTTCTGCATTGCTGTAAGCCCAAATATCAACCGTTTGACCTTCTTCCCAGTTCCAGTGCGGAAAAATATGGAGTACATCTGTTTTCGTCCATTCGCTTTGGTACATGTAATAAACATCTTTCGGGAAACCTGCCAGGTCGATGATACCAAAGTAAGAACTTCTTGAAGGCCACCAATATGGAGTAGGTTCTCCAAGGTAATCAAAACCAGTCCAGATAAACTGACCCGATAGAAAGTCGTGTTTCTTAATCACTTTCCACGTTTCTTCGTGAGTAGAACCCCATGGAGTCGAAACATTGTCATACGAAGAGCAGGTATTATCAGCATTTGGCATTTTGCCTTTCCAATCTTTGTTTACTGGCCAGCGACGAATTTCATCTGAAGGCATATCGTAAAAACCACGTGTCATCAAAGCAGAAACGGTTTCTGTTCCAATGAATTTCTTACCTGGAAAGGTTTGAGGAAAAGCTTCAAAATCATTTTGATGGTAATTGTAACCAATCAGATCCAACGCTTCGGACCTGATTATAAAGTTGTATGGTTTTGGATCGTTGCAAGCAGAAGTAATTGGGCGGGTTGTATCCAGTTCGCGAACACAACCTGCCAATTCTTTGGCGATCATAGTTCCTGTGCTGTCCCATTGTTCCAATATTTCATTTCCAATGCTCCATATCATGACACTTGGATGATTACGGTCGCGCAGAATCAAATCCTGAAGATCTTTCTTGTGCATCTCGTCCCAGACAGTGCTATAATCGAACTTGTTTTTCGGTTTTTTCCACATGTCAAAAGCCTCGTCCATAATGAGGAAACCCATCTGATCAGCAAGATCGAGCAACTCAGGAGCAGGAGGATTATGGGAAGTGCGTATTGCGTTACAACCCATGCCTTTTAAAATTTCCATCTGGCGTTCGAGCGCACGTAGATTGATTGCCGAGCCCAGACAACCCAAATCCTGGTGGTTGCAGACGCCATTTATTTTAACGCTTTTCCCATTCAGGAAGAATCCTTTCTCCGCATTAAACTCAAAACTGCGGATGCCAAAAGGGGTGGTGTAATTATCAACCAGTTCACCATCAACAAAAACCTTTGAAACGGCAGAATACATTTTCGGTTCATCCAAACTCCACAACACCGGATTTTTAACTTCAAAATCGAATGTCACGCTTAAAACAGAATCTTTTACACCATTCGTCTTCATTTTTCCCGCTGTGACTTCTTTACCAGTGGGATCAAGAATAACAGTTTTCAACACCAACGTTTGATCAGCAACCAGCTTATTTTTAATCTGATGAACTACTTTTACTTTGGTATTAGTTGCTGTAATTTCAGGCGTAGTAATAAATGTTCCCCAATGTGCAATGTATGTTTTACCTGTTGTTACCAGCCATACGTTTCGATAAATTCCTGAACCGGAATACCAGCGTGAATTAGGTTGCATGGAGTTATCTACCTTAACGGCTAAAACATTTTCCTTTTCTCCGGCGACCAACCAGGGTGTCAGTTCGTACCTGAAAGAGCTGTAACCGTAAAACCGTTTTCCGAGCGAATGACCATTGATCCAGACTTCACTATTCTGATAAACGCCATCAAAATCGATAAAAACACTGCCTTTCAAATCTTCCGTTGAAACCTTGAAAGACTTCCTGTACCAACCGATTCCTCCCGGCAAAGCACCACCACCAGGAGTTGCCGGATTTTTTTCGTTGAATTCGCCCTCGATGCTCCAATCATGCGGAACATTTAATTTTCGCCATGATGCATCAGCAAAGCCAACAGCTTCTGCTCCGGGAACATCACCCAACTGAAATTTCCAGTCTTTACCAAAATTAACAACCGAACGACCTTTTTCTTGCTTCGAAACACATTGATTTAAAACAAGTAAGAGGAAAAATCCCAGCGAAATATTTCTGATTAGTATTTTCATTTTTTCAAAATTAGTTGGAATGCTGATTTGTTTTTTTTACCGTAAACGTAAACAATTACTTGCGATTTAGCCAATTACGCCATCAATTCTCTGAATCTTTCAACCCGTTTGGCTGGATCATAAAGCATTAGAATACGCTCTCTTGCCTGATCACGTAATTGAATATTATTGTGATTCAATCGAATATAATCAACCAATATTTCCGGTTTCCAGTCATCAATCGTCAATCCGGTATTTCCGATGGTGATCTGAATATCGCCCACATTCGTCCCGACAGGAATGCATCCGCATAACATTGCTTCGCAAAGTGCATTTGGCAGACCTTCGGAACGTGACAATTGCGCATAAAAAGAGGAACGCTCGTAATGTTGGGTCAGTTGATCGAATTGCTGTGGCGGCATTAAAGTCAGATTTGCAGGTAAAGGTTCAAAATAGGACTTTACACCATCAGTTGCTCCGATAATAATAAATTCAAATTCTGGCAGATAAGTGGCCAATTCCCGGAATCGGTCTAGTCCCTTTACCATCAAACGTTGGTGATTCTCGGTCCCGGAAACAGTGATAATACTTTTTGACCTTTCATATTCTGAAAAGTTAAATTTCTCCACATCAACACTTGTTGCAATGGTTTCAGCTTTTGCTTTCGGATTGATGAAGAGCAGTTTTTTTCGCAAAGCGTCAGCTACCGGGAAGCAAATGTCGACAAATCTGAAGGTATTCCGGGTAAAGAATGCCCTGATTGGATTGCTGAATGACCCGTATTTATATTCCGAGAGCGTCGAAACATCATATCCGCCAATCACAACAAACGACTTCTTCCCGAATATCTTAGCAAACAGAACTGGCAGCATTGAATGGTAATCGCCAAACCAGACAAACACCGATTCAAACTTAAATCCATTGAATATCAGAAATATCAATTCTTTCAGCACTTCGATCCCTGTTTTGAAAACCCCTTTCCCCGGTTTAAACTGATATTTTGTAACGTTAGCAAACGATGACAGAATCTCGAAATCAGCTTTAACGAAAGACGAGTAATTCACGTAAACAAACAGAATCGATTGCTTTTGCATATTGCAGAATATTAATCGATTCGGGAGAATGGATGCGTCGAAAGCGATTTCGCGGCAAACGGATGGTAATCGCCTTTTAATCCAACAGGTGCCTGGTTCCGGATGTCGTAAACAATCTCGATCGACTTTCTTGCCTCGCCAATCTCGAATCCATTCCCTTTGAGAATTTCTTCATAACTTCTTGTATGAAGGTCGGTAAACCCTTCGCTGAATTCAATCTCCTCCCCTTCAACGGTGATCGACCGAAAGGTTGTTTTTCCGCTCTCTTTCACTTCCTTGGGCAATGTATCACTGTTGATACTCAGGAACCAGCGAACCCTTGCTTTTTCGAGCACAAGAATTCCTGAAGCCCTATCGTGTGTGTGGAGATTTACAGTGTTTTCCTTGACATCACCGAAAATCCAGGTCAGCATATCAAAAAAATGAATCCCGATGTTTGTGGCAATTCCACCTGATTTAGAGATATCACCTTTCCATGAAGTGTAATACCAGTTTCCACGTGAAGTGATGTAGGTGAGATCGATATCGTAAACTTTATCTGCCGGTCCGGCTTTGATTCTTTCTCTTAAAGCAATAATAACCGGATGGAGACGAAGTTGTAAAATGGTATAGATCTTTTTTTCGGTATCGGCAGCGACATGCTCCAATGCCTCAATATTCCAGGGGTTTAATACCAGGGGCTTTTCACAGATCGCATTTGCGCCACGCCGTAATGCAACACGGATGTGCGCATCGTGAAGGTAATTGGGCGAGGTAATGCTCATATAATCAATCGTCATCCCTTTATCATACTTTAGTTTTTCGAGGTAGCGATCAAATCGCTCGAACTCCACAAAAAACTTTGTGTCAGGCGAATAACTATCCATTACCCCAACACCATCATAAGGATCGTAAGCTGCAACCAGCTTATTTCCTGTGTCCCTGATGGCTCTCATATGTCGCGGAGCAATATAACCGGCGGCTCCAATCAATGCAAAATTCTTCATATCAATTATTTAATTCCCCAAATAGGGCTCAATTAATTTCATTTTATTTTCAGGGACAAAAAACAGGTCACCTTCAATCGCTTCAAGATGATCCCCAACCGGGAAAAGCAATTCATTTTTTAGATAAAAGGCCGAGTAAGAAAGCGTTGTAAGAAAATCGCTGATTGATTTCCGGTTAACAGGTTCAATTTCAATCTGAATAATTGGTTGAAAGGGTTTTAAAAGGAATCCGAGCTGTGGAATAATATGAATCTCGTAACCCTCAACATCACATTTGATGTAATCGCAGTGTTCAAATTTTCCGAAAATGGTCACCGGGGTAAACATCTTCTCGGTAAAAGTAAATTCGAATACCTCTTTTTCATCTGTGTCTAAAACCCGTGTCAGACCATGGCGAAGGTATTTATTACTTTTCGGAATCCCCATCTCGATTGACTTATTATCCTCAGCTCCCAATGCGTAGGGGATGATGGTTGTATTTTTGAATTTTGAAGTATTGATTTTCAATATCTTTCGGAACAGCGTCACAGGTTCAACGCTAAATACTTTTCCATTGTGGCCGACTAATTTTGCAAACAACCGTGAATAGTAACCCAGATTGGCCCCAATATCAATTACATGGTCTCCTTTTCGAATTAGATTCTTTATAAAATAATGGCAATCAAAGGTTTTATCTTTTTTCAACAATCCAAGGCTGTAAGAAATAAAGAACAACCGACTGACGACTATAAGATAATTTTTGACCCCAAGTATTTTATAAAGTGCTTGTTTAATAAACATTCGTTATTCTTTTATTAAAATTTGTAATCTTAAGATCAAGCTACTGGCCGCTAGCTTCTCGCATCTGGCCACCTCCAGCGATCTTCGAGAAGCCAGTTGCCAGCCGCCAATAGCATTTTACTCGCAAACAATTAACCCGATCTTGCTCACTTCGTTGTTCAACAATAGATATTTTTCGCCGCTTTCAGGGCAAACTGCAAATCCTTCACTATCGAAGTTAAGTTTGTGCCCGTATTCGCTGACCCATCCATTTTGACGCGCAGGATTTCCATAAACAAGCGCAAAGGCAGGCACTACCTTCGTGATGACAGCGCCAGCACCTATCATCGCGTATTGACCGATTTCGTTACCGCAAACAACTGTGGCATTGGCACCTATAGATGCTCCTTTACGAACAATTGTCTTCTTGTACTCATCTTTGCGAATAATGGCACTCCGCGGATTAATCACATTCGTGAAAACCATCGAAGGACCAAGAAATACATCATCTTCGCAGGTAACGCCGGTATAAATGGAGACGTTGTTTTGAACTTTCACATTATCACCCAGAACAACACCCGGTGAGACTACAACATTTTGCCCAATATTGCACCTTTTCCCGATTATGCATTCAGACATGATATGACTAAAATGCCAGATTTTTGTCCCTTCACCAATTTTACAATTTTCATCAATGATGGCTGAAGGATGTGCAAAATATTGTATCATAAAGAAATCATTGAATGAAATAAGGTGTTGACAATATATTCCTGCTCTTTTGAAGTTATTTCTGTATGAACAGGTAACGCAAGAACTTCGTTACAAAGCATTTCAGCCACAGGGAAATCACCTACTTTATAACCCAGGTAGGCATATGCTTTTTGAAGATGGATTGGTGAGGGATAATAGATCATCGAAGGTACTCCTGCTGCTTTGAGTAACTCTTTTACCTGATCGCGCTTCTCTAACCGAATGATATACTGATTATATGTATGTTTCGACCAACTGTTTTCTGAAGGTCTCACAACTTTGGGTAGGTTTTCAAAAAGCTGATTGTATCGGTGACCAGCATCAATACGATTTTGGATATAACTATCGAGATTCCTAAGCTTTACACTTAATATGGCAGCCTGGATGGTATCGAGACGCGAATTGCATCCAACCATCTCATAAGCATATTTTTGTCCTTGCCCGTGGCGTGAAATCATTGTGGCTTTCTTAGCAAGATCCTGATCATTTGTTGAGATTGCACCGCCATCACCAAAACACCCCAGGTTTTTTGTCGGAAAAAAAGAATAGGTATTGATGTCACCCATCGTTCCTGTCAGTTTCGTTTCTCCATTAGAGAACTGATAAACAGATCCAAGCGATTGTGCATTATCTTCGATTACTTTCAGTCCATACTGGCGCCCAATTTCAAGAATTGGTTCCATATTAGCAGATTGCCCGAATAAGTGAACCACTACAATCGCTTTTGTATCAGGAGTTATTTTTGCTTTAATCAGATTTTCATTGATATTGAAGGAATCTTCCCAAACATCTACAAATACAGGTTTGAGACCAAGCAAGGCAGCAGCTTCGGCAGAGGCGACATAGTTAAATGCCGGCATTAACACTTCATCACCGGGTTTGAGATCGAGCGCCTGGTAAGCAATCTGAAGTGCATCAGTTCCATTGGCACATGGAACCACCTGTTTTACACCCAAATAATCAGCCAATTCACCAGCGAAGGCTTCGACAGGTTTTCCGTTGATAAATGCCGAAGCAGAGATTACATCCTGAATCGCCTGATCGACTTCTTCTTTGATTTTCAGATATTGACCATGAAGGTCAACCATTTTTATTGAGTTCTCCATATTCTCGTTTAAATCGCGATTACAAAATTGCTAATAATTTCGCGATTGTTTCGGATGAATGGATGTCTCATGCCAAATTATGCGAAAAAATGGGGAATTCGACCGAATTCAATTCTCAATCATCTTATTCAAAACCCCCGCCAGTTCGGCCGTAAGATTCTTTCTGGCGTATTTTTCGATTCCCTTGGGGCGATTATTTAAATTGTTGCTTAAATAATTCTCGAACAGTATCGAAACCGTTTTTTTGATCCCTTCCAAATCATCGTATTCCGAAATAAAACCCGTTTCCGTCTCTTCAAGTATTTGTGACAGATCGCCATCGGAGGGTCCAATGGCAAAAATGGGCCGGCCCGATGCCAGGTATTCAAAGATCTTCCCGGTTAGTATTCCTTTTGCATTCGGGCTGTCTTTATTAATCGCCAAAAGAAGAATGGCCGATTGTTTCATCAGCAAAGCTGCTTTATCGTGGGTAACGTATTCAATACTTGTAAATTGATTACCAAGATTAAATGCGGAAATATCATCAGTTATTGATTTGTCAACTTTGCCAATAAGCTTAATCTCCAAATCATTTCTGAAATTTGGAAGTGCTTCAGACAAGTTGGACAACACCTGCCATAAACCCTTCAGATTAATGCTCGGCGGAAGTGTTCCAATGTGCGAAATTGAGAATTTTGTATCCCGAACGACATCCTGAACGTTCATATCATCCGTATCGAATCCATTTGTGATCAGGTGCACATTGTTCGCTCCCATCCTTTCGTAGTTCACTTTCATATCGTGGCTCACAACCACCATTGCACTGCAACATTTAATCGTTTTTAATTCAAGGCGTTTATGCTTTCGGTCTGCAAAAGCCGATATCTTCATATCCTTGTAATAATCGATATCGGTCCAGGGATCACGGAAGTCGGCCAACCATGGAATATTTAAACGTTCTTTCAGCGCCAAAGCAATCAAATGCATCGAATGTGGCGGCCCTGTCGAAACGATCGCATCGATTTCATTTTCTTTAAGGTATTTGTTCAAAAAACGGACCGAAGGTTTTATCCAGAATTTGCGCGCATCTGGTATAAAAAGATTTCCCCTGATCCAAACCGATAACTTTTCAACAAGCCCGGGTGACCTTTTATGGTTCAGGAACCCGCTGTTGATTTTAACGGTACTTTTTTTACCCGTAATTTTCTTGTAAAACTCGTATGGCTCCCAAATAGGAGTTCTGATCACTTCAATTCCATCAGGAATATCTTTGGACAAAGTATCATCAATCACCGGGTATTCGGCATTCAATGGCGTGTAGATGACGGGGTCCCACCCAAACTCTCGAAGATGTTTCACGAACTTGAGCCAACGCTGCACACCAGCACCTCCGCTTGGCGGCCAATAATAGGTAATGATCAGTACTTTATGCATCGATTAACAATTGCGTTTTCAGGAATTTAAATTTGATCACTTATGAGAACCACCATTAAAAATGTTCTTTACGGGAATCGTGGCAATGAAATCCTTCAGATAAAATGGTTCATAATAAGCCACATCAACAAATTTCTGAAGTTGAAAATCTCTTTCTGATAAAGGAATCATGTTTTCAGCCCAGGTAATTATTCCATTGATAAAGATTGCATTCGGATGATTGATTGCTTCGCGGCATTTGGCCGAACCATTGCCAAAAAAGAGAACAGAATTGTTTTCAAGAAAGGGCAGGTATGATTGATGATCAATAATATCAGCCTGTATGCCAAGGACTTGTTTTCCCTCTTTATCGTAAAACGCCGTATAAACCTCCATTCGTCGGGCATCGATCATTGGGCAAAAAAGCACATTGTTGGTTTTAGGAAGCTGATACCGATCGGGATGATGGATGACATGATGTGCCATGGCCTCCAGCGATGTAATTGATATCAACGGTAGACGGGATGCATAACAGATCCCTTTTGCAACCGATACACCAATCCTTAAACCGGTATAGGAGCCAGGACCGCCCGATACCGCTACAGCATCAAGTTGTTCCATTGCCAAATTCGATTCTGCCAGAAGTTCTTCAATAAAAACGGTAACAAGCATGGCATGGTTTTGACCTGTAAGGTTTTCGCGCGAATGAACGACAACGCCATCGCGGGCAAGTGCCACAGAACACACTTCGGTTGAAGTTTCGATATTTAAAATAAGAGCCATTTACTTTTTTTGCAAAGATGGGAAATATTCAAAAGAGTTAAAACGATACGACCGGTTAAACATTCTAAATCACTATCTGTTGATAAAAGTAACTTGAATTTGCGATAAAATATTTATCAATTAAAATATTAATCCCAATTTCTCTACTTTTGGCCGATTAAAATAAAACATCAATTAATTAATCATTTTCGAAGATTGTTTGTTAATCTATACAAAATGGGTCACATATCATCTTTTCAATGAATAAGTCCGGATATTTATGTCACTTGGAAAAACAAGTTTGAACGATCAGAATATGCTAAAAACAGTAATAATAGACGACGACTATGTTTCGAGAATGGTTTTGCGCGAAATGCTCGAAAAATTTCTCGACAACATTGAGATTCTTGGCGAAGCCGGTACGGTTGCAGAAGGTGTTAAATTAATTGAAGATACTGATCCTGAATTAGTACTGCTCGATATAAGCATGCCTGACGGCACAGGTTTCGACCTGTTGGATAAATTGAAAACAATCAATTTCAAACTGATTTTCATTACTGCATACAGCGAATATGCTGTAAAAGCTTTCAAATACTCCGCTTTTGATTATATCGTTAAGCCACTTAATGTGGATGAACTGACTAAGGCGATTATGCGGATTCCGCAAATTAAAAGGGTCGATAGCAAGGTAAGGGTGAAGACGCTTAAAGAAAATTTGCTGGCGCCCGAAGAGAGTGCAGTAAAAACTGTTGCTTTGCCCGAAATCAACGGATTTGCGATTGTAAATGTGGAAGATATCGTTCGTTGCGAAGGCAAAAGGAATTATACGCGTATCATTTTAAAATCGGCACCCGAGAAAGTGGTGAGTCGTACACTGCTGGAATTCGAACATTTACTGGCTCCTTTGGGCTTTGTAAGAATACATCGAAGCCACCTGGTAAATATTATGAATGTGGTTCGGTACCTTAAATCTGACGGAGGGATGGTTGAACTTAAAACCGGAGAGTTGCTCAAAGTTTCGCCAAAACACAAGGAAAATTTATTGAATAAACTACTATTTAATAAACTGTAACTGTAATTTTATCCGGTAATTTTGGATAGGCAGAAAAAATAATTCAGAAAGCATCCTCTTGGATCAATCCTGAAATTATTAGTTTGTGAAGAAGATTAAAAATATGTACTTTTACCTCTTTGGAACATAATTTAATAATTAAGCTGATCCATATGCATCAAAAGAATCTACTCCTTGTACTCTTTTTAACCTCTTGCATTTTTGTGACTTCCTGTAGTAAGGATGACGAAATTGTAGTGAACAAGACTTATGAATTGAAAGAAATTTCGTGGACGCTGAAAGGGGACGACGGACAGGTGATCATAGAAAAGAAGCTGCCAGAGCAGGTTTTTCACAATGATGGAAATTCAACGATGCCGGTTTCTATTAATCCCTTGGAAGGACTGAAGGGAACATCGCAGTTTTACAACGATAACGTCCAGGACGTTTCTAAGTTGAACGGGAAAGAAGTCAACGTTTCAGTTCCATCACTGGTTGAACTTTTATCTTCTTCCGACTATCACTATGTTGTTGGCGGAGTAGAGGCGCCTTTCCAATTGGAAGAATCTTCGTTTCCTTTCTCCACCGAGATTAAAGCAACAACCGATTTGCCTCCGCATACTGAGTTACGCTACACTGCAACCATTTATCTCAAGAAAATAACAGCGACTTATTCTGCCCGGGTAGAGGAAAAGGAAGGATCTGATAGTTACGAAACTTCAGGGAAGTGGACAGGCGTATTTTTTCATACGATAAACAGTTCGTCTGTATTTAATGACAGACCGTAATATGATCCCGAAATTAGGCGCAACAACCTAGCAATTGAATTTACAATGGATATTTTCTGAGGAGGCGGGAAATAGAAAAAAAATAACCCTGGTTTTGCAACCAGGGTTATTTTTTACAGTATGTTTAAAATCAGCATTAAATCCACCTAAGTATTCTAAAATCCTGACGATTAGGAAGCTCAATATTCTTAGGGAAAATTCGGACGCCGTAATTATACGAACCCGGCTTTGTTAACGTGAGACTAAGTGAATAATGCGTCAAACCATTTGACTCTTTTCCCGGTGTGAATTCGTGTCTTTCAACATAATCAGGATGTTCTGTTCCTGTGGCAACAATTACTTCAACACCAATTTCGTCCGCCGATAAACCTTTCAGATCGAGTACGATTTGCGATGGATATTCCTGTCCCATTTTGTAGGTATTGGTGATTCCATCGGCAAGCTGAATGTTTACAACTTCGATCTGATCCCATACGGAAAGAATCTTTGCCTTCCATGCGGCGATCTCTTTCGCCTTCGAAAAATTGTCAGCTTTTAAGCGGGCAAGTCTTGTCGAAAGTGGAATATAATAACGATTGAAATAGTCCTTCATCATGCGACGTGTCGTAAAGTGAGGAACAACATCGGCAAAAGTATTTTTAATAAAATCAACCCAGCGGCTCGGGACATTCTTCTCATTCCTGTAATAGTAGGCTGGAATGATTTCATTTTCGAAGATGCTGTAAATTGCTTCAGCATCGAGTTCATCCTGCAACTCTTCGTTATCGAATGTTTTTTCGAGCGGAAGCGACCAGCCCGCATCTTTCTTATAACCTTCAACCCACCAACCGTCGAGGACAGAGAAGTGAAGTGTGCCGTTCATTACCCCTTTTTCACCCGATGTTCCGGATGCTTCAAGCGGGCGTGTAGGTGTATTCATCCAGACATCACAACCCTGAACCAACATTTTGGCAAGATTCATATCGTAATTCTGAATAAAAAGAATGCGTCCGATAAACTCGGGACGTTTAGATATGTCGAAGATGAATTTAATCAGATCCTGACCAGCTTTATCGGCCGGATGCGCTTTCCCTGCAAACAAAAACTGCACGGGACGTTCCGGATTATTCACAATTTTCGCAAGGCGATCAAGATTACGGAAAAGCAAATGCGCTCTTTTATAAGTTGCAAACCTTCGTGCGAAACCAATTGTCAGTGCTTTCGGATTTAGTTTTGATATGGCCTCGGCGATGTATTTCGGATTTTCATTCCGTTGAATATGCGTGTCCGAAAAGCGTTGCTTCACATAGTTAATCAAGCCTTCACGGAGTTTTGACTTGGTTTCCCAGATTACATTATCCTGAATTTTATAAATATTTCGCCATGCCCTTGTCTCTTCTTCTTCATCATAATCATGTATGTCTTCAGGGAGTTTTTCCGGCTTTAAAAATTTCTCGTGTATCGATTTCCATTCAGGTGCTGCCCATGTAGGGTAATGTACACCATTCGTGACATAACCAATATTCTCAAGTTCCTCGGGTAAAAATCCTTTATATAATTCAGATAGTAACTCTTTGCTGATCTTTCCGTGCAACATGCTCACACCATTGATCTGCTGCGACATATTAGATGCAAGGAAACTCATGTTATAATGATCGTCCTGAGCCGATGCTTTTCCAAGGAAGAGAAAATCGTCAAGAGATAGATTCAACTTAGGAGCCATATTGCCCATATACAGTTTGAATAGATCGACATGAAACGAATCATGACCGGCAGGAACCGGAGTATGCGTAGTAAACAACGTGGATACCCTGATCATCTCCTGCGCTTCGGGGAATGACAATCCTGAAGACTCTATGAGGTTTTTTGTTCTTTCGAGACCGATAAAAGCAGCGTGTCCTTCGTTACAATGGTAAATATCAGCTTTGATTCCGATCTTTTCCAGTAATTTTATTCCACCCAAACCAAGCACCATCTCTTGTTTTAAACGATTTTCATTATCACCACCATACAAGTGATGTGTAATGAAACGATCGGGATCCTGATTTGCATCGTAATCGGTATCAAGAAGATATAAGGTTACGTTTCCGATTTTCACAGACCATGCATGTGCGTAAACCGTTCGGCCGGGCATATCTATACCGATGGTTACCCATCCATTCTCGTCCATCACCGGTTGTATCGGAATCTTCGAGAAATGTTCAGAATCGTATTGCGCAATCTGCTCTCCCTGTCCTGAAATAATCTGTTTAAAATATCCAAAACGATACAGAAGACCTACGCCTGTCATATCCACTTTCGAATCACTTGCCTCTTTCAGAAAGTCACCAGCTAAAACACCAAGACCTCCTGAATAAATTTTAAGACTTGAATGCAGACCAAACTCCATACTAAAGTAGGCAATCTTTGGCCCAAGCAAATTCTTGCGGTCATTCAGGTATTTTTCGAGCAGCATCTCTGCCGTATTCATTCGAAGTATAAATGCCTGATCTGATTTCAGTTCGTCAAAACGCTCAAGACTCGTTTCTTCGAGCAAAACAATCGGATTGTGCTCGCATGCTTCCCAAATAATGGGATCGATTTCGCAGAACAAAGCTCTTACTTCGTCACACCACACCCACCAAAGATTTCGCGATAAAATTCTAAGTGGTTTAAGCTCTTCCGGAACGTTCGATTCAACGATTATTTTCTTCCAGGTGGGTCCGGCATTTCCCGTTTGCCTGATTTTATATCCTTGTGTATCCATATGTCAACTTTCTAATATAAGATAATGTAAAAGACACATTATCACTGCAATAATTTCGACGCAAAGGTAGTTTATTTTAAATCACGGCTAAATGATTTGCAAATTGTTAACAATTTATTGATCTGAAAAGCTCCTAAAACCGGAAATTATTTGATATTGATTTGCCTTTCATCTCTCCTTTATGTCTTCATTCCATCTTTTATAGGATGAATCTGAAATAAATACCTCCTTTAACAACCAATGTAAGTGTTAAGTTTCAATACAGTCAATAAAATAAAGTAAGCCATAAGTAATATCCTGTAAGAAAGCAATAACGCGGCAACTGCTCAAAAGAAATCTCCCTGCCACAACCCGACACGGAGATTTTATTTAAACTATTAATATCAACATTAGTAATGCGATACCGATAATAATCGAGATTACTTTGTGGCTTCGATGATGCCTCTGAAATAGCCGATCGATTCAGCAATACCCATAAAAGGATCGGTCATATCTTTCTCGTGTTCGAGACTGCAAACGCCTGTATAGCCAACTTCACGAAGCATTTTCACAAATGCAGGGAAATTAATGACGCCACGGCCAACTTCAAGCGAATAACCAAGCTTCGTTGTTCCTGTAACATCTTTAATATGAATATCGAATACACGTGACTGATACAGTTTAAGGTCGGCAACAGGATCTTTTCCGTTGCGTGTGTCATGACCAATATCCAAACACATGCCAATCCGTGGATCAAGGTCTTTAACATGATTCCAAACATCTTCAGCATCAGGATAGGTTGCAATATCCGGTCCATGAAGATGGATCGCGTAATTGTAGCCGTATTCTTTTACTTTTTTGTCGACATATGGGAGGAGATCATAATTTGGAACGCCAATAATCAGCTTTACCCCTACCCTTTTTGCATATTCAAAAGCATTATCGATATCTTTTTCCGATTTCATGTAAATAGGACCCACCGCATAACCTGTTACACCATTTGCTTTCAGTTTTTCATGAAATTCAGCAATCTGCGCGTCAGTACTCGCCATCGGAAGGTGGAAATCCTTGATACAAAGATAATGCACATCCGTACGTTTCAGGGTCGCAAGTGCCTTATCGAGATCGAACTTGGCAAATGTGTATCCCGCCATCCCAACTTTAAACTTCTCACCTGTTTCGGGAGGCATCCGCTGACCTGGACGCTTCTCCTGCGCTGTTGCCATCTGCGAGGTAACAGCCAATAATCCAATAACCAATAAAATGATTGCTCTCTTCATCTGTTAAATAATTTGTTTTCCGGATGATCCTTCTGCCGACAAATCAGAACTCTTTTTGATGGCGCAGTATTTCCGGGTTGAATGAATATAGAAAGGTCAAAAATAATAAAATGGTAATATCTTGAATGATTAACCAACACTAATTTTCATCAAATCGTGTACACACACGAAAAATGTAAAGTGAAAGAAGACAGATGGAAGCGTTTTTGTGCTATTTTCGTCCTGATTTTCAATTCCAATAACATGCGCCTCAACAAAATTCATCATAAAGCAAATATAAAACTCGACTTGACGGCTGACGAGCAAAAAAGACTTCGGGCGAATAAGATTAAATATTCAGAATTAACGGAATACCTCGTTGACGATTTAAGCGCTTTACTGAATGTTCCAACAACGAGGGCAAAGGAAATCTATGCATTGGCTGAATTTCAATTAATTCCTTCCATCGGAATAAAGTTTGCGTATGATTTAATTTCATTGGGATATTATTCGCTCGATGAACTCAAAGACAAAGACGGGGCAAAAATGATTGAAGATCTGGAGCATTTAACAGGAACATGGATCGATCCATGCGTCGAAGACCAGTGCCGCCTGGTTGTGGATTATGCCAATAACCACGATAACAGTAAAAAGTGGTGGGATTTTACCGATGAACGAAAAAAATACCGGCTCGAAAATGGTTATTCTGCCAACCGCCCTCAGAAAGCATGGTTTGAACTTGAGAAATAACGGATCGAAAAATCCAGATATTTCTTTGGTATTAAATAGGCTTATCATACTTTTAAACTTTTCATTTAATAACTTAAAAAATGGTCTCCTTTAATTACATTTTTACTTTGTGACTTTACAAAGACCTTTTCCGTAATTACATTTTTACTTTGGAACGTTACAAACACCTTTCCTATACTTAAATACTCTCTTTGGAACTTTAAATACATTGTTTGGATGCTAAAATGTTCTATTCGTCAACTAAAATAGAGTGTCAGGATGCTGAAATATTCAGTTTCTAACCTAAAATAGGCTTTGGGGGT
>Ga0209724_1000647_pt1 | contig 33006 bp, 23 predicted proteins | sample grotaG_FD_184143 | JGI IMG/M metagenome (GOLD analysis project Ga0209724, IMG submission 184143) | Glacier valley bacterial and archeal communities from Borup Fiord, Nunavut, Canada, to study Microbial Dark Matter (Phase II) -... | ecosystem: Environmental > Aquatic > Freshwater > Ice > Glacier ... | reverse complement strand
CTTGCCGCTACCGAAGTACACCTCCTGCACCTTCGGATGATCGCGGATCTCCAGCGGCTTGCCCTCGGCGATCAGCCTGCCGCGCGCCAGCACGATCATGCGGTCGGCATAGGCGAACACGACGTCCATGCTGTGCTCGGTGAACAGCACCGCCATGCCGCGATCGCGCACGAGCTGCTTGGTCAGCGCGATCAGCTCGTTGCGCTCCTTGGGCGCCATGCCCGCCGTGGGCTCGTCCATCAGCAGCAGTTTCGGCGCGTTGGCCATCGCGATCGCGAGCTCCACGCGCTTGACGTCGCCGTACGCGAGCACGCTGCACGGCCGGTCGGCCTGCGCCTTCATGCCGACCTGGTCGAGCAGGTCCAGCGCGTCGTCGCGCCGGTGGTCGGCGGCGCGCCTGAAGAACGAGTAGAGCTTGGAATCGGCCGACAGCAGCGCCATCTGCACGTTCTCGACCACGGTCAGCGACGCGAAGGTCTCGGCGATCTGGAAGGTGCGGCCGACACCGCGGTGCCAGATGTCGCGGGGCTTGCGGCCGATCAGTTCGACGCCGTCGAGCTTGATCGATCCCGCGTCGGCACGCAGCTGGCCGTTGACCATGTTGAAGGTCGTCGACTTGCCGGCGCCGTTCGGGCCGATCAGCGCGAGCAGTTCGCCGGTGGCCAGCGAGAACGTGATGCCGTCGACCGCGCGATTGCCGCCGAAGGACTTGCCGAGGCCGTCGACTTCCAGCAGGCTCATGCGGAAACCTTCCGGCGTCGATCGAACAACGCGCCGAAGAACCCCGCGATGCCCTGCGGGAACACCAGGACCAGCAGCAGGATGATGCCGCCCAGCACCGCGCGCCAGTAGTCGGTGTTGCGCGCGACCGCGTCCTGCAGCCACGTGAACGTGACCGCGCCGACGATCGGCCCGGCCAGCGTCTGCAGGCCGCCGAGCAGCACCATCACCAGCCCGTCGACCGAGCGGTTCACCGAGATCGCGTCCGGCGAGATGCTGCCCTTCGAGAACGCGTAGAGCGCGCCGGCCAGCCCCGCGAACAGCGCCGCGATGACGAACGCAACCCACTGGATGCGCTTGACGTCGATGCCGATCGCGTCGGCCCGAAGCGGCGAGTCGCGGCCCGCGCGCATCGCGTAGCCGAACGGCGAGTACAACGCGCGGCGGATCGCCAGCACGCCGAGCACGACGAGCGCGAGCGTCAGGTAGTAGTAGGCGCGCTTGTCGGCCAGCCACGGGGCCGGCCACACGCCGGTCAGACCGTTGCTGCCGCCGGTGAAGTCGTCCCACTGGAAGACGATCGACCAGACGATCTGCGAGAACGCGAGCGTCAGCATCGCGAGGTAGACGCCCGACAGCCGCACGCAGAACCAGCCGAAGATGATCGCGCCGAGCACCGCGACGAATGGCGACAGCACGAGCGCGAGTTCCATCGGCAGGCCGACCGACCGTACCAGCAGGGCGGCGCCGTAGGCGCCGAGTCCGAAGTACGCGGCGTGACCGAAGGAGTGCATGCCGGCTGGGCCCATGATGAAGTGCAGGCTCACCGCGAACAGCGTCGCGGTCAGCAGGTCGATGGCCAGCACCGTGAGATAGGGCGAGCTCGCGGTGGCGAAGGGCCATGCGAGCAACGCGACCAGCAGCACCGTCGCCGCGATCTTCAAGGGCCGGTCGGCCAGGCGCAGCGGCGCCTCGGACGGTGCGGCGCTGCGGCTGGCGGACTGCGCGCGACCGAGCAACCCCCACGGCCGCACGACCAGCACGATCGCCATCACGAGGAACTCGACGACCAGCGTCAGCTTGGAGAACGAGAACGTGAAGCCCCACAGGTCGACGTTGCCGATGCCCACGCAGAGTGCCTTGACCTCGGCGATCAGCAGCGCGGCGATGTAGGCGCCGGGGATCGAACCGAGGCCGCCCACGACCACCACGACGAACGCGTCGCCCACTGTCGACAGGTCGAGCCCGAGGTTGGCCGGCTCGCGCGGCAGCTGCAGCGCGCCGCCGAGGCCGGCGAGCATCGTGCCGAGCGCGAACACCGCGGTGAACAGCCACGCCTGGTTGACGCCGAGCGCGCCGACCATCTCGCGGTCCTGCGTGGCCGCGCGGACCAGCGTGCCCCACCGGGTCTTCGTCAGCAGCAGCCACAGCAGGCCGAGCACCGCCGGCCCGATCACGATCAGCAGCAGGTCGTAGGACGGGAAACGGCGGCCGAGCATGTCGACCGCGCCCGTGAAGCCCGGCGCCCGCGGGCCGAGCAGGTCCTCGGGTCCCCAGATCCACAGGGCCGCATCCTTGATGACGAGCATCAGCGCGAAGGTCGCGAGAAGCTGGAACAGCTCCGGTGCGCGATAGATCCGTCGCAGCAGCAGCATCTCGACGAGCGCGCCGACGACGCCGACCGCGAGCGACGCGACCAGCAGCGCGGGCCAGAACCACACGCCGCCGCCGACCTTGTCCGTCAGGGTGTAGGCGAGGTAGATCCCCAGCATGTAGAACGACCCGTGCGCGAAGTTGACGATGCGCGTCACGCCGAAGATCAGCGACAGCCCGGCACCGACCAGGAACAGCGACGAGGCGCCGGACAGGCCGTTGAGGAGCTGGACGACGAAGCCGGAGAGGGTCATGCCGTCACGTCGACATCGCAGCGCGACGCGCGAAGCTGTTCAATCAGCCGCGCGCAGCTTCTTCACCTCGGCGTCCGACGGCAGGAACTTCGCGCCGTCGAGATAGGTGTAGTCGACCATCACGCCCTTGCCGCCCGCATTCTTGGTCTTGCCGACGAAGGCGCCCATCGTCGACTGGTGGTCCTGCGCGCGATAGGTGATGCGGCCGAACGGCGAGTCGACCGCCAGGCCGCCGAAGGCCGCGACCAGCTTCTCGGGGTCGGTCCCCTTCGCCTTGCGGATGCCGGCCGCGAGCGACTTGATCATCGTGTAGCCGACGACCGATCCGAGGCGCGGGTAGTCGTTGTACTTGGCGTGATAGGCGAGGAAGAACGCCTTGTGCTCGGGCGTCTGGATGCCGTACCACGGGTAGCCGGTCACGATCCATCCGTTGGGCGTCTCGTCCTTCAGCGGATCGAGATATTCGGGCTCGCCGGTCAGCACGCTGACCACCTCGCGGCCCTGGAACAACCCGCGCGTATTGCCTTCGCGGACGAACTTGGAAAGGTCCGCGCCGAACAGGACGTTGAAGATCGCGTCGGGCTTGGCGTCCGACAGCGCCTGCACGACGCTGCCGGCGTCGAGCTTGCCGAGCGGCGGGGCCTGCTCGGCGACGAACTCCACATCGGGCTGCGCGGCCTTGAGCAGCTCCTTGAACGCGGCGACCGCGGACTGGCCGTATTCGTAGTTCGGGTACACCAGCGCCCAGCGCTTCTTCTTGAGCTTGATCGCCTCGGGCACCAGCATCGCGGCCTGCATGTAGGTGCCCGGACGCAGGCGGAACGTGTACTTGTTGCCGCTGCCCCAGATGATCTTGTCGGTCAGCGGCTCGCCGGCGAGGTAGAAGAATTTCTTCTGCTTGGCGAAGTCGGTCAGCGCGAGGCCCGTGTTGGACAGGAAGGCGCCGGCCAGCACGTTGACGTTCTCGCGCGAGATCAACTCCTCGGCCACGCGCACCGCATCCCCCGGGCTCGCGTTGTCGTCGCGCGTGATCAGCTCGAGCTTCTTGCCGTCGATGCCGCCGGCCGCGTTGACCTCGTCGACCGCGAGCTCCATGCCCTTCTTGTAGGGCTCGAGGAACGCGGGCTGCGCCTTGTAGCTGTTGATCTCGCCGATGCGGATCACGCCTTGCGCGTGGGCGCTCGGCAGCGATGCGGCGAGGGCCGTGATGGCGCAGGCCACGGTCACGGTGCGCTGGAACGGTCGCAGCAGGTTCATCGATGCACTCCTGGGAAGGATGTTGAAGAGAGGGATGGGAATGCGCGGGACGCGGCTCAGCGCAGGCCGTCTTCGCCGACGACTTCGTGGACCTGCAGGCCGCCGATGCGCGGCGACGGCCGGCCGCTGTCGGTGACCACCACCGCGACGACGATCTCGTTGGCGCGCGGGGCATCGCTGACGCGTGCCTCCATCGCGTCGAAGTGGCTGCGCACGAATGCCGCGTCCTTGTGACCGAGCGGTACGTCGATCGCGGTGCCGAGACCGCCGCGCTTCTTCGCGGACGGCACGAGCGCGGCGCCTTTCTCGACGGCCTTGCGCAACGGCGCGCCGAGCTTCGGATGCAGGATCGCCGCCGCATGCTCGAGCTCGCCGGCCTCGCCGACGATCGCGGCCTTGCCGTAGCTCTCGGCCTCGGACGGCGCGATGCCGAGCGCGGCCACGCACTTGTCGCCCAGCAGGCCGCCGAGCTCCTCGCCGATCGCGATCAGCTCGTCGAGGTTCTCGACGTAGCGGCCCGCATACGGGTTGTCGATCACGGCCATCGCGAGGGCGCGACGCGTCGGCGGATCGATCGCGCGACCCATCTCGATGCGGGTCTCGTCGACCTGGACGATCAGCTTGCGGATGCGGGCAGTCATGGGGTCCTTTTCATCGTTCAACGCAGGCCGTTCCACAGCGCGATGTCCGCGGCCTTCAGGCCTCCGACGCGCTGATGGATGCGGGCGCCGGTGGACATCGCGAGAATGAACACGAGCTCGTCGGCCGCGGGCGCACCGGGGACCTTGACCTCGATCGCATCGAAATGGCTACGGACGTACGCTGCGTTGATGTGCGTCAGCGGCACGTCGAGCATCGTGCCAGGGCCGCCGACCTTCTTGGTCGCGGGGACGATCGCCAGCGCATTGCCCTGCTGACCGGTCTTCGGATCGCCCTGTCCTTTGGCATACGCCACCCGATCACCCTTCCATCCCAGCAGTTCGCGCATCGCATAACCCCCCGGCACGTGCCACAACGCACCGTGCTCGATCTCGCCGGCACTGCCGACGATCGCGCCCTTGCCATAGCTCTCGATGCGCTCCACCGGCACGTCCATCGCCTGCCGCAGGCGCTGCGCCATGTCGATGCCGACCGGCGTGAGCGCGTCCATCATCGGCACGATGTCCTCCACGTAGCGGCCCGCGAACGGGTTGGTCAGCACGATCGCGATGGTGCCGCGACGCTGCGGCCGCCCGGGGACCGGTCCGAACTCGTGGAGGATGTCCTCGACCTGCGTGAGGGTCCGGCGAATCTCGATCATGCGGCTTCCAGGGTCAAGGGGGAGAAGCGAGGTCCGTGCCACAGGCGATCCCGGCCGACGGTGCGCAGCGCGCCCTGGCACACCATCGCACATGCCGTGATGAGACCACGGTCGCGCAAAGCATCCGCGCGCGCGAGACCGGCGTCCAGCGCGCGGCCCACGAGCGCGGCGTCGAGCGGCGGGACGTCGACCGTCACGAGCAGGTCACCGAGGTCGCTGTCGTCCTTCAGCGTCGACGCAGGCCGACGGACGATGCGCGGATCGTCGACGTCGACCGCGTTGGCGATCATCGTCGCGGCCGCGTCGGCTTCGGCCGCGGTGCGGGCGAGGACGGTCACGCTGTCCGCGATGCCGAGCGAGAAGCTGCGGCCGCGCCAGCCGCTGGTGGCGATGCCGCGAACCGGCATCGTGTCGATGATCGAGAAGCGACCATCGACTGCGATCGTGCCGCGCCACTGCCGCGGGTCGAATCGGGCGAGGTCCGCGAAGAGGCCGACGTCGACCGACGTGTCCGGCGCGAGATACAACGCGATGTCGCCGCCGTTGTTGACCCACGCGCGCCGGATGCCCGGACACCGATAGCTTGCGACCAATTCGTCGGCGACCGACCCCGCGACCGCCGCCATCGGCGTGATGAAGCGATCGCCGTGTGGTGCGCAGGCGTGCCACATGCGGCGGGCGATGTCGCCGTCGACGGCACAACGCGCGTGCACCGGCTCACGAAGCCGTGGCAGTTCCGCGACGAGTTCGTCGAGCACGGTCGTGAACCGGTTCCACGCCCCGTCGTGCGCGCTCTGCACGGCGTGCGGATGTCCGTCCGCCGCGACGATCAGGTCGATCGGCCCGTGCTGGAAGTGCATCCGTCCGTCGGCGAAGCGTGCGCGGGTAGCGGCCATCGTCGGTCAGCCGAGCAGCGGTGCGCGGCCGAGCGGCCAGGGATTGGCGTGGTCCTGCACGACCCAGCGTCGCGCCGTGGGTGCGCCGTCGTCGTGCCACGCGCCGGTGCGCAGCACCTCGTCGAGCGGGCGCACGTGGTCCATGTGCCCGCCGAGCGCCTCGTAGTCCGCGAGCCGCATGCTGAACTCGATCGGCGCGACGATGGCGGGGGTCGGCACCGTCCCGAAGCTGCGGTCCGGCATGCGCGTGACGTCGGCCATCACCGTGATGCCGCCGCCCGGCCACACGTAGGCGGGAGCACCGCCGCAGGTGACGTTGACCAGCGCCTGCTTGATCGCGCGCGTGAGCAGCACGGGGTTGTCGGTCACGCCGGCGCGCAGGCTGCCGCCGGCGCCGCCGAGGAACAGCACGCTCGACTGCGACGGTTCGCAGTTCTCGCCGATGCGCTCAACGACGCCCTGCATCGCGACCGGCATGTCGTGCCGGCGCGGCGTCAGGGTCTCGTCGAGGACGTACCACGCGGCGTGCTCGCCGGTGGTGGATGTCATCAGCAGCCGCAGCCCCGGCCATGCGTGGGCGGGATCCCACGCCTCGATGATCGACAGCGGGTCCGCGATGTCCGTCCCACCCCAGCCGGTGCCCGGATTGGCCACCTGGAAATAGCGACCCGGCGTGGACTTGCGCCCGCGCAGGCGCACGCCCGAGCGGCGCATGTCGAGGCAGCGGCCGGCCTGGTGCTCGCTGAGCACGCCGGTGATGTGGTCGTCGACGACGATCACCTCGTCGGCCTCGCCCACCATCTGCTTGGCGAAGATGCCGACCGTCGCGGAGCCGCAGCCCACGCGCATGCGACGTTCCTCGACCCCGTCGACGATCGGCGCACAGCCGGCCTGCACGACGACCTGCGTCCCGCCGTCGATCGACAGGTCGACGGCCTGCTTGTTGCCGAGCGCCTCCATCAGCTCGACCGTGACGCGTCCTTCCTTCTTGCTGCCTCCGGTAAGGTGGTGGACGCCGCCGAGCGACAGCATCTGCGAGCCGTACTCCGCCGTCGTCACGTGCCCTACCACTTCGCCCTTGCAACGGACGTTGGCCTGCTCGGGACCGAGATAACGGTCGGTGTCGATCTTCACCTTGAAGCTGCAGTAGCTGAAGATGCCCTCGGTGACGACCGTCACCAGGTCGACGCCGGCGGACTTCGACGCGACGATGAACGGCGCCGGCTTGTAGTCGGGGTACGTGGTCGACGATCCGATGCCGGTGACGAAGACCTCGTCGGCGAGCAGGAGATCGCCGTTCCAGGCAGGATCCGCCTGCGCGAGAGCGGGCGCGCCGCCTGCGGCATGCGGCGCGAACGGCACGAGCGCCGTCACATCCTGATCGAGCGTGCGTCGCAGGAGCACGACCGGATCCACACGGATCAGGGTGCCGTCGTCGTTGGCGTAGCGGTCGCAGGCGCCGGTCTTGCCTTCGCTGATCTGGCACAGCACCGGACACGCATTGCACTCGACCTTGGTGGACGCCATGCGCTCGTTGCGCGGCGCGGCGCGATCCGGCACGGGGACGGGCGGCGACGGCAGCGGCATCGCGTCGATCGCCGGCATACCATCCGTCTTGGTGTGTTCGGTCATGTGTCGCAGTCTGCGAAAATGCACCCGATGCGTGGCCATCCGCGAGGAGAACGTCCCTGGAATCGACGTCCTTCGCACACTTGAACCCGTCCTGCGCCTTATGTAGTATCTGCTACATCGAAATGTCGCAACTGCTACATGAACGCGAATCTAGCGTACCTGCCCGAACCTGGCAAACGCTTTTTCCGCGCACGTCGCCGGACGGATAACTCCCATATCTCCTCCCAGCCCATGAGTGCATTCAACGAAGAACGCGTGCTGAGCGTCCATCACTGGACCGACCGACTGTTCACGTTCACGACGACCCGTGATCCTGCCCTGAGATTCAGCAACGGGCACTTCACGATGATCGGCCTGCGCGTCAACGACAAGCCGCTGCTACGTGCCTACAGCATCGCCAGCGCCAACTACGAGGACCACCTCGAGTTCCTCAGCATCAAGGTCGAGGAAGGTCCGCTGACGTCGCGGCTCCAGCACATCGCGGTCGGCGACACGATCATCGTCGGCCGCAAGCCGACCGGGACGCTGGTCATCGACTACCTGCTTCCCGGCAAGCGGCTCTACATGTTCTGCACCGGCACCGGCCTCGCGCCGTTCATGAGTCTGGTGCGCGATCCCGAGACCTACGAGAAGTTCTCGCAGGTGATCCTGGTCCACGGTGTGCGCCAGGTCGACGAGCTCGCGTATCACGACCTGCTCGTCGAGCACCTGCCGGCGCACGAGTTCCTCGGCGACATGGTGACGAGCCAGTTGCGCTATTACCCGACGGTCACGCGCGAGTCGTTCGTCAACATGGGCCGCATCACGGAACTGCTCGAGACCGGCAAGCTGATGACCGACCTGGAACTGCCGCCGCTCGACCCGGCCCACGATCGCGCGATGCTGTGCGGCAGCCCGGAGATGCTCCGCGACCTGAAGGTCCTGCTCGAGAGCAAGGGCTTCAAGGAAGGCAACACGTCGACGCCGGGCGATTTCGTCATCGAACGCGCGTTCGTCGAGAAGTAGCCGCGCGTGCGTCGCTTGCCCGACCATCCGATGTTCGCGGTGCCGTCGCGGGCCGCGTGCGCATGAGCGTTTCCGCGCCGCGCACGTCGGCCGCCAGGACCAATTCGGTCGGCCGTCCGCTCGGCGTGCGCGAGCTGTCGGCGCAGGCCACCCGCGACAGCATCCTGCGCGCGGCCATCAAGGTGTTCGCGAAGCACGGCTTCAGCGGCGGCAGTGTCGAGAAGATCTCGAAGGCCGCGAAGTCGGTGGATCGCATGATCTATTACTACTTCGGCAACAAGGAGGGTCTCTTCGTCGCGGTGCTCGAGGAGATCTACCGGCGCTTCAACGATGCGGAGGCCGGCCTGCAGCTCGATCCGGAGAAACCGGTCGAGTCGCTCGAGGCGATGATCCGCTTCGTCGTGCAGTATTACCGCGACCACCCCGAGTTCGTCAGCCTGCTCAACAGCGAGAACCTGCATCGCGGCAAGCACATCGGCAAGTCGCTGCGCGCGCGCGAGTACTCGTCGCCGGTGATCGGCACGACCGAACTCGTCCTGCGGCACGGCATCGCGCAGGGGCTGTTCCGCCCCGAGATCTCGGGGCGCGACCTCTACCTGATGATCGCCGCGGCGGGCTATTTCCATCAGTCGAACCGCTTCACGCTGTCCGCCTTCCTCGGCGAGGACCTCGAGGCACCGGAAGCGCTCGCCCACTGGGAGCGCTTCGTGATCGACATGGTGTTGCGAGGCGTCGCGGTCACGCCGCGACGCGCGACGTCGAAACGATAACTTCGCGCAGGAGCGCTCATGGCGGACGCAGCAGCAGGAGAACGGTCGGGCAAGGTCGTGATCCGCAACGTCGGGTTGATGCTGTCGGGCGACATCGACCGGCCGATCCTCGATGCCGACACCGTCGTGGTGATGGATGGACGCATCACGGCGATCGGTCGAGAGGCGGATTGCGATACCGCCGCCGCGAAGACCGTGATCGACGCCCGCGGCACATGCCTCTGTCCGGGGCTGATCGACAGTCATGTGCACCCGGTCTTCGGGGACTGGACGCCGCGCCAGGGTCAGCTCGGCTGGATCGATTCGACGATGCATGGCGGCGTCACGACGATGATCTCCGCCGGCGAGGTCCATCTGCCGGGCCGACCGAAGGACATCGTCGGGCTCAAGGCGCTGGCGATCACCGCGCAGCGCGCCTTCGACAACTTCCGGCCCGGCGGCGTCAAGGTGCTGGCCGGTGCACCGATCATCGAGAAGGGCATGGTCGAGTCCGACTTCAGGGAGCTCTCGGAGTCGGGCGTGAAGCTGCTCGGCGAGATCGGGCTGGGGTCGGTGAAGGCGGGTGCCGAGGCGGCGACGATGGTGAAGTGGGCGCGCAAGTACGGCATCCAGAGCACGATCCACACCGGCGGCCCTTCGATCCCGGGGTCCGGGCTGATCGACAAGGACGTCGTGCTCGAGGCCGATGCGGACATCATCGGCCACATCAACGGCGGACACACGTCGCTGTCCGAGACGCATGTGTGCGAACTGTGCGAACGGTCGACCCGTGCGATCGAGATTGTCCACAACGGCAACGAGCGCGTGGCCCTCGCCGCGGCGCGCGCCGCGCTCGAGCTCAAGTGTCCGCACCGCGTCATCCTGGGCACCGATGGACCTGCCGGCTCCGGCGTCCAGCCGCTCGGTATTCTGCGGATGATCGCGCTGCTGTCGAGCCTCGCGAACATTCCCGCGGAGCTGGTGTTCTGCTTCGCGACGGGGAATACCGCGCGAATCCGCGATCTCGATTGCGGACTGATCGAAGTGGGACGCGCCGCCGATTTCGTGTTCCTCGATCGCGCGCAGCACACGGCCGGCCGCACGATGCTCGAAAGCGTGCAGCTTGGCGACATCCCCGGCGTCGGGATGGTCATGATCGATGGACTCGTGCGCTGCGGTCGCAGTCGCAACACGCCGCCGGCGACGGAGATTGCTCAGGTGGTGGCGTCGACGTCTTGATGCGTCGACCAGGCGCGCCGCTCGTGTTCCGAGGCCGGTTCGGGCCGGGCGCGCGGCCGGGTCAGTCGATGCGCGTCAGTCGCGTCGCGTCGTCAGGCTGAGCGCGATCGCCTCGGCGACCTTGATGCCATCGACTGCTGCGGAAAGGATACCGCCCGCATAGCCGGCGCCTTCACCCGCCGGATAGAGACCGGCGGTGTTCACACTCTGGAAATCGGCGCCACGATTGATGCGCACGGGGGAGGACGTGCGCGATTCGATCCCCGTCATCAGTGCGTCGGGATGGTCGTAGCCACGAATCTGGCGCCCGAATACAGGCAGGGCTTCGCGAATGGCCTCGATGGCGAAGTCGGGGAGGCATGTCGACAGATCGGTCGGACGAACGCCGGGCCGGTAAGAGGGGATCACCGCCCCGAGCGCGGCCGACGAGCGGCCGGCAAGGAAGTCGCCGACGGTCTGGCCGGGCGCCTCGTAGGTCCCGCCTCCGGCCTCGAAGGCCGCGGATTCCCAGCGCCGCTGCAGTGCGATGCCTGCGAGAGGATGGTCGGGATAGTCGCGCGTAGGGTCGATCCCGACCACGATGCCGGAGTTGGCATTGCGCTCGTTTCGTGAGTACTGGCTCATGCCGTTGATCGCCAGTCGTCCGGGTTCCGATGCGGCCGCGACGACCGTGCCGCCGGGGCACATGCAGAAGCTGTAGACCGTTCGGCCGTTGTCGCAGTGATGCGACAGGCTGTACGACGCGGCGCCGAGATCGGGATGGCCCGCGCAATTTCCGAAACGGGCCCGGTCGATCCACGATTGCGGATGCTCGATGCGAACGCCGATCGAGAACGGCTTGGCCTCGAGGTGGACGCCGCGATCGAACAACGCGTGGAACGTGTCGCGCGCGCTGTGGCCGACCGCGAGGACCACGCGCTCCGTCGCGAGATAACCGCCGTCGTGAAGGTGCAATCCGCGCAATCGCCGCGACCCATCGGCATCGATCGCCACGTCGAAGTCGTCCACGCGTTGCTCGAAACGATATTCGCCGCCCAGGCCTTCGATGGTCGACCGAAGTTGCTCGACGACGCCGACGAGCCGAAAAGTGCCGATATGCGGATGCGCCTCGACGAGAATCTCCGGCGGCGCACCGGCAGCCACCAGTTCGGTCAGCACCTTGCGGCCGAGATGACGCGGATCCTTGATCTGGCTCCACAACTTGCCGTCGGAAAACGTCCCGGCGCCGCCCTCGCCGAACTGGACGTTCGATTCCGGATGCAGGATGCCGCGTCGCCAAAGGCCCCAGGTGTCCTTGGTCCGCTCCCGGACCACCTTGCCGCGATCCAGGATGATCGGTCGAAAGCCCATCTGCGCCAGGATCAAGCCGGCGAAGAGCCCGCACGGACCTGCGCCGATGATCACCGGTCGATGAACCGAGTCCGCAACGACCGGTGCAGCCACGAACCGGTAGCTGTTGTCGGGAGAGCGACGAATGCGGTGATCCACTCCGGAATGCGAGAGGATGGCTTCTTCATCGATCACGCTGACATCGACGGAATACACCATCGCGATAGCGGTCTTCTTGCGCGCATCGCTGGCACGCCGCACGACGTTGCAGGCCAGGATCTCGCCCACCGGAATGCCCAGCATCGCGGCGACTGCCATGCGCAGCGCGTCTGCAGGATGATCGAGCGGCAGTCTCAGTTCGTTGATGCGCAACATGGGCAGGTGGCCGAATGGCGAGAAGCGACGAGTCGAATCATTTCGGGCGAGCAAGTGTCGCCGGAGCGATCAAGGGTGGTCCCTCATCACGGGAGAACCACAGCTCACCTGCCCGACGTCCGGTCGCTTGAGATTGGGGTCAACCAGGAAAATGATTCGGCGTGACGTATTTCGGGTATGGCAGGCCAGTGGCCCGACGCTGGCAAGAGAATGTTCGAAAGCAACTGCCAGCCGGGACAGGTTCCAATTTCGGTCACTGGGTACGGTTCTCCCGTCTGACAAGTGGACGGGCGACGCAAGAAAGCATAGGCAGCTGGGCTGCCGTGCATTCGATCCCGTCTTTTGCGCACGCATCTCAGGAGCAAAAAAAAACCCGATCCTTTCGGACCGGGTTTTTCGCATAAAAGCCTGACAATAACCTACTTTCACAAGCGCAATGCTAACTATCATCGGCGCAAAAGCGTTTCACGGTCCTGTTCGGGATGGGAAGGAGTGGTTCCACCTTGCTATGGTCATCAGGCATAACTTGTAAATCCTCCTGCGCACAGAAAATACCTGCGTCAAGACGACCAATCTGGGAAGAAGCAAAGCTTTGTGTATTTCGTTTTGCGAGCGTGATCGTATCGCTCTAGATATCGACGGTCATCACTGACCGGCCGATACAGCGGCACTTCACACATACTCAATTCCATAACAATCAATGTTATAGAGTCAAGCCTCACGGGCAATTAGTACTGGTTAGCTTAACGCATTACTGCGCTTCCACACCCAGCCTATCAACGTCCTGGTCTCGAACGACCCTTTAGGGGAATCAAGTTCCCGGGAAGTCTCATCTTGAGGCAAGTTTCCCGCTTAGATGCTTTCAGCGGTTATCTCTTCCGTATTTAGCTACCCGGCAATGCCACTGGCGTGACAACCGGTACACCAGAGATACGTCCACTCCGGTCCTCTCGTACTAGGAGCAGCCCCCCTCAAACTTCCAACGCCCACGGCAGATAGGGACCAAACTGTCTCACGACGTTTTAAACCCAGCTCACGTACCACTTTAAATGGCGAACAGCCATACCCTTGGGACCGGCTACAGCCCCAGGATGTGATGAGCCGACATCGAGGTGCCAAACTCCCCCGTCGATATGAACTCTTGGGAGGAATCAGCCTGTTATCCCCGGCGTACCTTTTATCCGTTGAGCGATGGCCCTTCCATACAGAACCACCGGATCACTATGTCCTGCTTTCGCACCTGCTCGACTTGTCAGTCTCGCAGTTAAGCACGCTTATGCCATTGCACTATTAGCACGATGTCCGACCGTACCTAGCGTACCTTCGAACTCCTCCGTTACGCTTTGGGAGGAGACCGCCCCAGTCAAACTGCCTACCATACACTGTTCCCGACCCGGATAACGGGCCAAGGTTAGAACCTCAAACAAACCAGGGTGGTATTTCAAGGTTGGCTCCACAAGAGCTAGCGCCCCTGCTTCAAAGCCTCCCACCTATCCTACACAGACCGGTTCAAAGTCCAATGCAAAGCTACAGTAAAGGTGCACGGGGTCTTTCCGTCTAGCCGCGGGAAGATTGCATCATCACAAACACTTCAACTTCGCTGAGTCTCGGGAGGAGACAGTGTGGCCATCGTTACGCCATTCGTGCAGGTCGGAACTTACCCGACAAGGAATTTCGCTACCTTAGGACCGTTATAGTTACGGCCGCCGTTTACCGGGACTTCAATCAAGAGCTTGCACCCCATCATTTAATCTTCCGGCACCGGGCAGGCGTCACACCCTATACGTCCACTTTCGTGTTAGCAGAGTGCTGTGTTTTTATTAAACAGTCGCAGCCACCATTTTTTTGCAACCCTTTCGCCCTTTTACAAGCTACCGGGGCCTACCTTATCCCGAAGTTACGGTAGAAATTTGCCGAGTTCCTTCTCCCGAGTTCTCTCAAGCGCCTTAGAATACTCATCTCGCCCACCTGTGTCGGTTTGCGGTACGGTCGTGTAGAGCTGAAGCTTAGAGGCTTTTCTTGGGACCACTGCCGATTACTTCCCGAGCAAGCTCAGTCGTCGCAGTTTCTTGAATTCCGCTCCCGGATTTGCCTAAGAGCCTTCTTGAAACCACCAACCGGGACGTCCAACACCCGGCTAACCATTCGCGATCCGTCCCCCCATCGCACTCTACAACGGTGCAGGAATATTAACCTGCTTCCCATCGACTACGCATTTCTGCCTCGCCTTAGGGGCCGACTCACCCTACGCCGATGAACGTTGCGTAGGAAACCTTGGGCTTACGGCGAGGGGGCTTTTCACCCCCTTTATCGCTACTCATGTCAGCATTCGCACTTCCCATACCTCCAGCACACTTTACAGTGCACCTTCACAGGCTTAGGGAACGCTCTCCTACCATGCAATAAAACTCGAAAGTTTTACGCATCCGCAGCTTCGGTTATTGGCTTAGCCCCGTTACATCTTCCGCGCAGGACGACTCGATCAGTGAGCTATTACGCTTTCTTTAAAGGATGGCTGCTTCTAAGCCAACCTCCTGACTGTTTTAGCCTTCCCACTTCGTTTTCCACTTAGCCAATATTGGGGACCTTAGCTGGCGGTCTGGGTTGTTTCCCTCTCGACGTCGGACGTTAGCACCCGGCGTCTGTCTCCCGCGATTGCACTCATCGGTATTCGGAGTTTGCAATGGTTTGGTAAGTCGCGATGACCCCCTAGCCATAACAGTGCTCTACCCCCGATGGTGATACGCGAGGCACTACCTAAATAGTTTTCGGAGAGAACCAGCTATTTCCGGATTTGTTTAGCCTTTCACCCCTACCCACAGCTCATCCCCTAATTTTTCAACATTAGTGGGTTCGGACCTCCAGTACGTGTTACCGCACCTTCATCCTGGCCATGAGTAGATCATCCGGTTTCGGGTCTACACCCAGCGACTATCGCCCTGTTCGGACTCGGTTTCCCTACGCCTTCCCTAAACGGTTAAGCTTGCCACTGAATGTAAGTCGCTGACCCATTATACAAAAGGTACGCCGTCACCCCGCTTTAATGATCCTCGCAATACGACTTTCAGCCGCTCGATCCACTTGCGTGAAAGGCGACTTGTTTGCAGGAAGTTGATTCTCTGGCCAAGCCGACAACTCCTTGTCGACCAGCAGAAGACCATTAAAGCGGGGCTCCGACTGTTTGTATGCATGCGGTTTCAGGATCTATTTCACTCCCCTCCCGGGGTTCTTTTCGCCTTTCCCTCACGGTACTGGTTCACTATCGGTCGATTACGAGTATTTAGCCTTGGAGGATGGTCCCCCCATGTTCAGACAGGATTACACGTGTCCCGCCCTACTTGTCGCAAGCCTAGTTCCACACCTGTGTTTTCGCGTACGGGGCTGTCACCCACTATGGCTGCCCTTTCCAGAGCATTCCACTAACACTGATGCTAAATCTTGCAGGCTGTTCCCATTTCGCTCGCCACTACTTTGGGAATCTCGGTTGATTTCTTTTCCTTCAGCTACTTAGATGTTTCAGTTCGCTGAGTTCGCCTCCATGACCTATGTATTCAGTCATGGATACCCTTGCGGGTGGGTTTCCCCATTCGGACATCTTCGGATCAATGCTTGTTTGCGAGCTCCCCGAAGCTTTTCGCACGCTACAACGTCCTTCATCGCCTGTAATCGCCAAGGCATCCACCACATGCACTTATTCGCTTGACCCTATAACGTTGATGTCTCTTTCGAGACAGCCTCTGACAAGGCCGTTACAGGAATTGAGTTTAGCGTTTGTGCCGCATTCCAAGCGTCGTCTTTGTTAAGAGAACACTTAAAACTTGGTTGATACAATCACACCCATGTTTCGATATCTAGCCACGTCCTGTATGAGACGCAACTATCCATCGAAGCACATTACTTTACTTCTTCTAGATTGTTAAAGATCGAACAGCCAATTGATCAAACGATCAAAGGCAAACGCAGCGTAGATGCGCTTGACTTTGAACTCTTGATAAGAATGCTTGAGTCCAGAAAACGATTGAATCTTGGTGGAGGTTGTCGGGATCGAACCGACGACCCCCTGCTTGCAAAGCAGGTGCTCTCCCAGCTGAGCTAAACCCCCAGAATCATCGGCAAACAGCTGCGGGAACATTGGTGGGTCTGGATGGACTCGAACCATCGACCCCCGCCTTATCAAGACGATGCTCTAACCAGCTGAGCTACAGACCCGACGTTCTCGGGACCGGGGCGAGGCGCAGACGACGAACGTCCTCGCACGCGACACCCTGCTCGAAACAACCGATAAGCGTGAGCACTTGAAATCTCGTGCTTTACTCTAGAAAGGAGGTGATCCAGCCGCACCTTCCGATACGGCTACCTTGTTACGACTTCACCCCAGTCATGAATCCTACCGTGGTAATCGCCCTCCTTGCGGTTAGGCTAACTACTTCTGGTAAAACCCACTCCCATGGTGTGACGGGCGGTGTGTACAAGACCCGGGAACGTATTCACCGCGACATGCTGATCCGCGATTACTAGCGATTCCGACTTCATGTAGTCGAGTTGCAGACTACAATCCGGACTACGATCGGCTTTCTGAGATTGGCTCCCCCTCGCGGGTTGGCAACCCTCTGTACCGACCATTGTATGACGTGTGAAGCCCTACCCATAAGGGCCATGAGGACTTGACGTCATCCCCACCTTCCTCCGGTTTGTCACCGGCAGTCTCATTAGAGTGCTCAACTAAATGGTAGCAACTAATGACAAGGGTTGCGCTCGTTGCGGGACTTAACCCAACATCTCACGACACGAGCTGACGACAGCCATGCAGCACCTGTGTTCTGGTTCTCTTTCGAGCACATCTGACTTTCATCAAACTTCCAGACATGTCAAGGGTAGGTAAGGTTTTTCGCGTTGCATCGAATTAATCCACATCATCCACCGCTTGTGCGGGTCCCCGTCAATTCCTTTGAGTTTTAATCTTGCGACCGTACTCCCCAGGCGGTCAACTTCACGCGTTAGCTGCGTTACCAAGTCAATTAAGACCCGACAACTAGTTGACATCGTTTAGGGCGTGGACTACCAGGGTATCTAATCCTGTTTGCTCCCCACGCTTTCGTGCATGAGCGTCAGTGTCATCCCAGGGGGCTGCCTTCGCCATTGGTGTTCCTCCACATCTCTACGCATTTCACTGCTACACGTGGAATTCCACCCCCCTCTGACACACTCTAGCCCCGTAGTTTCAAATGCAGTTCCCAGGTTGAGCCCGGGGATTTCACATCTGACTTGCGGAACCGCCTGCGCACGCTTTACGCCCAGTAATTCCGATTAACGCTTGCACCCTACGTATTACCGCGGCTGCTGGCACGTAGTTAGCCGGTGCTTATTCTTCCGGTACCGTCATTACCAAAGATTATTCGTCGTTGGCGTTTCGTTCCGGACAAAAGTGCTTTACAACCCGAAGGCCTTCTTCACACACGCGGCATGGCTGGATCAGGCTTTCGCCCATTGTCCAAAATTCCCCACTGCTGCCTCCCGTAGGAGTCTGGGCCGTGTCTCAGTCCCAGTGTGGCTGGTCGTCCTCTCAGACCAGCTACGGATCGTAGCCTTGGTGAGCCTTTACCTCACCAACTAGCTAATCCGACATCGGCCGCTCCAATAGCGCGAGGTCTTGCGATCCCCCGCTTTCACCCGTAGGTCGTATGCGGTATTAATCCGGCTTTCGCCGAGCTATCCCCCACTACTGGGTACGTTCCGATGTATTACTCACCCGTTCGCCACTCGTCGCCAGGGTTGCCCCCGCGTTACCGTTCGACTTGCATGTGTAAGGCATGCCGCCAGCGTTCAATCTGAGCCAGGATCAAACTCTTCAGTTTAATCACTGTTACTTAGTTCTTTCGAACTGGTCACTCACTCAAAGAATCTAGGTTGTGTATACCTACATTCATTTTGCGAGCATTTGATGCTTTTAGTAGTGCGCTTCAGTTCATCTTGCGATGGCCTGAAAACGCAGCACTTTGATCATCAAGTGCCCACACTTATCGGCTGTTGATTTTTAAAGAGCGGGTGCCGGAGCGTCGCGTTTTTCTGCGTTCCGCCTCGTGCAGCAAAGACAGCAATTATGACGAGCTGTTTTCAACCTGTCAAGTCGGAGGGGAAGGAAATTTCGCTCTTCACCACCGGAAACCGCGTCTTGCTGGCTGCGACACAATGTCTGCAGCGGGTTGCCACTATATCAGGAATTTTTGAATTGTGCGCGGCGTTTGGCACTAAATGCGGCCATGCCCTCCTTCTGGTCGTCCGTGGCGAAGGTCGCGTGGAACACGCGCCGCTCGAAGAGGATGCCCTCCGATAGCGAGCTCTCATAGGAGCGGTTGACCGATTCCTTGATCATCATCGTGATCGGCTGGGAAAACGAGGCGATCTTTTCCGCAGCCTCCATCGCCTCGTCGAGCAGTCGTGCCGGCGCAACGACCCGCGACACGAGCCCCGCGCGCTCGGCCTCGGCTGCATCCATCATGCGCGCCGTCAGGCACAGGTCCATCGCCTTCGCCTTGCCGACCGCGCGCGGCAGCCGCTGCGTGCCTCCCGCTCCGGGGATGATGCCGAGCTTGACCTCGGGCTGGCCGAACTTCGCATCCTCGGCTGCGATGACGATGTCGCACATCATCGCCAGCTCGCAGCCGCCTCCCAACGCATAGCCGGCCACCGCCGCGATGACCGGCTTGCGGACGCTTCGGAGCGTCTCCCAGTTGCGCGTGATGAAGTCGGATCGGTAGACGTCCATGTAGGTCCATTCCTTCATGGCCGTGATGTCCGCCCCTGCTGCGAAGACCTTGTCACCGCCGGTGAGAACGATACAGCCGATCTCCTCGTTCGCGTCGAACGCCCGCAGCGCCTGCGTCAGGTCGTCCATCAGCGGATCGTTGAGCGCATTGAGCGCCGCAGGGCGGTGCAACGTGATCAGTCCGACACGCCCGCGCGTCTCGGTCCGGATGTTCTCGAACGGCATGTTGTTGACCTTCTCGGATTGGGTGCGCGCGGGGGCGCCACTTCAATGGACGGGCTTCTTCCGGTTCGCTTCGACGAACGTCTGGATCTCGGCCGCCGACAAGGGCGCCCCCAGATAGAAGCCCTGGCCGACGTCGCAGCCGATCTCGCGCAGGTGCACGAACTGTTCGCGCGTCTCGACCCCTTCGGCGATGACCTGATACTTCAGCCGGCGCGCAAGATCGACGAACGCGGCGACAAAGATCACGCTTTCGGGATCGTCCGGCAACCCCTTGACGAAGCCCTGATCGAGCTTGATCTGCGAAACGCTGAGCTGCTTGAGGTACTTGAACGACGCGTGGCCCACGTTGAAGTCGCTGATCGCGATGCGCACGCCCAGCCGCGACAGTTCCTTGACGACCCGTTCGATCCCCGCCTCGTTGCCGATCAGGCTCTGTTCCGTGATCTCCAGCACCAGCAGGCGCGCCGGCAGCCCGCTCTTGAGCAACGCCGACGCGACCAGCGCCGGCAGCCGACGGTCGTGGAACTGCCTGCCGGACACGTTCACGGCGATCGGGAGTTCCGGGAGGTTTCCCACTCTTCTCCATGCGGCGATCTGCTCGCAGACCTGCGTCAGCACCATCTTGGTCAGGGCATCGATGAGGCCACGCTTGAAGGCGGACCCGATGAACGCGTCGGGCAGCAGCAGGCCACGGGTCGGGTGCTCCCATCGCACCAGGGCCTCGAGGCCAACCACTTCGCCGCCCCCGAGCGCGATCTGCGGCTGATAGAAGATCGTGAACTCGTTGCGCGACAGCGCCTCTTCGATCTCGCCGTCCAGTTCCTTCTGCGTCCGGATCGCCGCGACGAGCCTGGCGTTGAACGAGAAGGCCTGCGCGCCGCCGCGCCGCTTGGCTTCGCGCATCGCCAGATCCGCCTGCTGCATCAACGCGGAGGCATCCACGTTGTCAAAGGTGAAGCCGGCGAGCCCGACGCTCGCCTCGACGGAAACCGGTTCGACGCCCGCGCCCCCGGGCTCCGCGACGCGGGCGAGAATCGTCTGCACGAGGCCGTCGACCTGACCCGCATCCAGGCCCTGCAACACGACGAGGAACTCGTCGCCGCCAATGCGCGCCACGAACGCATCCGGTCCGGCGACGTCCACCAGCGCAGCGGCCGTGCGCGAGATCACGGCATCGCCTGCCGCCAGACCGAGGCCATCGTTGATGTCCCGCAGGTGATCGATGCCGAGCGAGAGCACCACCGGTGGAACGCCGGGACGCGCACCGGCGATCAGGTCAGCGACATGTCTCTCGGCCGCCACGCGGCCGGGCAGCCGTCTCAACGCATCGAAAGCTTCTTCGCCCGCGGACGACGCCCGATCCGGAACCACCGCTCCCCGCTTCGTGGCGAGCGCGAACAGGAGTGCCGACCCGACAAGGAAGTCGACCTCCGCGTCGAGCCATGATCGCGGGCTCGCGGTGGCGACGGCCAGCCAGCCGAGATGCCGCCCTTCGTCGAGCACCGGGATTTCGACGAGTGCCCCGAGCGACGACGCCCGAAGAGCGGTCTCCACCGCCGGAAACCGTGCTGCCGCGTCCTGGAGGTCGTCGAGCACCAGGGGACCTTCGCCGGCGTCGCCCTGGCCGCTCAGCAGCGGCAGCAGCTCGACCGACTCGGCGCCCTCGCGGCGCTCGGTGTGCGGAACCCATCGTCGTTCGCCGGCTTCGTCGCTCGCCTCCCACAGCGTCACGACCGCCGCGTCGAGCCTCGCGCCGATCGTCGCGAGCAGCGTCGTGATCCGCTCGGTCGGACCCAGCGACGGCGAGCGCGCCATGTCGATCAGGGCCGCGCGCAGCGGGGCGGCGCCAGCGCCGGCGGGGTCGACTCGACCAGCGTCTTCGTCCGTGATGTCGCGGGCATGGATCACCATGCCCGCGATGCGGGGCGTCGCGAAGCAGTCGCGCGGACGACAGGTCAGCACGCGCACGCTGCCGTCGTTGTGCATCACGCGCAGCGCGAAGCCGTCGCCGGCCTCTGCTGTTTGACCGCCGGCCTGGCGCCGGCTCGCGGCGCGCAGCCACTGCTCGGCTTCGGCCGCGTGGTCGGGATCGAGCAGCGACGCGAACGGTTCGCCGAGCATCGCGTGCACGCGGTAGCCGAGCGCACCTTCGATCGACGAGCTCGCGTACGAGATGCGGCCCTTGCGATCGATGACGAAGGTCATGTCCCACTGATGCCGCGACAGCTCGCGGTGATAGTCCTCGAGGTCGCGCAACTCGCGGCGCAGCGTGCGTTCGACCGTGATGTCGCGGACTTGCCAGACCGCGTCGCCGCCGAGCGGACGCTCGCTGTCCTCGGCGTCGATCAGCCATACCACGACCTCCGCGAGGAACGCGCTTCCGTCCCGTCGCATCAGCAGGTGCTCGGAGCGGGCCGTCGCGCCCCCCGCCGGCGCGGGCGTCAGTTCGGCCTGCAGCGCGCGCTCGAAGCGGTCGGCGCTGGTCACGTTGGGAAACAACGTCGCCACGTGCGATTCGACCGAGACGTCCGGGGGCAACGCGAACAACGCCTTCCACGGGGCATTGGTCTCGCGGATCCTTCCCTTCTGGATGGCGGCTACCGCCAGCGTCGGATGCTCGAGCATCGCCGCCCGTCGCGTCGAGGGAGAGACGATGTCAGGCGGACCGACGTTGGTCTCGATGGTGTCGAAGAGGGACACGGCGCTGGTAGGTCATCCGAGGGAGTGGATCGCCGGGCACGGGACGCCTGGACGCGGGGCCATAGTATCGTCGCACCGGGGGACCATGAAGGAAAAGCGGTCCCCTGGCTACAACGGTCCGCCACCGCGTCCACCCGGCCGTCGGCCGTCGCACCCACCGAAAGGCCTTCCCATGACCCAGCCGCCGAAGACCGGAACCGACCTCGAGTCGCCGACCCGCGAAGCACCCAAGACCGACGAGGAACGCATCGACGAAAGCCTCGACGAGAGCTTTCCGGCCAGCGATCCACCGGCCGTCCACGTCCACGAGCCGACGCCGCATCACAAGAAGTAAAGGAGGCGAAGGCATCGTCGATTGCCTCGATGAGCGGACGTCCGGCCGAATCGATCAACCCGGACAACGCCGTCGAGATCATGTCGAACCGCCTCGCATTCGGCCAGGGCACGCAGAACGCGTTGCCGATGCTCATCGCCGCGGAACTCGACCTTGCGATCGCAAGCCTGTCCCGATCGCAAAGGAAGACACGGTCGTGGCCGTCAAGGCCTGGGTCGCCGCCGGCGCGCCCTGCCCGCCGAGCTGATCGCCGCAAGGGGTCGACACGCCGCGCCGACCCGCCCCGGAGGACGGACAGCTAGAATTCGACTCTTTTCCCGCAGCCCTACCCTCACACGATGATCGTCCGTCCGGCAACCTCCGAGGATTGCGGAGCCATAGCGACACTGCACGCCGACAGCTGGCGCACCACCTATCGGCACATCCTCGCGAACGACTACCTCGATCATCATGTCGCGGAAGATCGCCAGGACCTCTGGGCCGCCCGCTTCATCAAATACGATCAACGCAAGCATCAAATCGCCGTCGCGGCCTCGCGCGCGCAGGACGCCATCACCGGGTTCGTCTGCGTGCTGCTCGACGAGGAGCCGGACTACGGCGCCTTGCTCGACAACCTGCACGTCGCCCCCGACCGGCATCGCCAGGGCATCGGCCGGCGCCTGATGGCGAGCGCCGCGCACTGGATCGCCGAGAAGCAACCCACGTGGGCGATGCACCTGTGGGTCTACGAAGCCAACGCAAAGTCGGTCCTTTTCTATCGATCGTTCGGCGGGCAGCAGGTGGATCATCGGGTGATCGTCACCCCCGCCGGGAACCGTGCGGCGGTGCTGCGCTTCGAATGGCGCGACCCGCTCGCGCTGGCCCACGTGCTCGATGCGTCGATGGCGCAAGGGTCTTCCTGACGACGTTCCTGCCAACGCGCGAATCCACCGAACCGAGGACACGCATGACCCTAGTGACCGCAGAACACCTGACGAACGGGATGGTGGTGGGCCTCCTGCTGGCGTCGGGCTTCGGACGACGCTTCGACGCCGACGGCAGGCGCAACAAGCTGCTCGCGCGGCTGCCCGACGGCCAGACCCTCGTCGCCGCCTCGGCCCGCACGCTATGCAGCGTGCTCGAGCACGTGGCCGTGGTCGTCCCGTCGCGCGGGACGCTGCTCGAAGCGGCGCTCTGCGACCTGCCCGTCCGCGTGATCCGCAACACCCGCGCCAAGGAAGGCATCGGCGCCTCGATCGCCGTAGGCATCGCGGCGTTGCGGACCGAGTTTCCCAAAGCCCGTGGCTGGCTGGTCGCGCTGGGCGACATGCCGTTCATCGCACCGCGGACCATCCGCGCCGTCGCGGAAGCCCTGTCGCGCGCGGACCCTGGCGAGCGGCGCATCGTCGCGCCGGTCTATGGCGGACGTCGCGGACATCCGGTCGGCTTCGTCAGCGCCTTCGGCGACGACCTGGCGGCCTTGCAGGGCGACGTCGGGGCGAGCGCGCTGCTCAAGACGCATCCGATCGAGACGGTCGACTGCGACGACCCGGGCATCCTGCGCGACATCGACACGCAGGACGACCTGTCCCGCGTGGGTCTCGCCACGATGCCCACGCGCGAAGCCGGGCTGTCGATGACGCCCCGCAAATGAAGGACTCGAAGCTCGACCGCGCGTCGATGCCGCCGACCGTCGAGCGGCGGCCGTCCAGGCCGCGCGCCGCGAAGCCGGCCGCAGCGAGCGTCCGCTTCCGCATCACGCCGATCGATCCGAAGGCGCATCTGTTCGAGGTCGTGTGCGACGTCGCGGACCCCGCACGCGCGGGACAGGCGTTCTCGCTGCCGGCGTGGATCCCGGGCAGCTACATGATCCGCGAGTTAGCCCGCAACATCGTCTCGATCGAGGCCGCATGTCGCGGCGTCCCGGTCGCCCTCGCCAAGATCGACAAGCACTCGTGGCAGGCGGCCCCGTGCGACGGTCCATTGCGCCTGCGCTACCGCGTCTATGCGTGGGATGCGTCGGTGCGCGCGGCGCATCTCGACGAAGGTCACGCGTTCTTCAACGGCACCAGCGTGTTCCTGTGCGCGAAGGGCTTCGAGCAGGCCCCGATCGAGATCGACATCGACGCGCCCAAAGGCCGGGCGTACCGCGACTGGAAGGTTGCGACCACGCTGCCGGAGCACGGCGCCGAGCGCTACGGCTTCGGCCGCTATCGGGCCGACGACTACGACGCGCTGATCGACCACCCGGTCGAGATGGGCCGCTTCCGTCTCGAACGCTTCGATGCGGCCGGCGTGCCGCACGAGATCGCGTACACCGGCACGATCCCGCATCTCGATGCGGCGCGGGTCAATGCCGACGTCGCGAAGCTCTGCGCCGCGCAGATCCGCTTCTTCGACGACGCCCCGTCCGGCCGCACCCAGGCGCCGTTCGATCGCTATGTGTTCCTCACCGCGGTCAGCGGCGAGGGCTACGGCGGGCTCGAGCACCGCGCGTCGACCGCGCTGATCTGCTCGCGCGACGCGTTGCCGGTGGTGCCGGTCAAGGGCAGGCCCGCCGAGCGCAGCAGCGCGTACCTCACCTTCCTCGGGCTCGTCAGCCACGAGTACTTCCACAGCTGGAACGTCAAGCGCATCAAGCCCGCGGCCTTCGTGCCCTACGACCTGACGCAGGAGAACTACACGTCGCTGCTGTGGCTCTTCGAAGGCTTCACGAGCTACTACGACGACCTGTTCCTGGTGCGCACGGGGCTCGCCACGCAGACGCAGTACCTCGGCATGCTCGCCAAGGTCGTCGACGACGTGATGGCGGGCAGCGGTCGCAGGATTCAGAGCGTCGCCGAAAGCTCGTTCGATGCGTGGGTCAAGTACTACCGACAGGACGAGAACGCGTCCAACGCGGTCGTCAGCTACTACAAGAAGGGATCGCTGGTCGCGCTTTGCCTCGACCTGCTGATCCGCCGCAAGACCGGCGGCAAGGCCTCGCTCGACGACGTCATGCGTCTGCTCTGGAAGCGGTTCGGCCGGGATTTCTATGCAGGCGAATCGTTAGGTTTGGCCGAGGACGCCTTCCCGTCGCTGGTCCAGGAGGCGACTGGCGTCGATGTCCACGAGCAGGTGAGGCGCTGGGCCTACGGCACCGACGAGCTGCCGCTGGCGGCGGCGCTGTCGCCTTTCGGGCTGGCGCTGCGATTCGACCCGGTGACCGCGACGCCCGCGATCGGCGCGCGCACGAGCGCTTCGGGGAACGACGTCAGGGTGACATCGGTGTCCGCCGGAAGCGCCGCTCACGACGCGGGATTGTCGGCGGGCGACGTGCTGGTCGCGATCGACGACCTGAGGGTCCAGCCAGGAAGGCTCGACGGTCTGCTGGGGCGCTATCGGGTCGGCGATGCGGTGCGGGTCACGGCGTTTCGCGGCGACCTGCTGCAGACGCGCGACCTGGTGCTGCAATCCGGACCGCGAGTCGCGTCGCTGGGGGAGGTACCGAAAGCGCCTGAGGCCGCCCGCAGGCTGCGCGAGGCCTGGCTGCAGGGCAGCCGGCCCGACGGCCGCTAGCGCGATTCCTCGTCGTCGGGTCCCGGACCCTCGGAACCGGTGTCCGGCTCGCCGCTGATGGCATAGCGCTCGCTCGCCCAGGCGCCCAGGTCGACGTTCTTGCAACGTTCGGAGCAGAACGGTCGACACGGGCTGGCGGCGTTCCAGACGACGGGTTCACCACAGGTGGGGCACTGGACGACGGCCATGCGGAAGCGCTAGAGGTTGCAGAGGACGAGCTCGAACGGCACGTCGCTGTCGATCGGGCGCGGGCGCATGTCGCCGTCCTGCGCGGTGAACCGGACCCAGATCATGTACTTGTTGGCACTGGTCTCGGGGATCGCACCGAGCGACTCGTCGAGGCGCACCTGCAACATCTGGTACGACTTGCCGCCCAGCATCTGCTGGTAGCCGCCCTGCACCGCGACGACGTTCATCGCATGGCCCGACTCGCGCAGCAGGCGCAGCACGATCTCGAAGCAGCGACGCAGCGGCATCAGCGGCGACACCCACGCGGTCAGGTCCACCAGGCGCTGCTGGGCCGGACGGCACAGCCACGCGTGATACGACGGCAGGTCGAATTCGCAGGTTCCGCCCGGGATGATGCTGCGGCTGCGGATGCTGGTGAGCCAGTCGTTGTCGCGCAGGTGCTGGCCGACCTTGCCCGGCGCGTCGTACAACGCATGGGTCGCCCGCTCGATGTCCGACAGGATGCTTTCGAGCCTGTCCTGGTCGACGGCGGTATTGCCGCGCAGCGTCGACAAGGTCTGGCGCTGCCGCTCGAGCTCCTGCAGCAGGTCGGACTTGAGATCGGCCCGTCCGGCGACATCGAGGATCTCGAACATCGTCACCAAGGCCACGTGATGCGACGTCGGGTGCGGTTGCGCGAGAAAGATTTCGAGACGGTCGAACAGGTCTTCGAGCCGCAGCAGCGTTCGGATGCGCTCGTTGAAGGGGTACTCGTACTGGATCAATGGACGCCTGCGGTGACCGGGGACGAGTGGATGACGAGCGTGCCCATCGAGTGGTTTGCAGCCGCGGCAAACGCGGCGTGGCGCGATTCTGAGGCATGCGCCCCTGAATGACAAACCGCCGTTCGCGACGTTTCCACGGGCATCGACGTGCGGGGACTGCTTCAGGGACTGCGGAACGTCGCGGCGGATGCCAGATAGCGTCGATGCAGCGCGGCGATCGGCGCATCGAGCGCCTCGGCCTCGCCGCTGTTGTCGATCACCTCGTCGGCGCGTGCGATGCGTTCGGCCGCGGGCATCTGGGTGACGATGATCGCCCGCACCTCGGCTTCGGTCAGCGCACTGCGGCGCATCACCCGCGCAATCTGGACCGCCTCGTCGCAGGCGACCACCAGCGTGCTCTGCACGGTCCCGGCGCGCGGGTTCGATTCGAACAGCAGCGGGACGACCAGCATCACGTACGGCGACACCGCTGAGGCACGTTCGCGTTCGGAGGCCGCGCGGATCAGCGGATGGAGGATCGCCTCCAGGCGCTGGCGCTCGGTCGGATCGGCGAAGACACGCGATCGCATCGCAGCGCGGTCGAGTGCACCGTCGCCGGTGATGAACCGGTCGCCGAAGGCCGCGCGGATCGCGTCGATCGCCGCGCCGCCCGGCGCCGTCAGCCGATGCGCGGCGACATCGGCATCCACGATCGTCACGCCGAGCGTGGCGAAGCGGTCGGCCACCGTGGACTTGCCGCTGCCGATACCCCCCGTGAGACCGACCGTGTAGCGCATCGTGAACGCGACTACGCGAGGGTCGGCAGGATGTACTCGATCAACCGACTGCCCGCGAACAGCATCAGCAGCCCCGCCGGAGCGAGGTACACGCCGAACGCGAACTTGGTTGCGACCTCGCGACGGCCGGTCACGATCAGCGCGATGCCGACCACCGCACCGACGCCGGCCGACATCAGGATGATCGGCAGCAATGCCTTCCAGCCGAACCAGGCGCCGAGCGCCGCGAGCAGCTTGAAGTCGCCATAGCCGAAGCCCTCCTTGCCGGTGAGCAGCTTGAACACCCAGTAGACCGACCACAGGCTGAGGTAGCCCGCTGCCGCGCCCCACACCGCGTCGGGCAGCGACACGAAGCTCCCCGCGGCGGCCCACAGGAGGCCGACCCACATCAGCGGCAGCGTGATCGCGTCGGGCAGCAGCATCGCGTCGGCATCGATGAACGTCAGCGCGACGAGGCCGCTCACGAGCACGAGCGACGCGAGCGTGGCGAAGGTCGGGCCGAAGTGCCACGCGACGGCTGCGAAGAGCACGCCGGTCAGCAACTCGATCGCCGGGTAGCGCAGGGAGATCGCCGCGTGGCAGGCCTTGCAGCGCCCGCGCAGGACGAGGTAGCTGACGAGCGGGATGTTCTCGAGCGCGCCGATGCGATGCCCGCAGGCGCCGCATCGCGAGCCGGGGCGCATCAAATTCTCGTCCGGCAGCACCGCGGCCAGCGCCTGGAATGCGGGCTCGGTGGCACGCAACTGCTTCTTGAGCGCCGTCCGCCGGGCCGCCTCGACGTGCGACGCGACCCGATCGACGTAGGCGTCGGCATCCTCGAACCAGTCGACGACGCCTTGTACGTTGTCGCGCTCGATCATGCGCGGCAGCCGATAGATGACGACGTTGAGGAAGCTGCCGATCAGCAGGCCGAAAAGACCCGCGATCAGCGCGAGCATGACCGGGCTGTCCAGCCAGACGTCGATCACGGTTCTGCGCGACGCGTCGAGGCGCGCGACGACCCCGTCGCGCGGTTTCGAACCGGACCGGTCACACCACCTGGCCGAGCTTGAAGATCGGCAGGTACATGGCCACCACCATGCCCCCCACCAGCACGCCGAGGATCACGATGATCAGCGGCTCGATCAGGCTCGACAGCGCGTCGACGGCATCGTCGACCTCCGCCTCGAAGAAATCGGCGACCTTCGACAGCATGCTGTCGAGCGAGCCGGATTCTTCACCGATCGAGACCATCTGGATGACCATGTTCGGGAACACGTTGGTGTTCTGCATCGCGTTGGTGAGCGACACGCCGGTCGCGACGTCTCCCTGGACCTTCTTGGTGGCTTCCGCGTACACCCAGTTGCCCGAGGCGCCGCCGACCGAGTCGAGCGCCTCGACGAGCGGCACGCCGGCCGCGAACATCGTCGCGAGCGTGCGTGTCCAGCGGGCGATCGAAGACTTGCGCACCAGGTCGCCGAAGATCGGCGCCTGCAGCAGCGCGCGGTCCATGAAGGCCTGGATCTTCGGGCTTCGCCGCCACGCCTGCAGGAAGAAGTAGATCGCGCCGAAGATCCCGGGGAAGATGATCCACCACCACGCGACGAAGAAGTCCGAGATCGCCATGACGACCAGCGTCGGGCCCGGCAGGTCGGCGCCGAAGCTCGAGAACACGCTCTTGAACGCCGGGATCACGAAGATCATGATCACCGCGGTCACGATGAAGCCCACCGCCAGCACGGCCACCGGATAGAACAGCGCCGCCTTGATCTTGCCCTTGATGGCGAGGATCTTTTCCTTGTAGGTGGCGAGCCGGTCGAGCAGCGAATCCAGGATACCGGCCTGCTCCCCCGCGGACACCAGGTTGCAGAACAGCGGATCGAAATACAGCGGGTACTTGCGGAATGCCTGGTTGAGGCTGGAGCCCGTCTCGATGTCGGAACGCACGTCGTTGAGCAGCTTGGACACCGATGCGTTGGCGTGGCCGCGGCCGACGATGTCGAACGCCTGCAGCAGCGGCACGCCGGCCTTCATCATCGTCGCGAGCTGGCGCGTGAACAGCGTCACGTCCTTGTCCCTGATCTTCTTGCCGCTCTTGAAGGTCTGCTTCTTGATCTTGGTGACGAGGATGCCCTGCTTGCGCAGCGACGCGTTGACCAGGGCGTCGCCGGCCGCGCGCATCTCGCCGCGCACGTTCTTGCCGTTGCGATCCTTGCCCTCCCAGACGAACATCGCCTCCTTGGTCGCCGGCCTGCGCGTCAGACTTGCAGTTGCCATCATCGATCTCCGTGGTGATCGCGACCGGCGGATGCGGCGGCGATCGACGCGCACGACGCGCGCGCTGCGTACGAAAGGCTTCGCGCGGCGGCGAAGCGAAGGGAATGGGTGCGGGCGATCATTCGTTGGTCACCGCGAGCACTTCCTCGAGCGACGTCGCGCCCGACTTGACCTTGCGCAGGCCCGACTGGCGCAGGTCGCTCACGCCTTCGCGCTTGGCTTGCGCCGCGATCTCCATCGCGTTGCCGCCGGCGAGGATGATCCGCTGGATCTCTTCGGTGATCGGCATCACCTGGTAGATGCCGACGCGACCCTTGTAGCCGCTGCCCTTGCAGATCTCGCAGCCGACCGCGTGAAACGGCGTCCACGATCCGTCGAGCTCGCTTTCGCGGTAGCCGGCCTCGAGCAGCGCTTCGTCGGGGATCTGGATCGGCTGCTTGCACGAACAGAGCTTTCGCGCGAGCCGCTGCGCGGTGATCAGGATGACCGACGACGCGATGTTGAACGTGGGCACGCCCATGTTCATGAGCCGCGTCAGCGTGGTCGGCGCATCGTTGGTGTGCAGTGTCGAGAAGACCATGTGACCGGTCTGCGCCGCCTTGATCGAGATGTCGGCCGTCTCCAGGTCGCGGATTTCGCCGACCATGATGATGTCGGGGTCCTGCCGCAGGAAGGCCTTGAGCGCGGCGGCGAACGTCAGCCCGGCCTTGTCGTTCATGTTGACCTGGTTGACGCCGGCGAGCTGGATTTCGGCCGGGTCCTCGGCCGTGGAGATGTTGATCCCCGGCTGGTTGAGGATGTTCAGGCACGTGTACAGCGACACCGTCTTGCCGGAACCGGTCGGACCGGTCACCAGCACCATGCCGTAGGGCCGCTGGATCGCAGCCATCAGCGTCTCTTTCTGGTCGGGCTCGTAGCCGAGCGCGTCGATGCCGAGCTTGGCCTGCGCCGGATCCAGGATCCGCATCACGATCTTCTCGCCGTACAGCGTGGGCAGCGTCGAGACGCGGAAGTCGATCGCGCGGGTCTTGGACAGCACCAGCTTCATGCGGCCGTCCTGCGGCACGCGCTTCTCGGAGATGTCGAGGCGCGAGATGACCTTGATGCGCGACGCGAGCTTGTCCTTGATCGCCAGCGGCGGCTGCGTGATCTCGCGCAACTGGCCGTCCTGGCGGAAGCGGATGCGATAGAAGCGCTCGTAGGGCTCGAAGTGGATGTCCGACGCGCCGTCGTTGATGGCGTCCATCAGGATCTTCTGCAGGAAGCGCACGACCGGCGCGTCGTCGACGTCCTGCTGCGCGGCGGCTTCCGCGGGGTTGACCTCCGCGTCCTCGAAGTCGAGGTGCAGGTCGTCGCTCATGTAGTCGTTGAGCGTGGCCTCGGCGCTCTCGCCGAGTCGACCGATCAGCTGCATCAGCTTGTCGTGCTCGACGACGACCGCCTCGACCGACAGCTGGGTCTGGAACTTGATCTGGTCGATCGCCTGGTAGTTCGCGGCGTCGGAAACGGCGACCGTCAGCTTGTTGCCGCGACGATGCAGCCCGGCGATCTTGAGCGACTGGACGAGCTTCTTGTCGATCACCTCGTTCTGCATCTGCACCGGATCGAAGGCATTGAGATCAAGCAGCGGCAACGCGAACATCTGCGACAGGCTGGCCGCGAGTTCGATCGGCGTCATGACCTTGGTGTTGAGCAACTGGTCGATGAACGCGACCTGAGCGCCGGTGGCGGCGCGCGCGATGCCTTCGGCCTGCCGCATCGTGATCTTCCCCGCCTGCACCAGCGCGCGACCAAGCCCCGCGATGGCAGCGGTCGTGGAAGCAGTGGTGGAACTCAATGCGGCCATGGATCCAGAAGTGTGGGGCGGCGAGCGGGCCTCAGGGCGGGCTGCGAGCGCGCATCGGTCGAGCCGGCGAGGGAGTTGCCGAACGGCAAGCTCATAAAGTCGAATCGATCATGCCGACAGCTCCTTGCGTTGTAAAGCAAATCGCCCGGAGACAAGCGGCGAGGAAGGACACTTTTCCACCCCTGTTGCACGGATGCGCCAAAGGCATGCGCGAGCTAGTTCAAACGCCGAGGGACTCCGCGCGAATTTCCCGACTCATCCTTGGTGGTGGCAGGCAAGAACAGGCTGCGCGTGCGGACTCGATTCGGCAACGACTGAACGGAGCACATGGCGGACGATCGCCAAAACCATGTCGGCAGAAACTGCCGTGGGTTGAGGGGGGAGGGCCGGGATTCGGCCATCGGCGACGCGTCCGCATGGACTTGCGTGGCCTGCATCACTGGTCGGGGTGAGAGGATTCGAACCTCCGGCCTCTACGTCCCGAACGTAGCGCTCTACCAGGCTAAGCTACACCCCGTGCATGCCGTCCGTACCAACGTACGAACGAGACTGCTTGATGGATCTGCGCTCGAGTGCCGCGTCAGGAGTCGCGGTGAATCGCAAACGAACACAATTCTAGCAGAGAACTCTTGTACGGCGAATCCGGCAGCTTGTTCACGACGACCCGGGCAGCCTCGGCTTCGCTTTCGGCCAGCGCGCGCGTGTAGTCGAGCGCACCGCTGTTCTCGATCGCGGCCCGGATCCCGTCGAGATCGGCATCCCGACTGTCGATCACCGTATCGCGCACCAGGCTCTTCTGCGCCGGACTGCCCCGCTCGAGCAGATAGATCAGCGGCAACGTCGGCTTGCCTTCGCGCAGGTCATCGCCGACGTTCTTGCCGATCTCGGCCGTCACGCCGGAATAGTCGAGGACGTCGTCGACCAGCTGGAACGCCGTGCCGATGCGCCGCCCGAACTCTGCCCACGGTTCCTGCTCGTCCTCGGAGCAACCGGCGAGGATCGCCGCCAGGCGTGCCGATGCCTCGAACAGCTTGGCGGTCTTGTAGCGGATGACCTGCATGTAGCGCTCTTCGTCGACATCGGGGTCGTGGATGTTGAGCAGTTGCAGGACCTCGCCTTCCGCGATGACGTTGGTAGCGTCGGCCAGCGTGCGCATGACCGGCAGGCTGCCCACGTCGACCATCATCTGGAACGACCGCGAATA
>Ga0209724_1000646_pt1 | contig 33012 bp, 26 predicted proteins | sample grotaG_FD_184143 | JGI IMG/M metagenome (GOLD analysis project Ga0209724, IMG submission 184143) | Glacier valley bacterial and archeal communities from Borup Fiord, Nunavut, Canada, to study Microbial Dark Matter (Phase II) -... | ecosystem: Environmental > Aquatic > Freshwater > Ice > Glacier ... | reverse complement strand
CTGCTGCTGGTAGACTTCAAATAAGTCCAGAAACGTATTGTCGGGGCAATTTAAGGGGTCCCAAGGCCAGCCACACAGCTGCCCCAAGGGGTTGCTGATCCAACACCGCTGCAGACCCACCGTCCAGCGCCCTGTGTCCGTCCCTTTTTTGCCAACTTGCTGTTGGGTACGCCCTTCGCGGAGGGGGAACAGCAATTCAATCGGGTCGTTGTCGGCCCCATTCAACACGCTGGGGTGCGCCAACAAGCAATCGGTATGCGCTTGTTGGTCGCCTAATTGCCGAGCCCGGGCGGTACGTTCCGGCAACCCGCCAAACAAACCATCGAAACCCCGGCTGAGCCACCGATAAAAAGCCCGAAAATGCCCACCTTTGAGCGCAAACAAAAGCCCGATGGTGACGACCTCGCGCTGGGGTACAATTTGGCTTGCGGAACTTTCCGAACAGCGCCCAACCGATTATCGACAGTACAGAAAATGTGGATGCTACTATTTTCGGTAGTCATGATGCACGCCTTTCCTATCCTCTCGATACCGATCGTTTGGCGCGTTTTTGTGACTACTTCAACTTGCACCACTGGTTAATAACACCAGCAGCATTTTGGTATCGTTTTGGACGGCGGCAAATCGATCCGTGACCGGCTGCGCGATAGCTTGCTGTTCCGGCGAGAGGGCGGCATTGACGGCTTCGAGTCCTTCGGCGAGCGCCGTCAGACGCCCAGCGAACCCGAGCTGATTTGTGAACGGCCAGCTGGTCGAGTACTAAGCGGTGGCCTGGGTATAGTTCAGGTACTAGAACACGTTGCAGGTAAAGTTCAAAGACAGTAACGTGCAATATAGCGCCGCACCGTCGCGATACTCACCCCAAAGGTGTCCACCCGCCACGCCTGTTTTCTACCCGTTTGCCAGGCTTTGACGATCCGTTCCCGCAAATCCTCTGAATACCCGCTCATGCACCTATTCCGTCAACTTTGTATCCTTTTTGATTACACATTATCCTGCTCAAGAACTGCTATAAAGGTTCAATCAACCAGCAAGCAGGTATATTATGCGCTAACATGCTTGATGAATAGTGACATGCAATCCTTACCTGTTGTGTCTGCTTGATATAAACAAAAAAGGGAGGCCACTAACACTGTTTCCCTTTGTCATTTCCCATTTCACGCTGGCAATTACGGTGAGGCTTGTGTCGGCAGCACTGCGCCGCCCTGTGTTGGAACGGTACTCGCAGGCTGCGCCATCAGTTCAAACGTGGTGTCGCTGGTCTTACCGTTGCGGCGATAAGTCACGCTGATGTGATCGCTCACCGTATGCTTGTCGATGATCGCTTGCAGTTGTTCCATGGTTGCGACGGGCTGCTTATCGACGGCCAGAATAATATCGCCAGCCTGTAAATTGCCAACCTGCGCAGCGCTTCCGGGGCGAATTTGGGTGATCGATACTCCGCAGTTCGGGATCGTTTCGCCCGTCACGCCTAAGAAAGCCTTTTCGCGCTGAGCAACGACGGTCGGCGCGCTGCCCTGTACGGTCGCGGCAGCAGTGGCAAGCGCAGAAGTTGCGATTGGAGCGTCCGCGATGCGCGTAGGCGATCCGCCGACAACAGCGGTTGCGCCACTCGTCATAACAGGCACTGGCGATTGATTACCGATCACGGTTGCGGCATCGGCTGCGGCGGTTGCCGCTTGCGGACACGCGGACGCGGAGGTAGCCGCCATTGTGCCACCCGCGCCAGCACTAGCTACAGTTCCAACGGACGTCACCGCAAGTGCTGCAGTGGTACTGATCATAGTGCTGGCTGTTGTGGCAGCGCTGATTGGCGCAACTGTACCGCGATTCGGATCGACCAGCCCGCTGCCGGAGCCGGGCACGCTGCCGCCTGAATTCGGCGCTGAGTCACCTTGCGCGGGCGTCTGAGCCGCAAACCGATCAGCGGTAGGGGTTACGCCGCCCGTTGTCGTGCCGCACGCCGTCAGCAGCAATCCGGCGATAGTGATCATGCACGTTGAACGAATGAATGGAAAGATCTGCAAAGTAATGCTCCTACCTTTACTTACATTGAAAGTGATACACCCAAAGCAAAACATAGACCAGCCACGATCGCCCTGCCCTTTCAGCGCAGCATTATAGTTGCCGAACTTTGCATACTCGCTGATTGTTCAAATCTCACCCTTTACAGGTGCGAAAGTGCATGTTATACTGATGGCATGATGCGGGGTAGAGCAGTGGCAGCTCGTCGGGCTCATAACCCGGAGGTCAAAGGTTCGAATCCTTTCCCCGCTACCAAATTAGACGCTCGCTGATCAAACAATCTGATCAGCGAGCGTTTTTGTTTGCCATATTTGCATTCTATTCGTTACCTACGAATCCGCAGGTTGCACGTACTTTGCCAGCCACGTCGCGATTTGTGAAACGTCATGCTTGCCCTGCGCCACCTCCAGGAAAAACGCATATTCGTCTTCGGATTTCCAGGTCACTCGATAGTCGTTCATGTTCAAGAACATCGTCACCGCGCGTACCGCAGTGCGCTTGTTGCCATCAATGAACAGGTGATGATACGCCAACGATTCGATCAGCGCCGCCGCTTTATCGAGCAAGGTGGGAAACTGCGCTTCCCCAAACAACATCAGTGTGGGCCGCAGTGCCGCCGAATTGAGCAAGTGCAGGTCGCGTACCAGCGTATCACCGTTGGTCACTTCGACATTGATATTATACAAATCGGAAGCGGTCAGATAGCGGATCGGTTCAGCGGTTTTCCAGTTCATTGAGCAGCCATTTATTCTCGCTGATAAGTCGGTCAATTGTCTGCATATCGCGCTCGGCGTCCGGGTCAGTTGGTGACACGGTCGGGACGGGCGAAAACCAGGCCGCCAGGTGCGGAACGTCTCGCAATCCCTCGGCGGCGCTCAAAATGGTGGCGAGTGCGTCCTCCGGCTGCCAAATGGCGCGCTCCCCGTTCACCTCGAACATCAACAGCGCAGCAATGGTGGCCGTTCGTTTGTTGCCATCGGTGAACGGGTGATTACGCACGATCGAATGAAACAGTGCCGCTGCTTTATCAGCCAGCGTCGGATACGCATCTTCGCCAAAGGCGCTGGCCGACGGTCGCACAGCAGCGGCTTCTAACAAAACAATATCGCGCACCTTTTGCTTTCCGCTCATGATCTTCGCGTTATTGAGCAGACGGCCATTGATATAGATCAGTTCGGAAAGCGTCAGGTAGCGCAATAAAAAAATGCCCTATGCCATGCCAATTAGCAGCTTGTGATCCAGTGGTCCACCACACCGAAATTTTGAGGGTTGCGGACACAGCAGGCCGTGTCCCTACAGGCAATCCGGCGGGCTGTAGGGACGTGGCCTGCCACGTCCGCCGTCTAATAGCAGACCGCGCCCGTATCGGCAGACGTGACCGAACGCGCGTATTTCGCCAGCACACCGCGTGTGTAGTGCGGCGCGATCGGCTGCCATTCACCCAGACGGCGCTGTAATTCGTCGTCGCTGAGTTCCACATTGAGTGTGCCCGCGATGGTGTCGATCACGATTATGTCGCCGTCGCGTAGTGCTGCAATGGGTCCACCCACGAACGCTTCCGGCGCAACGTGACCGACCATCAGGCCATGCGTAGCGCCTGAAAAGCGGCCATCGGTGATGAGCAGCACATCCTGCCCCAAGCCTTGCCCAACGATGGCAGCCGTCACTGCCAGCATTTCGCGCATTCCGGGGCCGCCTTTAGGCCCTTCGTAGCGGATCACGATTACATCGCCTTTGTTGATCTCGCGATTTTGCACGGCGAGGAACGTTGCATCTTCACTATCGAACACGCGCGCCGGTCCGCGATGGGTGTTGTGTCCATCCAAACCAACGACTTTCACGACCGCCCCTTTAGGCGCTAAATTGCCGTGCAAGATCACTAAGCCGCCGCTGTGACTGTGCGGATTGGTCACCGGACGGATCACATCCTGCGACGGATCGAACTTCACATCCTGCAAATTTTCGGCAACCGTCTTACCGGATACGGTCAATGGATCGCCATGAATGAAGCCGCCATCCAACAATTGGCGCATCAGCACCGGAATCCCACCGACGCGATCCAGGTCTTGCATGACGTACAACCCGCCCGGCTTCATAGATGCTAACAGCGGCGTCCGGCGGCTGATCGTGTTGACGTCTTCTAATGTGAGTTCAACCTGCGCTTCATACGCGATCGCCAGGATATGCAGCGCCAGATTGGTTGATCCGCCGAGCGACACCGCCACTGCGATCGCATTCTCGAACGCTTTGCGCGTCATGATGTCACGCGGGCGGATATTCTGATTCAACAGATCGAGCACGGCCACACCGCTGTCATGCGCGATCTGGTCGCGCGTTTTGCCGATACACATGGGGGTAGCGCTGCCTGGTAAAGCCATGCCGATCGCTTCCGCAACAGATGACATGGTGTTGGCGGTGTACATGCCGCCGCACGATCCGGCTGCCGGACATGCGTTACATTCCAGTTCGTACAGTTCGGCTTCGGTCATTTTGCCCGCTGCTACCGCACCCACTGCCTCGTATACATCCATGATAGTCACATCACGGCCTTGAAAGCGGCCTGGCTGAATGCTTCCGCCATACACAAAAATGCCGGGCAGATTCAAACGCGCCAGCGCCATGAGCGACCCCGGTAAGCTCTTATCGCAACCCGCTAACGCCACCAACGCATCGTAGCGATGGGCGTGCATCATCAGCTCAATCGAGTCGGCGATCACTTCGCGGCTGACCAGCGACGCTTTCATGCCCTCGTGACCCATCGCGATCCCGTCGCTGACGGCAATGCTGACGAATTCGCGCGGCGTGCCACCCGCTTCAGAGACGCCTGTTTTTGCAAAATCAGCCAGCACATCCAGCCGCAGATTGCAGGGAGTGGCCTCATTCCAGGTGCTCGCTACGCCGACGAACGGCTTGCGAAAATCCTCATCGCCCAAACCCATCGCACGCATGAAAGCGCGATGCGGCGCACGCTCAAAGCCTTTTGTGATTTGGTGGCTGCGCAGTTCATGCTCGCGTAATTCAGGGACAACCTCAACGGGCGTTTGTGAAGACATGCTAAAACTCCTTGAAGAATGCTTTTTGAGTGGGCTGATTATGCGCGGCGCGCCGTTGGCTGGCAAGTCCAAGTTGCACAATATACCAGGGTACTTGCCTCTAAATTATGACATGATAAGCGGACACAGCAGGCCGTGTCCCTACATACATATGAGAACGTTTTGTAGGGGCGATGCCTGCATCGTCGAGGCGCTTCGGATTCAAAAACCGTTAAATTTGGTAGTCCAGTTAGCTTGTGCTGCGAGCAGCTTTCGCCTGTCGCACAATTTCGCGGAGTTGATCCAGGTGTTGTTCTTCGTGTCCAATACCCATCATGTAACGGCTGATTGGGTTCAGTTCGCCAAAGAACGGATGCGTTTGCACGGTATCCATGTGCGGCGCGTCCGGCCAGGCGTCGAGCATGGCGTGCATCATTCTGTGGCTTTCTTCCAGACGCTGATGAACTTGCGCGCTGGTAGTGACCGTTTCCCAGGGCGTTTCATAGCGCGAACGCCATTCCACCACCACACCGCGCGCCAGATCAAGAGCCAGCGCTCCCGACTCTTCGTTGGAAGCCGTGGCATGAACGATCACATGGCCGAGCGTCCAACTGCTGGTCTCGCCGCTATCGTTTGCCTGCGGATCGACGGGCACGAATACCACATCCGCGTCGGTCACATCGGCAACGATTCCTTTTATGGTGTTGAACAATGTATCGGTCATCGGGCGCAAGTCGGCAACCGTAAAACCTGAGGTGAGTTCGGCGACTGTTTTTTCTTTACTGAAAAATGGCGTTAAATCGAGCATCGGCATAGCGTTAATCCCTGGTTGTATCTGAAGCAATGATCACAACGGTTCTGAGTCGCTGTTGAGCTTGATTCTTACGCGTGCGCAAGTTGGCGGATCGCCACGCTCAACGCCTCGACGACGGCACTCACCTGATCCGCTGAAAGTTCGGCGTACATCGGCAGCGACAAGACTTCATGCGCGGCCTGTTCGGAATGCGGAAAATCGCCTGCATGGTAGCCCAAATTCTGATAGGCTTTTTGCAAGTGAACCGGAATCGGATAGTGAATACCCGTGCTGATTCCCTGTTCATGCAGCGCGTGCTGAATGGCTTCACGCTGAGCAACCCGCACGGCGTAAATGTGATATACATGCCGATTGTGTGACAGCGCGGCGGGCGGCGCTATATCAATAGCACTCAACAGCGTATTGTATTGGGCAGCATGAGCACGACGTGCTTCCGTCCACGTTTCAAGGTGGCGTAGCTTGACGCGCAAAATCGCGCCCTGCATCCCTTCCATGCGAAAGTTGTAACCTTTCAATTCGTGTTGATAGCGCTCGGATTGCCCCCAATCGCGCAGCATCCGAATCTTTTGGGCATATTCGGCGTTATGAGTGGTCACCATGCCGCCTTCGCCATATGCACCCAGGTTTTTGCCGGGGTAAAAGCTGAAACCCGCCAGATCACCCAGACTGCCTACGCGCTGACCTTTATATTCCGCGCCGTGCGCTTGTGCCGCGTCTTCGATGATCAGCAAACCGTGCCGCTGCGCAATTTCGCGAATGGCGTCCATATGGGCGGCTTGACCGTACAAATGCACGGGCATGATCGCTTTGGTGTGCGGCGTGATGGCGCGTTCGATTTGTGCCGCGTCGATCGTGTAGGTGTTCGGATCGATGTCCACCAATACCGGACGCGCGCCCGTATATTCGATCGCAGCCACGGTCGCCACAAACGTAAACGGCACTGTGATCACTTCATCGCCCGCGCCAATGCCCGCTGCCAACAATGCCAGATGCAGGGCGCTGGTGCCAGTATTCACGGCAACTGCATAGGGCACGCCGATATACGCCGCGAATTCCTGCTCGAAGGCGGCGACTTCCATGCCGAGCACGAACTGCGTACTTTCCAGCACGCTGTCGATTGCCGCACGAACTTCGTCCTTGATCGTTTGATACTGCGCTTTGAGGTCTACGAATGGGATCATTCAAATTTTCCTTTGCTTTGTCCGCGAGTTTGGTGTATAGGTTGCATCTTACCCCCTTCCCCTGCACACGGGGAAAGGGTTGGTAGGGGTCTGTCTACAGTGTGACCATGCAGCCCTTGTCCGCCAGCGAACGAGTCGCCGCTTCCATGACGCGCACCACGCGCAAACCCGCTTCACCGCCGGTGATAGGCTGCTCGCCGTGCGTAATGCAGCGCACAAAATGCAGCGCCTCAGTCCGCAGCCCTTCGGTCATGTCGAGTTGTGGCGCAAGCATATCGCCCGTTCGGTAGCTGATCAACATCTGGTAGATGCTCTCGCTGTCGTTTTGGGTGATGATCCCTTTATCGTACAGCTTGATCTTTTCGCTCGGCTCCAGATCATCATAGACGATCATTTTTTGGCTGCCACCGATCAGAGTGCGGCGCACTTTGACGGGCGCTAACCAGTTCACGTTGATATGCGCGATCAGTGTGCTGTCGAAGAACAGCGTCAGGTACGCCACATTTTCCGGCTGTCCTGCAATATGGCTGATGCCTGTAGCGGATACGGCGCGCGGCTTTTCCGCAAACAGATAGTCGATGATCGATAAATCGTGAACCGCCAAATCCCAGATCACATTCACATCGTGCTGAAATAAGCCGAGGTTGACCCGCGCCGCATCGTAATAATACAAGCTGCCAAGAGTGCCGTCCGCGATTAAGTCGTGCATTTTGCGTACTGCGCCGGTATACACAAAAGTGTGATCGACCATCAGCACGCGTTGGCAACGAGCAGCTTCATCGATCAGGCGCGCGGCAAGATCAGCGCTGGTGCTCAGTGGCTTTTCAACGAGCACATGTTTACCCGCTTGCAAGGCTTGCATGGTCAGCTCAAAATGGGTGGCGGCGGGCGTCGAAATGGCGATCGCGTCGATGTGTGGATCCTTGAGCAAGGCGTGATAGTCGGTGAACGTTTCGACTGCCGGATAGCGATTTTTCACGAGCGCCAACCGCTCAGGACGCAAATCGCTGACCGCTGCCAGCCGTGCGCCCGGAAGCTCTGCGAAATTGCGTACCAGATTCGGCCCCCAATAGCCGTAACCGATCACGCCAATGTTAACGGTCATGAGCGATCCCCTGTGCGCGTATCGGGTTGATCGCATGGACATTGATAATCGGCGGGTGCTGCACCATCGGGCAGCCGCTGACCGCACTTGCACACATAACCGATCAAGCGCGCCGGATTGCCCACCACCAGCCCTTGATCAGGCACATCACGCGTCACGACCGCGCCTGCGCCGATCATCGCCCAACGCCCGATCGTGATCCCGCAAATAATCGTCGCGTTTGCGCCGAGCGCTGCGCCTTCGCCTACAGAGGTCGGCGTGATCGTCCAATCGGCGGCACTTTTAAGCGTTCCGTCCGGGTTGACGGCGCGCGGTTGTTTATCGTTCGTGAACACCACATGCGGCCCCACAAAGACGCCATTATCGAGCGTGACACCTTCGTAAACGGTCGCGTAATTTTGCAGTTTGACCCGATCGCCAATGCGGACATGGCTGTCAATGTATACGCCGCGCCCTAGGATGCATTCGCGCCCGATGATCGCGCCTTCGCGGACTTGCACGATCTGCCAGATTTTCGTCTCGTCCCCGATGATCGCGTCATTCGACACGTCGGCACTTGGATGAATAAAAACACTCATAAATCTTGTACCCTTTAACCCTGTACCCTTTTTAACTGTGTGCCCTTTGCGCATGATAGCGTAACCAGAACCAACCATTGAACGCCCCCAAGCTCAACGCGCTGACGAACATAGTGAGCAGCGGACTGAGCCAGCCGCGACTTATAAATAATGCGCCGAACAACAGCATATCGGTGATTGCAAAGCCGCGCACGCTGCCTAGCCATACATGCAGGCTTGATCCGACCAGATGCAGCACCCATGCCAGATAAATCAGGTTGATCGCGACTCCGCCGATCGCAAATAACCCGATCGCCGCGTCGGCCACGCCGGATTGTGCGCCGATCCACAAACCGCCGATGCGAAAGATGGTCATTGCTACCGAAATCCAGAAAACTTCCTGCTGCCGATGATAGATCAAAGCCAGTAAACTCAGGGGTGACGCGATGAACGACGCGCCATACGAAAACGCCATGATCTGCACAAAGCGCCCGCTGCCACGCCAGTTCGCGCCGAAGAAAATCCCGAACAACGTATCCGCGTGCAAAGTAATAAAGGCAAAAACAGTAAACGCCAGAATGAACAAGCCCATTGCCAACGGTTCGGCAAACTGGCGTAAAGCACGCGGATCGTCTTTCTTTTCAACGAGCACCGCGTATGACGTTTGGCTGACCGCTGCCCCGATCAAAGTAGCGGGCAAGCCAAGCAACCGGATCGCGGTCGCAAAGAATCCGGCGCTGTCCAGGCCAAAGAAATAGGCCAGCACCACGGGTGGCAGTTGGCCGCCAATAATGTCGATCAGCGATGACCAGGTGGTGAACAGCGGAAAATTCCTGTAAGTACGTGCCAACGTGGGTAAACGGTTGAGCGCAGGCGCTGATAAATGCGTCCGCCGTAACAGAGTCAACATCCCGACGGCCTGGCCAAATACCTGACCGATTAACAAGCCGAGCGGTCCCATGATCAACAGCCGCGCGCCGATATAAATGACGATCTGACTGATGTTTTGCAGCAAGCCGCTCCGTGCCATTGCTGCCAACTTTTTTTTGCGGATCGCCCAATAGCTGAACGCCTGATAAAAGCCGGACAGCAGCAAGCTCAGGGGCAGCAGCCACAGGTACGGCGCAAGCGTCGGCGCATTCAGCCGTACCACGATCGCGCTGCCAAACAGCCACAGGATCGCGCCGAATAACAGTGTGCTGCCGATCACCAGCCCGCCGATTAACACCACAAGCGCAGCGCCGTCCGCATCTGTATCCGGCAGCGGGATCGCAAACTCATAGCGTAACGAATTGATCGCCGCCAACGCGCTGAACAAAAAAGTGTAGATCGACAGGATGCCAAAATCGGCGGGGGTGTACAAGCGCGTCAGCAGCGGGAAAATAAGCAGATATAGACCCTGGCCGAGTCCGGTGCTGCCCGCCAGGATCAACACATTGGCGCGAAATGATCCACCCGTTAAACCTTTCGCTAATTGACCTCGAATGGTGTTAAACCGCTGCATTGCGAATGGTGTCCGGTGAGTTGAGCAGCCGTTGATAGAGCGTCACTAATTTGCCCATCTCAACATCGGCATTCAGCACTTCTCGTGCTTGCTGCGCTGACTGCCGCATGGTGAATAGCTGTTCAGCCGTCAATGCGTTGAGCGTAACCGCGACGGCAGGCGGATCGAACGTCGGCGCGATGCAGCCTACGCCGTAGGTTTGCACGATGTCCACCATCGCGGGGGACGGCCCAATGCACACCGCCAAACCCGCCATGATGTACTCAAAAAACTTATTGGGCAGCATCATCAGGTTGTTGTAATTGGTCGGTTGGATCACGCAAAAGCCAATATCGAACTGCGCCACAAAATCAACGATCGCGTCCGGCGCAACCGGATCGTGGAACATCACACGGCCCGGCGCAATCCGATCGCCTAAGGCTTTGAGATCATCGATAAAGCCTTTATCCGCCGGAACGAGCATAAAATGCAGCACAAAACGCGCATCAGCCAGTGCCAACGCCTCAATGAGCTTATCCAGCCCACGATTGCGCTGTGCATAGCCGTGATGGATCAGATGTAGCTTTGCCTCAGTCGCGCTGCCTTTCGCTTGTACAGTGAGCGCTTGTGAGTGCTCAGGCGGACGTTTGGGCGCGTTGTAAATCACGATCGGATCAAGCCCGTACTCGCGATGATAGCGCTCAGCGATAGGGGCGCACACGGTGATCGATGCATCGATGGGCACAGCGGTTGGCGCAGTGTACTTACGCAAGATAGAGCGAATGGCGGGCGCTACCAGCAAGCGCCACACGATGCTATCCTCACGCTCCAGCGGCGCAAACTCGTGTGCATGAAAGACAACGCGCGCGCCGGTACGCCGTGCCACTTCGATCGCAATGGGCAGCGCGTGCCAATCGTTAGCGTGAATGGCGTCCGCGCCGCTCGCCAGCGCATAAGCGAACGCCTGTTGATAACGCGCCGTATGCCAGAACCAGAAATCATAAATGCGCGGCCATAATCTGCCAAACAGTAATATGCCAAACAGTCTGCCAAGCGCAAAGCTGATGCCCATGAACGCCTTCTGAGCGAATGTCGAACGGGGTACGGCGCACCACGTCACGCGCTGCCAGGCCGGGTCAGGCTCGCCATGTCCGATCACGGTCAGATCATAATCGGCAGCGGATAAGTACGCGATCTGCTTCAGAACGTGAATCGTGCTGTGGACTGGTTTGAAAGCGATAATACAAATGCGTGCGGGCAAAAAGCGTGTCTTTCGGTAAGTCGCTGCGAGCAATAATAAGGAACGGCAAAAGCGGCGACTCAGTATAGCGCCGAACGGTCAGCGCGCAAAATTCGCCGGACAGTGTGATGTACATCAATAAGCGATGTATCATTGGCACAATCGCACGTAACCGCCCGCAATACTCAGAGGTCAACCCGCACCTATGCCCGATACTGCCGCCCCTGTTACTGGTGGATCGCTTATTCTGGTGATCGAAGATGACGTTTCGATCCGCCGCTTTCTACGGACTTCGCTCACCAGCAGCGGCTATCGATTAATCGAAGCGGCGAACGCTGCGGAAGGTCTGCGGCTGGTCGGTTTACAGCATCCTGATCTGGTGATCCTCGATTTGGGTTTGCCCGATCTGGATGGACTCGACGTGACGCGCCAACTACGCGAATGGACAGCGACCCCCATTATCATCTTGTCGGCGCGCGATCGCGAAGATGACAAGATCGCGGCGCTCGATGCGGGTGCCGATGATTATCTGACTAAACCGTTCGGCACTGGCGAACTATTGGCACGGCTGCGCGTCGCCTTACGCCATGCTTTTCAGGTGGCACAGGGCACAGACGATCCAACCTTTACGCTAGGTGATCTGCATGTCGATCGAGCAAAGCGCCAGGTGTTCATCGGCACTGACGAAATCCACCTGACGCCGATCGAATACAAGCTGCTGCTGACTTTGATCCAATATGCTGGCAAAGTAGTCACCAATCGGCAGCTCTTGCGAGATGTGTGGGGGCCGGAATATGTCGAGGAGCAGCATTACGTGCGCGTGTATATGGCGCAGCTTCGTCACAAGCTGGAAATCGACTCGACCCGTCCGCGCTACATCCTGACCGAGCCGCGCGTCGGCTATCGGCTCAAAGTGGAGTGACTTTCGGCGCTCGTATTACTGGCAACCTGATCCGAAGTGATCGATAATGAGTGAACTTCTACCGCTTTGCGGTCAGCATCAGAGAGCGAGCAGGCGATGCAACTTATTGTGGCAGTGGTACAGGATAGAGACGCCGATCAAGTGACCAGCACCTTGATCAGCAAAGGCTTTCGCATCACGCGGATCGGCACGACGGGTGGCCTTTTGCAGCAGGGCAATACAACCCTGTTGATCGGCGTCGAGGATGCGGCGGTCAAAACGGTACTGCGCGAATTGCAGCAAGCCGCGCGCCGCCGCGAGATGGTGATGGCCGTGTCCGCAGGTGGCAGCGATCAAGCGTATGCCCTGAATGCGCATACGTCGGTTGAAGTAGGTGGTGCAACCGTCTTTGTGCTGAATGTCGAGCATTTTGAACAGTTGTAGTTTTGAACACTTGTAATGAGGTCGCGAACTAACGATGACTGAAAATCAGCGAACCGCTGCCCATTGGGATCGGGTGTTGACCACTGGCGACAACTCGTTCAGCCCGGAAGTCTACTGGATGGCCGTGCCTGAAGTTCACAAGCGCATTCAACGGTTGTCCACCGGCGGCGCGTTGACCGCCAAAGGCGTACCTTACGATGTGTGGTTTCAATACTGCGTGTTTGAATTTCTGGCAGCGCGGCTGCCCGTTGAACGCATGTTGAGCGTTGGCTGCGGCACTGGCGATCTGGAACGCAATCTGGCGCTCTATAATTGTTTCAAGCATATGGACGCCTGCGACATTTCGCCCGCAGCAATTGCCGTAGCACGCCAGAAAGCAGTTGAGATGGAAATTCACAACATCACGTTCATCGCCTCTGATATTGCGAAATTCCCGCTGCCTGCCGAACATTATGATGTGGTGTGGTTCAATTCGTCGCTGCATCACATCAAAGATTTGGAAGGCACTTGTGCAGCGATCGCGCGCACGCTCAAGCCGGATGGTTTTGTTTTTCTGAATGAGTATGTCGGACCAAGCCGCTTCAGGCTGCCTGCCCGCCAAAAAGATGCTATTCGTGCGGCCTTCGATCTGCTGCCCAGGCGCTTCAAACGCTCATCTGTGCCACCGCGCCATGTGCGGGCATGGACGAACGCGCGAGCGCTGCTGCGCCAGCGTTCACTTGCTCCCGCACCCACTGAATATTATGCGACAGCGCCCTACATCCCGCAACCGACCTTGCTGGCGCTGCTCGATCCGTCGGAAGCGGTGCGCTCAGCGGATATTTTGCGTGTGCTTGCGGATCACTTCCAGATCGTTCGCAAGCACGACATAGGCGGCAGCGTACTGCATTTTCTGCTGAGTGGCATCGCCGGAAACTTTGTGAAGGACGATCCGCAAACGCAAGGGATGCTCAGTATGTTGTTTCAGATTGAAGATACATTAATCGCAGCAGGCGATCTGCAAAGTGATTTTGCCGTTGTGGTGGCACAGAAACGTGCCTGAGCGACTCAAGGTTTGCATAGCTTTCGACTCCCATGCCCTGTATACCGGGAGTGCTCCTTCTCCACGAATGGGGAAGGCCGGGATAGGGCAGGGTTTGGATCAGGAGTCACTGCGCTTTGCACGCTTACCCATAACCGCTTATAATCTGCATGATTTCATCAGTGAACGCGGTTGGAGCACTTGAAGCGTTATGTACTCACGTCGGAATTCTTCGCAATCTTTGGGCCGTTGGTTGGCAGGCGGCGTGATCATTCTAGTCACTGTTGCCGCTTTCGTCATTTATCAATCAACGCAAACGCTACCGGACGTTGTTCCCGATCCCACCCTGATGATCTCACCAACGCTGCTGCCTATTCCGGCGACCAACACGCCGAGTCAAACGCCTACGCCAATCGAATATCGAATTGTATCCAGCAAGGCCAACCTGTCCGCCGTGGTCACCGAACTCTATTATGCGGCGGACGGTGATAACTGGGATTTGACGCACCTCGGCCAGTTTGCAGGGCATTTGGAGGGGACGCCTACGCTCGGCAAAGGTGGCAATTTCGTATTGGCCGGACACGTTGAATTGAAAGATGGCAGCGCTGGCCCGTTTGCGCAGCTCCGACTGCTCAGCAAAGGCGATCCGATCACGGTGATTGCGGATACACAGCCACAACCGACGTTTGAGCAGTATGTGGTGACGGATACGGGTAAGGTCGCGCCGGACGATTTCGCGGTGATGCGCAATCATGGCTATGAAGAAATGACGTTGATCACCTGCGATGATTGGAATCCCAAGCAGCAAACGTACGGCTCGCGCATCATCATTCATGCGCGCCCCGTCGATAGCCTCAAGACGCCCACTATCGCGCCGACTGCCACCCGTAAAAAGTAGGCGTACATTCAGGCAATGCGTTTGATGCTGAACGTCCGACGCAGTGCCGTAATACCGATCATGATGCTGAGTGAGATGAACGTCAGCGGAAACATGCAGCCGAAATAAAAGACACCTTGCACACGGCGCTTGAAAAATCCGCCATGACTTACGTAACGCATATCAAGCACTCCGTTTTCGATTCGCGCGCAGCCGTTGGTCACGCAGCCGCTGATGAAGATGCTGCGCCTCCTGATAATAACGCTCAAGCTGCTGCATCACCGCGATCCACGGTCGGGCGCTGGCATAGGTGCGCGCCGCACGACTCATTTGCACACGCAGCAGCGGATTATCGCGCAGCAGTCGTACCCGATCTGTAAAAGCCGCGCCATCGTCTACCGCGCAGATAAACCCGTTATGACCTTCGTGTACCATCGTTTGCGGGCCACCCCGATCGGTCACAATCACGGGCAAACCGGACGCCATCGCTTCTAATACCACTTGCCCGAACGTTTCTTCCGGCCCCGGAAAGACGAATACATCGGCTGCTGCGTAGGCGCGCGTCAGTTCATCGCCAAACAATGCGCCCGTGAAATGTGCGTCGCTATCGGCAAATTGCGCTTGTAGTTCAGCTTGATAATCACCGCCGCCGATCAATGTCAGTGCCACGCCGGGTTCATGTGCCAGCGTGTGCAGCGTTGTCAGATGTTTATCTTTGGCGATACGCCCGACGTATAGCACCAGCAGCCGAGATGGATCGCGCCCGGCCAACAAACGCGCGCGCCATGTCGGATCGGCATGGGCGGGGTTGAAGCGTTCGCTATCGATGCCGCGCTCCCACAGGCGCAGGCGGTGAAAGTTCCAGCCGCGCAGTTCAGCCAGCGTGGTTCGCGACGGCGCTAACGTCAGGTGGCAGCCGTTGTGAATGAAGCGCAAAAAGTCGATCATCGGTTGGCGCAGCAAACCGTAACCGTAGCTCTGCGCATAGGCAGGCAAATCGGTTTGATAGTTGGCGATCACGGGCACATCGAACCATTCGCCCGCCGCCATGCCGAGCGCGCCCAACCCCGCCGGGCTGAACAAATGAATCAAGTCAGGCTTGAAATCGCGCAGCACCGGCAAAATCAGCGGCCATGGCGGAGTCACGCGCACTTCTGCGTAAAAGGGCATCCACAACGACGGCACGCCATAGATGGGCGTTGCGCCGATCGCCGGAATCGTGGGCGACGGCGCAAACACGATCACTTCACGCCCGCTGCGCTGCAAATAATTAAGCGTGAGCAGCGCCGTTCGCGAAACGCCATCGACCTTCGGCAAAAACGCTTCAGTGAACAACGCCACTCGTTTGATCGAACTATCGAGTTGACAGGTCACGCCAGCGATCGTTTCAGCAGCGATCAACGTTTGAACCGTATTGGGCAGCATGGGCATCTTTCGCAAAAAAATCGCAGCAAAATTCAAATCGACAGCTACCTGTTAGAACGCTCAACCCGCCTACAAGTTGCTACAGGATGCATTGATGCGTCGTCCCTGTGACCAGCTTCTAACCTACTCGCAACGCGTTTAAGCCGCCCATCGCCGGACTGTAGGAGTATAATAGACTGTAGGGCTAAGCGGAAGAAAATCTACTTCAGGTTTTCGCTGATCCTGTCTCTTTACATAGAAAGTTTGAGCGTCGATTATGAGTCCGCTGCTAATCGTTTTTGTGATCGTAGCGATTGCGCTGCTCTGGCTGCTGCGTGCCACCGTGGTCGTGATCCCCAACAACCGCGTGGGTATCGTTGAAAAATTGTTCGCCAATAAAGGCTCGGTCAAGGCCGACAGCTTCATTGCGCTCAACCGCGAGGCGGGTTATCAACCCAATTTACTGCGCGGTGGTATTCACTTCCTGATCCCTGTCCAGAACCGCGTCCATCTCATGCCGCTGGTGACTATTCCGCAAGGCCAGATCGGGTACGTGTTCGCGCGTGACGGTCAGCCGCTGCCGCCTACGCAAACGCTTGGCACGGTCATCCCTGAAGGCAAAAATTTTCAGGAAGTCGAGGCCTTTCTGAAGCATGGTGGTGAACGTGGGCCGCAGCGCGAAATCTTGCGCGAAGGCACTTACGCGCTCAATCTGGTGCAATTCGTCGTGTTCACCGATACTGGCACGTTCTATCTGCCGATAGGCCGTGAAGAAGAATCAACGTTCAAGCGCATGGCCTCACTCATTCGCGATCGCGGTGGCTTTGAACCTGTCGTGATCAAAGGCACTGAGGATGCGGTCGGCGTGATCACGGTTCATGAAGGACCGTCGCTCAGCCAGGGTTCGATCATTGCGCCGACGGTGGGTGATGACAGCCGCGACTCGGCTACGTACCACAACAATTTCCAGGACGTTGAAAAGTTCCTGATCGCGGGTGGCCGTCGTGGTCGCCAATTGCAAGCCTTGGTAGAAGGCACGTACTTCATTAACCGCCTGTTCGCCACCGTTGAAATGATCCCAAAGACGACGATCGAAGTCGGTTATGTCGGCGTAGTCGTATCCTATGCGGGTGAAAAAGGTGGCGATGTATCGGGCGCTGATTATAAGCATGGCGAGATGGTCGAAAACGGCTTCAAAGGCGTTTGGGATACGCCGCTGATGCCCGGTAAGTATGCCTTCAATACTTATGCTGGCAAGATCATCCTGGTGCCGACGACGAACATCATCCTGAAATGGAAAGCCGATGAAGTGGGTTCGCATCGCCTGGACGAGAACCTGTCAGCGATCGAACTGATCACGAAAGATGCGTTTGAGCCGCTGCTGCCGTTGTCAGTCGTGATTCATATCGACTATCGCAAAGCGCCGCTGGTCATTCAACGTTTCGGTGACATCAAACGCTTGGTCGATCAAACGCTTGATCCAATGGTCGCCGCCTACTTCAAAAATATTGGTCAGACGCGCACGCTGATCCAGTTGATCCAGGAACGCAGCGATATTCAAAATCACTCGTCGCTGGAAATGAAGGAACGCTTCGATCGGTACAACATCGAACTTGAAGAAGTCCTGATCGGCACGCCCTCATCGTCCAGCAATGATCAGAAAATCGAACAGATTCTGGCGCAATTGCGCGATCGGCAAATTGCGGTTGAGCAGATCGAAACGTACAGCCGCAAGGAAGAAGCCGCTTCCAAAGAGCGCGAACTACGGCAAGCTGAAGCGATCGCGCGTCAGCAAACGGTGCTCACCGAGTCGCAGATTGCGATCGAAATTCAAGCCAACGAAGGCCGCGCGTCTTATCAGCGCTCATTGCAGGAAGCCGCCAAGATCAAGGCGCTGGCCGAAGCTGAAGCCGAGCGTGAAGCACGCGTCGGTATCGCGAAAGCGTTGGCGGTTGAGGAGCAAGTGCGCGCCTATGGTGGCCCGCAATATCAGGTCTTGCAACAGGTCATGGAGCGCTTCAGCCAGGCGGTTGAAAAGTCCGGCATTGATGTCGTGCCGAAGATGGTGATCAACAATGGCGGCGCAACGGGTGGTGGCAGCTACAGCGCGTTTGAAGGTTTGATCGCGATGCTGCTGTCCGATAAGCTCGATGTGGGCTTAAAATCGTCCGCTGCGAAGGGCGAAACGCCTGCCGAAGTCAAGCGCATTCGTGATAGCATTCTGCAAGGGCTGTCGATGCCCGCCGTCGAGCCGTCCGCCGCGCCGATCATGGCGCCCGTGATCGTAAAGAACGGCAGCAGCAAGAACTAATCTGCTTGTGAGTCCCTCATCCAAAGCGGGTGAGGGCTTTTTGCAGCTATTCGTCGTCCTCGCGAATTTGCGCGACACTGCGCAGCCGCACGCGCGGAAGGCTTGGTATTCGCGGACGGGTATCGCGGGTACTTTCGGCGGGTTCGGTATCTAACGCCGGAAGTTGCAGCGTGAACGTTGATCCGCTGCCTTCCGTGCTCTCCGCAAGGATGCGCCCCTGATGAGACTGCGCGATCCACTGCGCGATCGACAACCCCAAACCAGTGCCGCCCATTTCGCGCGAACGTGCTTTGTCTACCCGATAAAAGCGATCGAAAATCATCGGCAAATCGTTCGCTGGAATGCCGACCCCCGTATCGGTCACTTTCACCAGCGCTAACCCTTCATGGACTGACAAACTCATGATCACAGTGCCACCGGCAGGCGTGTACTTGATCGCGTTCGTCACCAGATTGAGCAGCAGCTGCTTGAGCCGATCGGAGTCGCCGTGTACGCGTATTGGCTCGATCAAGCCGAGCTTGATTTGAAGTTGGCTGCCCAAAATGCGCGCCTGTCGGAACACCTCAAGCACCAACGTATCCAGCTCCACTACCGTTTCGCTCATCGGCAAATTCCCGGAGTCGGCGCGCGCCAGTAACAGCAGATCGCCCACCAAGCGCGACATGCGCCCGATTTCGCTGGTCATCGCTTCCATCGAAGTTGGGTCGGGCCCCATGCGTTTGATCAAGTCGAGATTGCCCTGAATGGTGGTGAGCGGCGTTCGCAGTTCGTGCGAAACATCAGCCACAAAACGGCGCTGTGCATTGAACAACCGCTCCAACCGCTCCAATGTGGCGTTGAAAGTAGCGGTCAATTGGCCGAGTTCGTCGTCGGGGCCTTCATACGGGATGCGGCGGCTCAGATCGTCGGCGGCGGTGATCTGTGCGGCAGCTTGCGCCAACGGCCCGATCTGTTGTAACGCCTGTCCGGTGATCAGCGAACCAATGATGAACGATAACAGCATTGCCACCACGCCCACGCCGATCATGATTTTGAGCAAGCGCGCCGTCGCATCATCGATCGTATCCAGGCGGGTTGCCACTTGAATGCTCCCCACAGGCCCGGTCGGACTCGTATAAATGGGCACGGTCAGCACGTAAAAATGTTTGCCGTTTGCGATAAATTCGCGGAAACCGCTTTCCGGCGATCCGATGTTGACCGGATCAAGCGCATGTTGATAGCTACTGCTGGACGTGTTGATCAGCGTGCCATAGGCGTCCCACACCTGAATATAGTAAGGCGAAATGGTGACGCTGTCGCCTATATCGGGCATCTGAACAGCAATGTGACCCTGATTGTCTACCGGATTAATGCGAATGCTGATCTTGTTGGCAATGATGCTCAGGCCAGTGCCGAGTTCATCACGCCAGGCGATCTGCAAAACGCTGAACAGCGAAATGCCGAATACAATAATAACGACTGCCAACAGGCTTGAATACCAGAGGGTAAGGCGCGTGCGGATACTCATAACAACAACCAAACAATAAACATCACATGAACCTCAAAGCAGAGTCTAGCGCCGAAAGCAGCGCAAATAATGAGAAACTGTTAAGCCTTGCAGGACACCCGTTCGCTGTCGTGCCGTTGTGGGTAAACTGTTCAGCAATCGATCGTTGAAACCAATTTTGAGGTCATAACAGATAATAGCAATGCCGCTCAACAATTTTGGAAGTGTCCTTACTTTTGCAATCGCTCAGGAAGGGCGTTTGCAGCGTTTTTATAACACGATGACCGCCGTTGAAGGCATTGATCAGCCTTTCATCGATGCCGTACAGCGTTATCGTGAGCGCGTCGATTTGCTTGTTCAACTTCAACAGGAAGACCTGGCACACGAACTGTCTGTGCCGATCGTCGGTCTTCTCAGCGAAAACTACGAACCCGAACTGCGCAGCGATCCGATCGATCGCAAGATGGCGTTGTATCAGAGCGTCCGCATGGAACAGCGCGCAAGCCGCTTCTATAGCGACGTTGCTATTAAACTTCATAACCCCGATGTGGCAGAATTGTTCCGCGCGTTGGCGCAAGAAAACCTGGATCACGTGGTGGCGTTGCAGGCGTTGGAGGAGTCGTAAGCAGTAATCGCTCGCTGCGCCTTGACTCCCTTGCCCTGTAATCGGGGAAAGGGCGGGGGTTAGGGGTCGGGTCAGGGGTCAATGACTTTTCCGGCATCCGCTGTATAATCTCTGCTGACACACTAACCCCCACCCCTTATCAGGAATCGAACTGCAACATTTTGGCGACCCTTACCCTTGCAACACCGCCTGCTTTTCAGTATGAGCCGATGATCCACGCACACGGTTGGTATCAGCTCAAGCCGCACACCTGGGATCGTGACTCGCAAACGTTGGCGTACACGCTGCAACTGCCTGATCAAAGCGTCTGGCAGGTGGGGATCCATCCGGCAGCCGATGGATCACAGCAGCTCAGCGCAGAGATCGACGGCGGCACGCTTGACCTCAGCGCAGAACGCAGCGCGGCGATCGAGTCGCGCTTGCGCTGGATGCTGCGCCTGGATGAAGACCTCACACCCTTTTACAACCTGTGCGATTTGCATATTCCGCTGGCACACGCGGCGGGGCGTGGCGCTGGACGGCTGCTGCGTTCGGCTACCTTGTGGGAAAATTTCGGGCGCGTGCTGATGACCACCAATACGACCTGGCTGCTCACCAAACGCATGGTCGCCAATCTGGTCGATCGATGGGGTGCGGCGCATTTATCACATGCAGAATGGCACGCCTTCCCGACTCCGCAAACGATCGCGGGCTTAAGCGAAGATGATCTCAAAAGCGCCGGACTTGGCTACCGCGCAGGTTATTTGCTGCATAACGCGCGTCAGATTGCGGACGGCACGCTTGACTTGGAAGTTTTGCAGCACAGCGATTTGTCCGATAAGGATTTGCGGGCGGCACTGCTCAAACTGCGCGGCGTCGGGGATTATGTGGCAAACACACTGGTCATGCTGCTCGGACGCTACAGCTTTGTGCCAGTCGATACGGAAGCACGCGCCGCAGTCTCAAAGGCATTTTTCAACGGCGAAAAAGTGACTGATAAACAAGTCAAAGAGACATTGGCGGCCTATGCGCCGTACAGTGCATTAGCGCTCTATTGTTTGAACCCCGACGGTTGAATCCTGACGTGTGACCCAACTGAGGAGACTTCGCTATCTTTAACAAATCGAGCCTGTTAGCGCGTTATGAGACGCTGCGCCGCAAAGAATTCGAGGCGCTCACTGCCTTGATCGATACGCTCGGTAAGGTAGATGGCCTGCCCGCCGATCAGATGGATCAAGCGCGTGATGCACTGTTTCATGCGGATAATCCATTTTTGATTGTGCTGGTAGGCGCGTTCAATACGGGCAAATCGAGTATCGTCAACGCGCTGCTTGGCGAGGCAGTGCTCGGCGTGGGGCCGACGCCCACCACGGATCGCATCATCATCATGCGGCAGGGTCCCTCAGTGCAGCGGGTAGCGTCCGCCGAAGTTGATACGGTGTTTCATCCGTCGCCACTGCTGGAACGGGTGAGTCTGGTGGATACGCCCGGTTTGGAATCGATCTTCACGGGCCACGACGAAACGACTCGCCGCTTTTTGCATCGCGCCGATATTGTGCTGCTGGTGATGCTGGCAACGCAAGCCATGTCGCAAAGTAACAGCGAATATTTGCAAGCTCTGCGCACCTATGGCAAGCGAATAATTTTGGTGGTCAATCAGATCGATTTGCTGGACAGCGAGGAACGCGCCACGCTCAAAAACTTTGTGATTCAGCAGGGTAAAGCGCAGTTGGGCGCGATGCCCGAAGTGTGGATGGTGTCGGCAAAGCTGGCGATGCAGGCTGCACAAAAGACGCCGCGCGATCCGGCTTTGTGGGATGACAGCGGCTTTGCGCAGATCGAGAGCTTCATCACCGACGCTTTGAGCGACAGCGCACGCGTCCGCCAGAAGCTCGAAACGCCTTTACAAATCGTGCGAAATGTAACTAATGTGGCGTTGAGCGAAGTACGCAGCGAACAAAATGCGCTTGTGGATTACCGCAAGTCGGCGCAAAACGTGCGATCGCAAATGGAGCAATCGGCGCGTGAGCAGCAGACGACCATGCAGCAGGTGATCGATAATCTGGACAAGGCGTTTATGGAGACGATCACGCGCGGCCAAAAAGCGATCCGTGACATGTTCGCGCCCACCAAAACAGTCAGCATGGCGGCGGGCGGTCTGGCCGAATTGAGCGGGCTGGCGCGCTTCAATCGGCGTTTTGGCGGGCGGACGCAAGCCAAGAATGCCTTTGATGTGCAGCATGTTACCGAACCGCTCGATCAGATTCCGCGCTTAGTGGATGAACTGGGACCGCGTTTGGAAGGGCGCGACGTCAAGGACGTAGACGACTTGATCGGCTACACGCGCCGTGAGATTCAGGCATTGCCCGCCGCGTTGCAAGCGAAGCTGGTCGGCAAATTGCAATCCCCAATCAGCTATGATCGATCGATTTTGCCTGCTGCCCGCACTAATTTGGTCGCGCTGGTCGATCAAGCCAAAAGCGCCGAGTTCGCGCGCATCGACTCGGCAGTGCAAAATACGCTGGTAGTGCTGGCAATCTATGAGATCGCTGTGATCCTGATCGCGTTGGTGATCGGCTTCGCGTTCGGCGCATCAACTAACGGCGGCCAATGGGTTTTGCTCGTGCTAACGGTGATTGTGTTGGTGCTCGGTGGGTTGGCGATTTTGCCCGTGCGTGGCTTTCTCATGGCACGCGCCTATGCAGATCGGCTTGAGGGCCTCAATACAGACCTGGACATAGCGTTTAAGCGCGCCGCTGAACAACAGATTGCGTTTGGCTCGCGTTTACGTCAGGACGCTGTGACACCCTTTTTGCGCTTGGTCGATTCGCAAACGACGCAAGTAGACGTGGTAAAGGCGGAGCTGGAAAAACATCAACAAACGCTGACAGGTCTGGAAAAGGAACTGTCAGCGCTGCGTGAATGAAGAGCTTCAAGCGCCGTGATATTGCTATGCGATGGTTTCGCGTGTGATGTGCGCGCCGACCGCTCGCAAACGTTCATCAACCCGTTCATAACCGCGATCGATTTGTCCGATGTTACGGATGGTGGTCACGCCATGTGCGCTGAGTGCCGCCAGCAAGAGTGCCATGCCCGCGCGAATATCCGGGCTGGTCAGTGCAATGCCGCCGCGTAACGCCGCTGGCCCCTGCGTCAGCGCGCGATGCGGATCGCACAGCACGATGCGCGCGCCCATGCTCACCAGCTTATCCGTGAAGAACAAGCGATTTTCATACATCCATTCGTGAAACAGCACCGCGCCTGCCGATTGAGTGGCGATCACCAGCGCAATGCTCAGCAAATCCGAAGGGAAGCCCGGCCACGGCTGCGCTTTGATCTGCGGGATGCGCTTGCCTAAATCCTGCACAACCGTCAGCGATTGGGAGCGCGGCACGCAAATATCATCCCCTTCAACGTCCCACTGAACGCCTAAACGTGCAAAGGTAGGCGCAATCATCGCCATGCTGTGCGGATCGGCGTTAGCAATGCGCAGTTCGCTGCCTGTGACGACCGCTGCGCCGATCAGACTGCCTACTTCCATAAAATCGGCGTTGATGTGAAATTCGCCGCCGTGTAATTTTTGCACACCCTGAATCGTTATCTGGTTTGATCCGATACCCTCGACTTGCGCGCCGAGCAGGTTCAAAAAGCGACACAAATCCTGAACGTGCGGTTCGCTGGCAGCATTGTTAATGACGGTGGTGCCCTGCGCTAAAGAAGCGGCCATGACTGCATTTTCGGTAGCCGTCACGCTGGCTTCATCCAGCAAGATGTTCGCGCCTTTCAGCCCATCGGCTTGCATCTTGAACACGCCATCGAACTCAATGCGCGCGCCGAGTTCAGTCAGTGCCAGCAAATGCGTATCGAGCCGTCGCCGCCCGATTACATCACCGCCGGGGGCAGGCAGTTCAAGCTGACCTTGCCGCGCCAGCATCGGACCGGCCAGCACGATTGACGCCCGTACTGCTTTCGCAAGCTGCGCATCAACTTTGTGGGTGCGAATGTGCGCAGCATGAATACGCAAACTGTGATCGGGTAGTGCTTCAACGCTTGCGCCGAGTCCACGCAAAATATCGCACATCACGCGCACGTCGGTAATATCTGGAACGTTATGCAATATCACAGGTTGATCGGTTAACAGGCACGCCGGGATCAGTTTGAGCGCGGCGTTTTTATTGCCATTGGCGCGGATCGTGCCGCTGAGTTTATGGCCGCCTTCGATGACGAATTGTTCCATGCACTTGACTCCTCAAAAGTGTGATTATAACCACAAAACAAGCCACCACATCCGAACATTTGTTTTTGTAATTCGGCAGTGAATGGGGTATAATAAAAGACTTAGGAACACCCTTGGCAGTGCTTATTCCTTGATGTAATTTTGCAATTTCCCCAATGTAATTTGAAGAAAATCCCAGGAGGATTGTTGTGGTTGATAATGTCGTCTTGAATCAGCAGACCGCAGAAGATATTGATGTATTAGAAGGGCTGGAAGCTGTTCGCGTAAACCCTGGCATGTACGTCGGCGGAACGGACGCGGGCGCGCTGCATCACCTTGTCTACGAAGTGGTCGATAACTCGATTGACGAAATTATGGCCGGGCGTGGTGATCATGTATGGACGGTCATTCACACGGACGGTTCGCTCTCGGTGATCGATAACTGTGGTGGCATTCCGACTGATATCCATAAGAAAAAAGGCATTTCAGCGCTGCAACTGGTCATGACGCAGCTTCACGCAGGTGCCAAATTCAACGATGGTAGAACCAAACTTGCCTACAAAGTATCAGGCGGTTTGCACGGCGTGGGCGTCTCAGCGGTGAACGCGCTGTCTTCCCATTTGGAAGCGCAAGTCCGACGCGGCGGCAAAGTCTGGCGGCAGATTTATGAAGCGGGCAAGCCCATTACCGAGGTCGAGCCGATCCGTGATATGGAAGAAGGCGAAGCGACTGGCACGACAATCCGATTTCAGCCGGATATGACGATCATGCAGACAGGTGATTTTCATTTTGGCACGCTGGCGCAGCGCTTTCGCGAGATGGCGTATGTGACGCGCGGCGCAACGCTGACTTTGATTGATGAACGCGATCAACCCTTCTACAACGAAGCAACATTCTATTTTGAAGGCGGCGTTCGCTCGTTTGTGCGCTACATGAATCGCAGCCGTGAGGTGGTGCATGAGGTGGTCAGTGGGGTACGCGATATTAAATACAATGAAGGTACGCCCAACGAAGGCATGATGACGGTTGAGTTTGGCTTCCAATATACGGAAGGCACCAGCAGCAGCACCGAGCTTTCCTTCGCCAACCACATCAACACGCCTGATGGTGGCAGTCACCAAAGCGGCTTACGTATGGCGCTTACCCGTGTGATCAACAACTACGCACGTAAACAGGGCTTGCTCAAGGAAAAAGAGGCGAACTTCGCGGGGCGCGATACGCTGGAAGGCTTGACGGCTATTGTCAGCATCAAACATCCGTCGCCACAGTTTGAGAGCCAAACTAAAGGCAAATTGATCAACCCGGAAATACAAAGTCCTGTTTCGTCCGTAGTCAGTGACGTTTTTGCGGAATTCCTGGAAATCAACCCGCGCGAAGCACGCCGCATCATCGACAAATGCATGAACTCCATGCGTATCCGCGATGCGCTCGAAAAGCAGCGCGAACTGCTGACGGGTCGCAAGAACCTATTAGAAAATACAACTTTGCCGGGTAAGCTGGCCGATTGCTCCGACCGCGACTCCAGCAAAACTGAAATTTTCATTGTGGAAGGCGACAGCGCCGGTGGTTGTTTTTCATCGGATACCGAGGTGGCGTTAACGGACGGTCGTTCGGTGAGTTTCAAAACGCTCGTTGAAGAACAAACGCAAGGCAAAGAGCATTTTTGCTATACACTGCGTAAAGATGGCACAATCGGCGTTGAGCGTGTTCTTAACGCTCGAATCACCAAACAAAATGCACAAGTCATTCGTGTGAAACTTGACAATGACCAAGAAGTCATTTGCACGCCAGACCATCTATTTATGCTGCGCGATGGTAGTTATAAATCGGCGCAAGCACTAAAACCAGACGATAGCTTGATGCCACTCTACCGGAAATTCTCGAATAAGCGAGAAACAGGCATTACGATTGATGGCTATGAAATGACCTGGGATCCACGATCCGAAACGTGGGTTTTTACACATACTCTCGCCGATCGTTTCAATCGTTGGCAAGGCGTCTACTCAAAAACAGAGGGTGATCATTGCCATCATGTTGACTTTAATAAGCTCAACAACAATCCAACAAACCTTCATCGGATGCCAAGTAGGGAGCACATCGCATTACACCGTACACATATCAAAAAGACGCTGCATCGTCCAGAAGTCATTGAGAAGTCTCGACAAGTCCACAAGACCAGTGAATTCCGAAAACTAATGAGCCAGCGTATGCAACAACCCGCAACTCGTGCTTTATTGTCAGCCCAGGCACAAGTACAATGGTCTAATCCAGAGTACAAGGCATACATGACAAGTAAATGGCGGCACTTCTACGAAACGAATGAGCAGTATCGTCAGCAAAATAACGCTCAACTCGATCGTGCTCAGCAATCTTTTTGGTCTATTGCGGAAAATAGACTTGTTCAGTCTGAACGTGTACAGGCTTACTTTGCTGAAAATCCTGACGCTCGTCAAACACAATCAGAAAAAGCGAAGCTACAATGGCAAGATCAGGCTTTAGTAGAATGGCGACGTGAACAAACCAGTAAACAGTGGACACCTGAGTTTCGTGAAAGCCGTAAAGCAGCTCTGCATACAACCTATTATCGTAAGACAATTGCTGTTCTCAAACAAATCGAGATACAGAATGGTGCAATAGATTTGCAGGCATATCAAGATTTCCGTAAGCAGACACGCGATAAATCACTGCTGCGTTTTGATACATTCTGCAATCGTTACTTTAGCGGTGACGAACAAAAGGCATTTGAGGCTGTATCAAACTACAATCATCGTATTGTTTCTATCGAACAGATTCAAGAACGAATTGATGTATATGACATCGAAGTTCCTAATACTCACAATTTCGCGCTGGCAAGTGGCGTATTTGTTCACAACAGCGCCAAACAAGGCCGTGACCGTCATTTTCAGGCGATTCTACCCTTGCGCGGCAAGATTTTGAATACTGAACGCGCGCGCCTCAACAAAATCCTGGATAGCACCGAAATCAAAGCGCTCATCTCAGCTTTGGGCGTTGGTGTCAGTGATGATTTCAACATGGCGAAACTGCGCTACGATCGCACGATTATCATGACCGACGCCGATCAGGACGGGGCGCACATCCGAACGCTGCTGCTGACCTTCTTCTTCCGCTATATGCAGCCGCTCATTCAGGAAGGCCACCTGTACATCGCGCAGCCGCCAATCTTCCGTTTGGAGTACAAGAAGCAAGTCAAGTACTACTATCCTGAAGCGGGCGTCAACGAAAACGAACTGCTGAACAAATCACTGGCAACCTATACCGATCCGCAAAAGGTGCTTGTTTCGCGGTATAAGGGTTTGGGCGAAATGAATCCGCAGCAGCTGTGGGAAACAACGATGGATCCATCGCAGCGCACTTTGCTTCGGGTGACCATTGAAGACGCCGTAGAAGCCGATCAAGTTTTCGATATGCTTATGGGAAACGAAGTACCGCCCCGTCGTCGATTTATTACTACACATGCACGCAATGCAAGACTAGATGTGTAAGTAATTGTGTTGTCGCTGCTCAAAGTTAGCTGGACTGAGTTCACACTATCGTGGACTTGGTTCAGAGTTTCTCGGACTCATGCGACAGTTACTGTTACTTCTGCAACCTAGTGACAAAATATTCGCTGTCAGAAATTATGGGATAAAAAGGATTGACATTTTCTCATAGATTCTGACGGTGATTCAAGAATAGTCGAGCATATGCCTGAATGTACGAAATGGAGAATGGTATGAATAAGCAAGAAAGCAGCATTATCCTTTATCAGTCGGAAGAGGGTCAGCCGGCGATTCAAGTTCAACTCAAGGACGAGACTGTTTGGTTAAACCAAGTTCAAATGGCGGAGCTATTTCAGACCACAAAACAAAACATAAGTTTGCATGTGAGAAATATTTATGCATCCAGTGAATTGTTACAGGAAGCAACTGTCAAGGATTTCTTGACAGTTCAAAATGAGGGCTATCGCACAATTGAACGGAAAGTCGATCATTACAACCTTGACATGATTATTTCAGTTGGGTATCGCGTCAATTCCCATCGAGGTGTACAGTTTAGGATATGGGCAACAAAAACTTTGCGCGAATATATCGTGAAAGGGTTCGCCATTGATGATGCACGTCTGTCTGGGCAGCAAGGTAACTATTTTGACGAGTTACTTGAACGTGTCCGGAAAATTCGCACATCCGAAGCCAATTTCTACACAAAAGTCCGGCAGGTATTCGCTACAAGCATTGACTACACTCCCGACTCAGACCCTGCTAAAACATTTTTTGCGACAGTTCAAAACAAATTTCACTACGCAATTACCGGACTCACCGCTGCTGAAATGATCACTCAACGCGTTAGCAGCAAAAAGCCCAATATGGGGTTAGTACATAAAAAAGGAGTGGATATAACACGCGAAGAAGCAGAAACTGCGAAAAACTACATGGAGGAATTAGAACTCAAACGACTTGAACTTTTGGTTGAACAGTTCTTATCTTTTGCCGAGCTTCAAAGCCTCGAAAAACGCCCTATGTATATGGAGAACTGGAAGCAAAAGCTGGATCAATTTATCCAGCTCAACGACAAAAAGGTGCTAATGACATCCGGAAAGGTATCGCATAAAAAGATGCAGGGCGTTGTTGAAGAGGAATTCAAAAAGTATATGAAAGCCCAAGAAGTAGATTCAAAAACAGGTATTCCAAAGCCCAAAAAAGTATCAAAAAGTTTGATGAGGGATGCTGAACGGAACATGCTTCCGACTCCAGACGATGACGATACTTGATAAATCACCTATTCGCAAGTATAATACAGATTCGGAAAATTCTGATAGTTTGTTCTAGCAGGTACCAATTCATTTTGATAAACACCGAAAAATCGATCCTGACTGAGACTGTGATAGTTCTGTGACACTTGATCATTCAACTTCATTGGGAAGTTACTATATTGGGGACTCTGTAGCCCTGCTAAATTCAGCGGACTTTCAGCACCTTAGAGGTCAAGTCCAGCTGATAATTACATCTCCGCCCTTTCCGCTCAACAACAAGAAGAGTTACGGAAATTTGGAGGGTGAAGCCTACAAGCAATGGTTTACAGAACTAGCGCCTCTATTTAGCAGCCTACTTACTGACACAGGATCAATCGTGATAGAAATCGGTAACGCTTGGCTACCAGAAAGACCTATTCAATCATTGCTTCATTTAGAGTCCCTAATTGAATTTGTAAACCACCCATTAGCGGGTCTGCGCCTATGTCAGCAATTTGTTTGCTACAACCCCTCACGCCTGCCGTCGCCAGCTACATGGGTCAATATTAAACGGATTAGACTCACAGACAGCTATACTAACGTATGGTGGATGGCAAAGACAGATTTTCCGAAAGCGGATAATCGACGAGTTATGCGCGCCTATAGCGAGAGTATGAAAGCGTTGTTAAAGCGTCAAAATTATAATTCTGGGAAACGTCCCTCAGAACACGTAATTGGCGAGGAATCTTTTTTGACCGATAATGGCGGGAGCATTGCACATAACTTGTTTGAAATGGAACCAATGGACAACGAACGAGAGGTTAGGTTACCTAACGCCTTTAGCTTTTCGAACAACACATCAAACGATTATTTCATGCGAACTTGTCGCACAAAAAATATCATACCACATCCGGCACGGATGCCAGCGGGATTGGTAGCTTTTTTTGTTGAGCTTCTTACAGATAAAAATGACTTGATACTTGATCCGTTTGCTGGGAGCAATACCACTGGGTTTATAGCTGAACTTAAAAATCGTAGATGGTTCTCGGTGGAAGAAGTACGCGACTACGCCACTCAGTCGAAGATACGGCTTGCGGATCCTTCCCTATCCCCAGATAGGCAGAGTCGCTTGATATTTGAGTAACGTATTAGTGTTTGAGACTCAATACCAATCTCAAAACATTCATCCTTTGAATGTTCCTTGTATACCGAGCCCAAGAGCACTGTGACTTTAGTAAAATTCTGACTAGCAAACTGCGTTAATTTAGAGACTCTATTCGAGGACAGCATGGCTAGAGCCTGTTATGCACTTTGGATTTCCTGGTTCAGAACGGCTCATGACGGATTGATTTTGGCAAAACATAGCGCACTAAAAGCCATTCCTCTAGCAATATTCATCAATATTCATTCAGTCAAACGCTATTTTGACCTATCCTGAGCTGATACTTGAAAGTGCATAACAGGCTCTAGAATATTGATTAAGAAAGAGTGGTACGAACAAGTTGAACCATCCACATTCTCTGAAGAGTATATTGAAGATAAAATTGTGCTTCATGCGCCTTCTGTATATCCAAATTATTACGTCGTGCCCTTCAAAAAACTTTTAGACTCTCCGTATGGTAGGGCGAAGGCTGATTTAGCATTTATCTCTAAAGACTATAATGATTGGCGTGTTGTGGAAGTAGAAATGGGCTATCACAACCTCAGTACCCATGTTGAGCCACAAATTCAGAGGTTGGCTACATCCTTATATGATGACGAAACAGCACGTTATCTATGTACTAAAGAACCAGACTTGGACTTCACAAAATTGGTCACCCTACAAAAAGAAGCAGCCGTTCAAATACTGATCATAGTTAACCAACCAAAACCTGAATGGGTTGCACCGCTTGCGAAATACAATGTGATTTTAGCAGTGTTTGAACTGTTCCGCTCTGCATCTCAAGAAGAAATATTTAGAATGAATGGTGAGTATCCAACCTTAGTTACTAACAGCATTTCTATCTGTTGCTTGCATCCCACAATAGCTAGACTTTTGGAGGTACGAGATCCTGCAAAGCTGAGTTTGCCTGCGCGTGGACGGATTATTCTGCGATACAACAATTGTATAACTGAATGGGAACGGGTAGATGCTGAAAATCGTGTATACCTTTCACCAGTTGGCCGCAACCCAATAGACGACAATCACGAATATGAAATCTTTGAGCAATTAGACAAGACCCTCGTTTTGAAACGTCGACAAACACTATTAACGGAGATTACAATATGAGTATTAAACTTCAAATCGGGTTAGATACGATATCGTCATATAGACGGTTGGCTTATACACCTTGGCATGCGTTTGCAGAGTTTATAGACAATTCTACTCAATCTTATTTCAATAACCGGGAACCGTTAGATGCTTTTTGTGGTTCTTCCGGCGGTCCCTGCTTGTCAGTGTCGATCGAGTACGAACCCAATGCAGACCTGATCCGAATTTCGGATAATGCAATGGGGATGTCTTACTCTGAATTGCAGGATGCGCTTCATATCGCCAACCCACCTCAAAATACTACCGGACGTTCAAAATATGGGATGGGACTGAAAACAGCTGCGTGTTGGCTCGGCAACATATGGACGATACGCACAAAGAAACTAGGTGAGTCTGTTGAACATTCGATCGTGGTGAATGTCGATGCAATTGCGAGTGGCGACAACGATCTTCCGTATCAAAAGGTAGAAAGCAGACCGCTGGCGGATCACTATACAATAATTGAGATCAAAAAACTAAACCGTGTCTTCAAAGGACGTTTTTTGAATACGATTGAGTTGTTTCTTAGTTCGATGTATAGAGAAGATTTTAGAAAAAGCGTACTTGAACTTAAGTGGCGAAATAAAATTCTCCAGTGGGTTGAACTTGGGGATAAGTTTGCCAAAGCGATCGATGGTTCGACATTCTACAAGGAATTTTCCTTCGAAATCGAAGATGACGAAGACAACCGTAGGCCGATAGAGTCAAACTTACTGCCACAACCAAAGTATCTAAAAGTGTGGGGATGGGTCGCTGTGCTAAAGAACGGAAGCCGTGCAACTGCTGGATTCACTCAGTTACATTCAGGAAGAGTAATTCGTGGCTGGCCCGATTCATGGCGACCTGGAAAGATATTTGGGCAACGTCAGGGGTCAAATGATCTTGTCAATCAGAGATTAGTAGGCGAAATTCATCTTGATGATTTTGAGGTAAGCCATACGAAGGATGACATCCTTTGGTTTGGCGATCAACAAGATAAGGTAGAGCAAAAACTGTACGAAGTTTCTCAAGATTACATAAGATTTGCTAAATCGTTTAGAAAAAAATCGGATGATAACAGGGGACCAACGGAAGTTCAGACACAGGTTGCAGTAAATGAGCTAGAAAAAGAGCTAGCATCATCTGAGATGGCTGATGTCCTTACGGCGGATCCAATGCTCCCAGAAGGCTTAGTCCAGCAAGTAGTTAAGCTTGTTACGGAGTCAGTTGTAGGCATACATCAAGAGACGTTCCAAGCCAAAATTGGCAGTTTACTCGTCAAATTATTTATTGTAGAAATGTCTCCTAACGAT
>Ga0209724_1000645_pt1 | contig 33110 bp, 27 predicted proteins | sample grotaG_FD_184143 | JGI IMG/M metagenome (GOLD analysis project Ga0209724, IMG submission 184143) | Glacier valley bacterial and archeal communities from Borup Fiord, Nunavut, Canada, to study Microbial Dark Matter (Phase II) -... | ecosystem: Environmental > Aquatic > Freshwater > Ice > Glacier ... | reverse complement strand
CACGGCGTCTGTTACGTGGGCGGCACAACGGCTGGCACTATTAGTCTCCATCGAATGCAGGACGGCTTGCGGATCGCCAGAGTAAAACCCGAAACCGTTACGTTTTTATGCACCGCCTCCTGGCGGACAAAGAAGGGAGAACGCCATTCCGCTGTCGCCTAAAGGCGACAGTCCCCTGGCATAATTTTTATGGATTTCTTGACCAACCCCTTCGCAACCGCATTGCTTTTTCTGTACCAATTGTTGGGTCAGAACATGATGCTGACTATTGTGGTCTTTACGGTGATCATCCGTTTGCTGATCTTCCCGTTGACCTATCAGCAGCTTAAATCATCGAAAGCCATGCAAGAGCTGTCGCCAAAGCTGAAAGAACTGCAAGAAAAGCTCAAAGGCGATCGCGAAAAGTTGGCGGCGGCGCAAATGGAACTGTACAAAACGCACGGCGTCAACCCGTTAGCAGGCTGTTTACCGTTGGTTGTGCAGTTCCCGATTTTGATCGGCTTGTATGGTGCGATCAGCCGCGCGTTGGCAACTTCGCCGTTGCAAGTGCTTGACCTGTCGCATCGTTTGATCGCGCCGGGGCTGGCACACTTGATCCCGCTGCAAAATACGTTCGGCCCTTGGAATCTAGGCTTGCCGGATACGTTGTTCATCTTGCCGATTATCGTTGTAGCGACCACCTGGCTTCAGCAAAAGCTGCTCATGCCTGTGAATGCCAACGCCGATCCGAAAGACCCATCGGTAGCCGTCAGCCGCCAGATGACTGTCATGATGCCGCTCATGATCGGCTTTTTCTCATTGCAAGTACCTTCCGGCATGGCCGTTTATTGGATCGTCGGTAACCTGTTTGGCATCGGCCAATATACGGCAATGGGACGTGCCAACTTCCGTAACCTGTTCGGGCGACCAGCGCCAGCCGTAGTGACTAACGCGGTGAGCAAAGCTAAAGCGCAGATCAACGGCGGCAGCAGTCGTCCGGCGATCAACGTGCCCACTCCCCGCAAGACCGACGCTGCTAACAGTAGCAATGGCAGCACAAGCACCAGTCAATCCAATTCGGTGACACCTGCCAAGCCAAAAGCCAAAGCTAAGGCACGCGCCAAATAACGCGCAGTTGGTCGAGTCGTCAGGCCGCGAAACTGCATAAGCCCTGCCAAATGGCAAACTCTATGCCTGCCAAATAAGGATAGGTACTTAGATGATGCTCGATTTTATTGAAACCAGCGGCGCGGACATCGAAAGCGCGGTGATGCGTGCGCTCAGCGAATTAGGCGTTACGCGCGATCAAGTGCGCGTCGATGTGATCGAGGAGCCGCTTCGCCGTCCGCTAGGCCTGGGCACACGTCCGGCGCGCGTGCGGGTGACGGTCGTTTCGCGTCCAACTTCTGCTGAGCCGGTCGCATCGGTATCACAGCCGCAAGTGCCCGCTACGCCAAAGGTCATAGCTGCGCCGCCACCCGCTGATCCGCCGATTGCAGACGCGATAACTGCATCTGTCAAGCCGCCCGAAGCGAAGCCGATACCCGCCGTGCCGCGCCATTTTGATGCTGACGACGAAGAACATGACGCTTCCTCCACGCCCGCCGAATTGGACGAAGAAGCCGACATGAGCACTGATATTCTGCGAACTTTGCTGGCGCACATGCGGATCAAGGGTGAGGTATTCGCCCGCCGTGCCGAGATCAACAAGCACGAAGCGCCGCACTGGATTCTTGAGATTCGCGGGCGAGACCTGGCTGGCTTGATCGGCACGAAGGGCGAAATGTTGATCGCGCTGCAATACATCACGCGCTTGATCGCCAGCCACGAACTTTCGCGGCGGGCAAATGTGGTGGTCGATGTGGAAGGCTACAAGGCGCGCAAAGAAATGATGCTCAAACGGCTGGCTAAGCGTATGGCTGAACAGGCGATCGAACGCGGACGCCCCATTTCGCTGGAGCCGATGCCACCTCAAGAACGGCGTATTATTCATCTGGCCTTGCGCGATCATCCATCCGTGACGACTGAAAGCGTCGGTGAAGGCGATAGACGCAAAGTGACCATCGTACCGCGTAAAGGGCAGCCGCATTAAAAGTCAATAGTATGAGAGGGATAACATCTGATGCAAGCGTTACGCCCCACGAATATCACGCTCGACAAAACAGCGGGCGCGCTGATCATCAACTGGCCGGACGGTCAAAACTGCCGTTACCCGCTCGGCAACTTACGCGAGGCGTGCCCGTGCGTGGAATGTCGCGGCGGCCATGAGAATATGGGGCGGGCAGGCGAGCCGGACGATCTCATGACGTTGACACTCACGCCAGCCCGTTCGTACAAGGTCGAGCGAGTGGCGCGGGTCGGTAACTACGCGCTGCAATTCTTCTGGGAAGATGGTCACCATACCGGCCTGTACACCTGGGATTATCTGAAACGGCTGTGCCCGACGCCCTGAGATTTGCCGCCTTCTGTGTGCTACAAGTGGACAGTACTACAAGTGGAGAATTTTACCGTTATGTTCGATTCACTGGATGATTTCCTCGAACTGTTCGATATGGACGCGCCTAACCCACTGCGTGAGCAAGCGCTTGATTTATTCGATCGCTGCCTGACCGAACAGGATCCGGCGCAGATGATTGCTTTCGTCCAGCGACAGATTGCGCAGGAGTCGCCGCCGATGCAGCTTCTACGCGAAATCGAGAGCGATGTGGATCAGCGTTTACGCGATCTGCGAACGCTCCTGATGGACGCCATTACCACTGATCGGATCGCTCGCCTGCATCGCGATATTCAATTGGCAGTCGAGGTGCATCACCTGTTGGCCGATTGGATCGATGCGCTTAATGCGCCCGCCGCCCGTTCATACAGCGATACGCCCGCCAGCGCGTTGTTGATGTAACTGATGGCGCTTGATTACGCTTTGGAGCCAGGGCTGCTCAAGGAAATTCTGATCGATGAAGCGACTTTGCAAGCGCGCATCCGCGAATTGGGCGCGCAGCTTTCCGGTGATTATGCGGACAGCGAAAATTTGCTGTTGGTGGCCGTGCTCAAAGGCAGCGTGATATTTCTGACCGATCTCATGCGCCAACTCACAGTGCCGCACGCGATCGATTTTATGGCGGTCACCAGCTACGGCGTCCACGCCCGACAGTCCAGCGGCACGGTGCGGATCGATATGGATTTGAAGCAGAACATCGAAGGCCGCTCCATTTTAATTGTAGAAGACATCATCGACAGCGGCGTCACTTTGTCGTATATCGTGAAACTGCTGAGCGCACGCAATCCGGCACAGATCAAGATTTGTGCGCTGCTCAGCAAACCAAGCCGCCGCAAAGTCGATCTGCATGTGGATTACGTCGGTTTCGAGATTCCTGACAAATTCGTGTTCGGCTACGGTCTTGATCTGGACGAACTGTACCGCAATCTACCTTTTATCGGCGTCGTGGACGCGGAGAAATATCTATAAAATGAGCGACGCCGAACTGATCCCTGTGCAACTTACCTGGTCACTCACCTGGCCGCCCGTCGTGGATGCGATCCGCGCGCTGTCTGGGCGTTTTGGCGCAACCGTTTACATCGTGGGCGGCGCAGTACGCGATGCATACATGAATCGTCCCGTACATGATCTCGATCTGGTGACGGCAGGCGATGCATTGCGGGTGGCGCGCACGATCGCCAATAAGCTGGATGGTGCCTATTACGCGCTGGATGAAGAACGCGGCGTTGGGCGTGCCATTGTCAGTTTTGAAGGCGTTCGTTATGAGATCGATGTAGCGCGTTTGCGCGGCGCAAGCCTCGCTGAAGATTTGGCGGCGCGGGACTTCACGGCGAACGCGATGGCCGTTCAGTTGGATGGCGATCCGAGCGCGATTTTCGATCCGCTGAACGGGTTGGCCGACATTAAAATCAAACGATTGCGCCGCTGTACGCCGGACGCGATCGCCAGCGATCCGATCCGTGCCCTGCGAGCAGTTCGGCAAAGCGCCACGCTCAAACTGATGATCGAACCCGCTACTCGCGCTGACGTGCGCAATGCCGGGTCGCTGTTGCAAAACGTATCAGCTGAACGCGTGCGCGATGAATTCTTCAAGATGCTCGACATTCCAAATCCGCACGCTGCTTTACGCGCCCTGGATACGCTCGGCTTGCTGGAACGGATTATCCCTGAAGTGCGCGCCATGCACGGCGTCACGCAAGGTCCACCGCACGTTTATGACGTATGGGAACACACGCTCAAGGTGGTCGAAGCGCTGGATACCGTGTTGCAGGTGATCAGCCCCAAACGTACCGACGAAACCGCCGCCGATAGTAATTTTGGCATGATCGTTTATGTACTGGATCGCTATCGAAAGCGCTTGCAAGAACATCTCGCCGTCGATTGGTCAGGCGGACGCAGCAGCCGTTCTTTAGCGATACTTGGCGCATTACTGCACGATTGCGGAAAGCCTGCCACGCGCACAGTGGATGCCGAGGGGCGTATCCACTTCTATCAGCATGAGGTGATCGGTGCAGATATGGCGCGTGCTCGTGCGATCGCGCTGCGCCTGAGCAATGACGAAACTGAGCAGCTTACCACCGTGGTACGCCAACATATGCGCCCAATGCATCTATCCAGCGCCGAATCGGTCAGCCGCCGTGCCATTTATCGCTTCTGGAATGCGAGCGGTGCTGCTGGCCTGGACGTATGCATCCTGACGCAAGCCGATTATATTGGCGTCTACGGTATCACGCTCACTTTGCAGGAATGGATCGCATACCTGGAGATTGTGAACACGCTGTTAGACGGCTATTTCAACCAGTATACGACGCTGGTAGCGCCGCCGCCCTTCTTGGATGGCGTGCAGTTAATGGAGACGCTCGGCCTGACGCCGGGGCCATTGGTGGGCAAGTTATTGCGCCAGATCAGCGAGGCGCAAGCGACTGGCGAAGTGACCACCCGTGAGGAAGCGATCGCGCTGGCACAGAAGGCGCAGACACAACCCGCTTCTGCGCCGCCCGCCGATAACGAATAAGGATTGCCCCGGCCTAAAAACCAGGGCTTATCCAGAAAAAATTGCATTGCTTTTGTTTGAGCATGGTGGCTTCAACTCCGCGCACTGACTTTTAATTTACCGACGCCAGCAATGCCTCGCCGAGCACATCCAGCCCTTCGTTGAGCTGTTCTTCGGGGATCATCAGCGGCATCAACAGCCGGATGCAATTGCTGTACAGTCCCGCTTTGATCAGGATCAGACCGCGTTGAGCAGCTTCAGTGATCAAACGTGCGGTCATTTCTTTAGCCGGATGTTTGCTGATCGGGTCATCCACCAGTTCCATTGCCAGCATAGCGCCCATGCCGCGAATATCACCGATCATAGGCAGTTCGGCTTGCCATTCAGCCATGCGCTCGCGGATTAACGTGCCGAGCTGTGCAGCGCGCTGCGGCAGCTTATTACGCTCGATGAGATCGATGGTTTCTAACGCAGCCGCGCACGCCAACGGATTGCCGCCGTAGGTGCCGCCAAAGCCGCCCACATGTACCGCGTCGATGATATCTGCCCGGCCTGTGATCGCGCTGAGTGGTAAGCCCGCCGCGATTGATTTGGCAGTCACCAGAATATCCGGTGTCACACCGTACTGTTCGATCGCGAACATTGTACCTGTGCGCCCAAAGCCTGTTTGCACTTCATCGATGATCAGGACGATCCCGTTTTCCTGACAGCGCTTAGCAATATGCTGCATGAAGCGCATCGGTGTGGGCACGAAGCCGCCTTCACCCTGTACCGGTTCGATGATCACTGCCGCCACCGCTGACGGCTCTACCTGTGCGACCAATGCGTGATCGAACGCGGCGATCATCTGATCGATATAAGCGTTTTCGCTCAATTCAGCCGGACGCCGGTACAAATCAGGGAAGGGTAATCGGTAGACATCCGGGGCAAAAGGACCGAAACCGCGCTTGTAGGCATCATATTTGCTAGTAAGCGTCATTGTAAGCAGCGAGCGACCGTGATAAGCGCCCTCAAAGCAAATTACGGCGGGGCGCTTGGTAAAGGATCGCGCTGCGCGGACAGCATTTTCGACCGCCTCAGCACCAGTATTCGAAAGAATCGATTTTTTTGCGATGCTTACAGGATTTGTATCAGGCATAAGCCCATTCAATCGTTCGCACACACTGACATATAGCTCGGTAGTGCCGACGACTTCACATAGGTGGAACAGCTTTTCCGTCTGCTTTTGTACTGCCTCGACCACGCTTTCGGGCGTATGTCCGGTGGCGAGTACCCCAATACCTCCGGCAAAATCGATCAGCGTATTGCCATCCACATCCGTCACCAGGACGCCGTGCGCGTGGTCGGCCACAACGGACGTAGAACGGCTCAGCCCGCGCCCCACCGCAGCTTCACGGCGTGCTAAAATCTCAAGACTGCGCGGCCCTGGAATTGCAGTACGCAGCCGAATGGAACGACTTGGTGACAATAACTTTTCAGGCGCGCATGGATCATTGGGTGACGTTCGCGTAGAAGACTCAGACCTGGTGGACATAACAAACTCCTTTTTGGTTGACAATTATAATCCGTATCACGCGCACCCGCCGCTTGATATTTCAGATAGTCAGGCAAACTCAGACCGAAGCGTTTTCCACAGATTTGTACAGTTCACCTTTGACCAGATAATTAACACGTGCTGCGATGGTAGCCGACCGATCGCCAATGCGTTCCAGATTATGCGATGCCCACAACATCAACGTATTGCACTCGATTTCTGCCGAATTCTTGGTCATCGCAGCGATCAGTTTTTGATACACCCGCCCTTGCATCTTATCCAGTTCCACATCACGCTCCCGCACGGACTGCGCCAGAATCGGATCGCGCGATATGAAAGCGCCAGTGGCGTTTTTGACCATCCACTGCGTCAAAGTACCCATGACGGCAATTTCGGCGGGTACTTCAACCAACGAGCGCTCGCCTATCCGCTGAGTCAGCCGTGCAATGCCAGCCGCATAATCTCCAATACGTTCAAGGTTGGTGACGACGCTCACAGTCATGACAATGGCACGCATATCGCTTCCAGCGGGCTGTTGAAGCGCCAACAATTCATAACAACGTTCTTCAATTTGGAAACGGCGGGCGTTAATTTGCTTATCGAACGACTCAACCAAACGAGCAAGGCCTATATCTTGCTTATGCAGCGCTTTCAGACTCAATGCGATCGATTGTTCGACAACATCGCTCATCTGGCTGGTTTGTTGGCGCAGCGTGGTCAATTGTCGGTCAAGGATAGAACGGATAGCGATCATGAGAAAATTCCTTATCGAAATTATGCTGTCAAATGGATTGCTCGAACTGATGCTTATTTTAACATGCTCTTAACGCTTGCGCGTTTCAAGTTTGTAACAATGTGATGTTAGACCAGTTTGCGCGACCGATGGTTAGCATGATGATACAATTCACCCTATGGTAGAGATAAAGCACGTTATGACCTCTGGAAACTCAAGCGCGATCCCCACCAATGCGCCTAAAATGCAGCATCTTTTGGAGATTCATAAGCTGTTACAGCGCGAGTATATGCCTGCTTTACAAGCAGTTGCCGGACACCTGATCAGCCACTTTGCAGATTGGTGTTTGATCAGCCGAAAGCGTGACGGCTCGCTGCAATTCGATGCGATTGCGCATACCAACCCACCACAGCGCGAAAAGCTCGTAGACTATTTGAATACAGAGCCGCTTGACCCCGAACGGTTACAAAACTGGAACACGCCGCAGCTGACAAAGTTGACGGGCAGCCATGCCTCATTGAGCCTGCCCATCGAAGGGCGTACCGGCTTGCTCGGCTATTTGTCGGTGGGTTTGCTTGACCCGGAAGAAGTATCAGACCCTGCCGTTCATCTGGTGCTGGAAAACACAGCGGCACTGCTGGCGAATATGATCGAGCACGACGCCCTGAATACGCAGGTCTACTCGCTCGGAACGACGGTACACACTGAACGCAATCGCCTGTACAACGTGCTTCAACTGCTGCCTGTGGGCATCCTGATTGTTGATCGTATGACCCGCCAGACGATCCTCAGTAATCGCGAAATGGATCGGTTGCAAGGGAATCTATCTCCGCAAAATGAATCAGTGGCAGCCGTCGAACTGCCTGATGGTCAGCCGCTGCCCACTGACGACGAGCCGCTGACCCGCGCATTGGCAGGCGATACCATCCGTAATATTGAATTGGTAGTCGTGCGTCCAAACGGGGTGCGTACACCGATCGTTGCCAGTGCTATGCCGCTGTTCGACAATTCAGACAAGATCGAAGGGGCAATGCTGGTCTGGCAGGATGTAAGCGTGCTCAAAGATGCGCAGCACACACGCGAACTGTTATTGTCGGCAGCGTCTCATGAACTGCGCACGCCGCTTACGTCTTTGCTCGGCTTCGGTCAGCTTCTGGAGACGCGCCCTGACGCGCTGCCCGAACGTCGCGAAAAATGGCTCGGTTACATGAACGAAAAAGCGCGTTATTTAGCGCGCCTGGTCGAAGAACTGATCGGTCTGTCACGCGCCCAAACCGGTTGGATGCAGCTCAACACAGAGCTGATTGACTTCCGCGCCGTGCTGCAAACGGTATTGGCCGAAGTGCGCTCTGCCAACATGGGGCGCGTTTATCATTTGACTGAACCCGCAGAGAGTGTGCTTTTGTTGATTGATCGCGAAAAGATTCTGCAAGTCGTCTCGAATTTATTATCCAATGCAGCGCTTTATTCGCCCGTCGATACGCCGATCGACATGACGCTTGAAGTTAGTGAACGCAAAATTCGTTTATCGGTACGCGATTACGGGATGGCTATTCCTCTGGAAGAACAGCAGCACATTTTTCAGCCGTTTTATCGCGCCGAAGCTGCTTATCGCTTTGAGGGCACCGGGTTGGGCTTAGCGGTTGCCAACAGTTACGTAGAATTGCATCGAGGACATTTATGGGTGATCAGCAGTGGTATCGCTGGCGAAGGCTCGACGTTTATGCTCGAATTACCGCGACCGTCATAATCGGCTGTGCACGCTCGCGATCGGATTGTGCGCTATAATGAGCATATCGTTATCGCGGAAAAGGCGTTTGCCATGCTCACTAATACGAGTTTTGCCCCTGTACAAACGATGATTGAGTCGACTAATCCGGCTACGGGTGATCCACTCGGTCGGGTGACAGTCACTACCCCGGAAGCGATCACGACAGCCATGCACAACGCCCGGCTCGCACAGCCAGCCTGGGAAAGGCGCGGCTTGCGACAACGTCTGGCGCTTATGCACAACCTGCAAAATGCGATGTATCGCAACCTGGATCGGATTATCGACTGTGTGGTGGCCGAACAGGGCAAACCGCGTTTCGAGGCATTCAGTGAATTTTGGCCGTCCATCGAATTGATCGCTTATTACCGCCGCAATGCGCCGCATATATTGGCGTCGCGCCGTGAGTTCATCAACCTGTCACCGCATCGCCGCCATAGTATCGAGTATCGCGCGCATGGGGTGGTGTTGGTGATCGCGCCTTGGAACTTTCCGCTGGTGCTATCGATGAGTCCGATCGTGGCGGCGTTGATCGGCGGCAACACCGTATTGTACAAGCCGTCCGAATATGCGACGCAAACAGGCGAAGTGATCACGCGCGTGATTCATGAGGCAGGCATTCCGCGCGACGTGTTTCAGGTGATTCAGGGGTACGGTGATGTGGGTGCGGCGTTGGTCAGTGCACATCCTGATAAAATATGCTTCACGGGCAGCGTGGCGACCGGGCGTAAAGTGGCAGCAACGGCAGGTGAATTGTTGATCCCGCTGACGCTCGAATTGGGTGGCAAAGATGCGGCAATCGTATTGGAAGATGCCGATCTGGATCGCGCGGCGCGTGGGCTTGCGTGGGCGGGCATGTTCAATGCCGGACAAGCCTGTTTGAGCATCGAACGCATTTATGCCATGCGCTCGATCGCTGAGCCGCTGGTCGAAAAAATGGCGCAGGTGGTGCGCGAGTCAATGCACCTCGGCGCGGGCGCTGATCCGCAAACGACAGTTGGCGCGATCACCAATGAGGCGCAGATCAAGATCATCGAAAGTCAGGTGCAGGAAGCAGTCGCTCAGGGCGCGCGCGTCGTTACAGGCGGTCAGCGGCTTCAGAATGGGCATAATGGACACAGCGGACGCGGACGTTTTTATACGCCGACGATCCTCACGCAGGTAACACCGGAAATGCGCGTCGTCAAGGATGAAACGTTCGGGCCGGTGATCGTCGTAGTGCCCGTAGACAGCGCAGAAGAAGCCTTGCGACAGGCGAACGATACACGTTATGGCTTGACGGGCAGCGTCTGGACACGCGATCGGGCGCGCGGGCTGGCATTGGCGCGACAAATGCGTGTCGGCAATGCGGGCGTCAACGATCATATTGTGTCGGCCAGTATGCCGCATTTGCCGTGGGGCGGTGTGGGTGACAGCGGCTATGGGCGCACGCGCGGCATGGAAGGTTTGCGCGAAATGATGACGACGCAGGCGCTCAGCGTGGATCGGCTGACGCTGCCTAATGAGCTTTTCTGGTATCCCTATTCTGCCCGTAAGATGACGCTGATGCGGCGCATTATGCAGCTTTTATACGGCGAAACGCTGATCGATCGGCTGCGCGCAGTGCTGCCTTAGCGCTTTGCATCACGCTGAATCAGCACTGCTCAATAAGAATCTGCTGAGAGTGTGTTTCGCTTGCCAAAAACAAGGCTATGCTCTTAACAAGTTTTTATAGTTGTGCTCGCTTGCTGCATTTGGGGACTCTTCTACGATGATCGATCAAATCGATTGGCTCGGCCATGCCAGCTTTCGCATCAATGGTGCACCACTGATCTACATCGATCCGTGGCGGGTGCCGCGCAGTGCGCCAAGCGCCGACGTGATTTTGATCACGCATGATCATTATGACCATTGTTCGCCCGCCGATGTCGAAAAGCTGCGCAACCCGTCTACATTGATCGTTGGTAATGCAGGGGCGGCGGCGGTGATCGAAGGCGTGACCGTTCTGCGTGCCTGGCAGAGCATCAACGCCGGGCGCGCGTGTATCAAAACAGTGCCCGCCTATAATGGTTATCACCCGCAATCGTTCGAGTGTCTGGGCTTTGTGATCTCGCTCAATCACTACGATATTTATTATGCGGGCGATACCGACGTGATCCCCGAAATGGATCGCATTCACCCCGATATTGCGATCCTGCCGATCGGTGGTCGCCAAACCATGAGCGCAGCGACTGCCGTTGAAGCTGTTCAGCGTTTGCGCCCACGGTGGGTCATTCCGAGCCATTGGGGAAGCCCATCCGAAGGCGGCACCAGCTTTGACGCACGCCAATTCATGCAGGCCGCCGAGCCGCTGGCCGATGTACGCTTGCTCGATCGCGCCCGCTGAGTTTAGAACAGGGTGAGAGATTTTTGCTGACGTGCGTTATGATCAGCAAAAATAAGGATTGCTAGTAATGCTCAACGAATCAGATCGCGCGATCGATACGCTACCGGAAGCAACGCCGCTGGTGTCAGCGCCAGCGGGTGGCTTTGCGGCCAATGCGCTGCGGGCGCGGCTGCGCGAAGCGGTAAGCGAAGTATTTGCGATCGACAGCGAGAATATTTTACCGGAAGATCCGCGCGTCAGTGCCATTTATACCGGGCGCTTGTTAGCCGATAGCGAGACGACTTACGCACAGCTTGACGCACGCTTTGCACCGCTCGATCATGTTGCCACCTTTTCGATCGTCAATAATCAGCAGGTGGTGACAGCACTCAAAGGGCGTATTGTGGTCACGCCGCGCCAATGGTGGCCGAACGCGCTGTTATTCGCGTTGACCGTGTTCAGCCTGTTCTATATCGGATCGGGTTTCGCAGGCGCTGATCCGTCACTGCCACCTTTAGCTTTTCTATTGAGCGGCTGGCCGTATGCGCTCGGCGTCATCTTGATCCTGGGCACGCACGAACTCGGCCATTATTTCGCAGCACGTTACCACAAAGTCGCGGTCACGCTGCCCTATTTCATTCCGCTGCCCATCCCCGGCACGTTCGGCACGCTCGGTGCGTTCATCCAACTGCGGGAGCCGATGCGCAATCGAAAAGTGCTGCTGGATGTCGGTGCGGCGGGACCCTTAGCGGGCTTGATCGTTGCGATTCCGGTGCTGCTGATCGGGCTGAAAACATCACCTGTGCTGACCTCACCGCTGACTGATCTGCTGATGCTCAAAGTTCACGCGATCGATTATGGGCTGGAAGGTAACTCGATCCTGTATGCGCTGTCGAAAATACTGGTTTTCGGGCGCTTCCTGCCAAGTGGGATGCACGATGTGTTCATCAACGCGCTGGCGCAGGCGGGCTGGACGGGGTTACTGGTGACGGGACTCAACTTGATCCCGCTCGGCCAGTTGGATGGCGGTCATGCGCTGTTCTCGTTGATCGGTGAACGGGCGCGCCTGCTGTATATTCCGTTTTTGATGGGATTGGCGATACTGGCGACGTTCTATCAAACGTGGCTGCTGTGGATCGTTTTGCTGCTGCTGTTAGGGCGTGTATATGCTACCCCACTGGACATGATCACGAAGCTCGATATGCGCCGCCGCATCATCGCGATCACTGCATTGGTAGCGTTCGTGCTGGTGTTCATGCCGATCCCCGGTCAGGAAGTCGCGATGCATTTGTGGTAGCGGCTTCACGCGGAATAGGGTAATTGCATCTGCATGGCGAAAAGAAACCCTTGCCTTGCGGAAGGCTTGCCCTGTCCCTTCAAAGGTTATCCGGACCCGGCGCGTCGATGTCACTTCCCCAGGCTGTTTGTACCAATCCGTCAATTGACACGCATAATGTTGTAAAGAACGTATCCAGGTCCATCGTCTAATCCTTCTCATGGTAGTTTTGGATTATACGTCCTCGATACGTTCTTTTCATTCCCGGACAACCCTCAAAGACCGGAGAAATCCTGGTTTCTTTTGTTGAGCGCGGTGGCTTTAGTTCGTGGCGCTCAGCTTGTACACAGCACCGCTTGAGTCGTCGGAGATCAGCAGATTACCTTGCAGATCAACGACTGTATCGACCGGACGACCCCAGTTATAATTGTTGTTATCAAGCCAACCCGTGATCAGATCGACTTGTGCGCCGGGCATCTGCGCAGTGCTGTTCCACGGATAGTAAATCACTTTGTAGCCCGCCTTAGCCGTTCGATTCCACGAGCCATGCAGCGCGATCACCGCACCGTTGCGGTAAGCGTCCGCAAATTTCGTGCTCTGTAAAAAGGTCAGGCCGAGCGCGGCAGAATGCGCCTGAATGCCTTTAGTCACCTTATCCATCGTGTCACAATTGACTGTGCCGCTGCTGTTCAGATCGTAATCACGATCGAACGGCATAGTGTTGAGTCCAACGGGCGTATCAGGATTCGGGTTGCAGAACGGCCATCCATAATTGCCGCCGTCGCGTACCTGAATGAACTCATCCGGCGGGTGATTATCCACATACGAGGGAAACACTTTGCCATAATTGCCGCTGCCATCGTCCAACGGGTAAGGCGTGTTGTCGCGATTGTTGACGGCTACCCACAGCGTATTAGTGCCCGGCACGATCGCCAGCCCTTCCGCGTTACGCAGACCGCGCGCGAACAGCCGTCCATTGCTTCCATCGGCATCATATTGATAGATCGCGCCGCGCAGTGGCTCGCTTTGGGTATCTTCGATACACGCGTTACAGGTCGAACCAATCTGCACATACAATTTGTGATTTGAGTCGAGCGCAATATTCTTGAGCGGGTGTGCATAGCCGGTGTGCAAATTATTCGGATCGGGCAAATTCTTCACAACGATCTGCCGATCATGCGCAGTCAGATCACCCGCCTTGTACACGAATCGATTGATCTGATTGCTTTCCGAAATGTACACATAGGTTGCGGCGTCAATGGTGTGAAAAACAATGTCGTGCGGGTTGGAAAGCCCCGTCACGAAATCGCTGACCTGCGGATCGCCATTCGGGTTGGCGCGCACGATCGACACTTTGCCGTTAGATGGCTGTGACACCAGCAGATCACCATTTGGCGCAACTGCCATGAAGCGTGCATCATCGATCCGCGCATAGACGGCGATCGCAAAGCCGGGCGGGATCAGCAGCGACTGATCGGTCTGAAAGGCGCCGCTGCGCATACTTTGCGGCACCTGCACTTTGGTCAAGACCGATGCGCCGGACGGTATGGACTGTGCGCTAATCAATTGAGCGCTGACAGGCTGTGCGTTCAGCCGCTGCGCAGGCGTGCCAATGCTGAGCGCCAACGCCACACTCAGCGCCGCACCGAGTACGAACTGCTTTTTGGATACAACTCTGTTTCGCAAATTCATTACAATCTCATTCCCATAGTTTTAGCCACTGTGAGTCAACAAAATCAGTACCACGAACTTTGCCACAGCATTGGCGCAGCGCCGATCAGCCGGGCGTGGGCAGCAAGCCGATTTCGAGCACCGCCATATTGTGCGTTGAACTCGTCAGTGGTGCGACGCCCACTTGTAACGGCGTGACCCGGCGCAGCCATAGGTAATCGACGCGCGAAGTCACGTTGTTGACCAACCGCCAGGTGATCGCTTTTTCTTCGGCCAGCCCCACCAATGGATCGAGAAATGACTGCGCCATGCTCTGATACAAATCCGAGCCGGGCGTATTATTGAAGCTGCCACCGATCACAGTACGCGTGGTCAGGGTTGGGTCGTTCTGGTTGATCAGCCCAAAGATTTGATCACGCTGTGCCAGTTGATCTTTCTCTTGCACATCGACGGATTGCGTACTGTCCTTGATCAGATAGCCCAATTCAGTATTATAAACATCCAGTACGGCGCGATCCTGTGCCCGCAAGCGCACATATTGCACGCCCGTTTGCTTGCCGATGCTCGTTAGAAAGACGCCTTGCTGTGCTTCGATCGGCAGCCGTGACAGGATCGCCAACCCTTGCAGCGACTCGTTCGTTGGGAAGAACACGACTTGCATATGCAGCTGACGCCCCAACCACGCCGCCTGATCGATGCCGCTGCTGACTAAGCGCCCCGCTTCGACTTCTTGCAAGAGCACCACATCCGCGCCGTTGTTGCTGATTTGCAGCGCAAGGTCGGCCAGATTAGAGTCAAAATACAAGCTGTAGCCGCCGTGCAAATTGAGCGTCACGATGCGCAAACGATCGGCTCTGACAGGCGGCGTGATAATCAACGGCGTGGTCAGTGAAGCCGCTAACGCGCCGATCAGGATCACGAACACGAAGATCGCCGCCGACTCCAGAAAGCGCCCGCCGCGCCAAGCCAGCCGTTTGCGCGCCAGAATTACGGGGAGATTCACGAACAGCACCGATAACAGCACGACTACCAGACCAAGGCCGCGCAATGAACGCAATGCTGTACCGAACGGCTCCGGTACATTACGCACGAAGGCATAATCGTAGGTGAAATATTCCAACCCGGTCAGCGCCAAAAATAGCGCTAACCCGATCGACACACCGGGACCGCTGAAACCGCCGCGTCCCTCAGTGGGCTGCGTGATCCACCACCACGACAACGTGATCAGCAGCTGCGCGGCTAACAGTGTGAAGGCCGCCGCAGTTCCGCTGACGCGAAAGCCGATCACGACGAGCAAGCCGATCAACAGGAACCACACCCACCCGCGCCATTGACCATCGAACATGCCCAAAAAGCGCCGCGCCACTTCGCGCACTTCCGGCACGAGCGGGAGCAAGGTCACGCCCACCAGCCACGGCGCGATCACGCTGCTATCGACACCCGCGCGGTGTGCCAATGTGTTCGAGAGGCCGAGCAGCGTAAATTCCAGATACAGCAGCCCGCCTAAAGCCAGCGCACCCCACCCGCTGATTTGCGTGCGTGGGATGGGTGGCAAAGGCGGCGCGTTGGACTCGTTACTTTGCCGGTCACGGGCGCGCTGTTCGGCAATATCCAGTGCAATGTTGATCAGCAAAATCACAAATAAGGCGACCGACGCGATCACCTGAATCAGCAGAAAGTCCGCGCCCCATGTGACATCGATCGAATAGCCGTACAAACGAATCAGTTGATCGCCAGCGAAGCCGAAGATGAACACGATGGGCAGCATATGCGCGCGCCGCTGTGCCAGGATCGCGATATACAAGGCTGCGCCGCCGACGGCCAACGCTGCCCCGATCACGCCGATCATGCTGTGACCGTTAGCGGTAATGTAAACTCGTCCGGCAGCGACCAACACCCCGGCCAATGTGCCAAAGCGCGAGCGCCCGAACAGCACGGCTAACAAGGGCAGCAGCAGCCCGATCACCGTGAAGCCCAATTCTAGCTGGACATCAGCGCGCGCTACCACGCCAGCCACCCCGCTCAGCACGTCACGATTGAGCGTCTTGGTCACCTGATCAAGGCTGCCCAAATGAGCGTACAATGCGCTATACAAAAAGCGCATCGCTTGCACAAAAAACAGGCCGATCAGCCCGGCCTCCAACGAACGGAAAAGTTCCCGCCGATAATGCGTCATTCAAACCAATCTCTGCGTAGGCAAAGCGCATCAGCGCCCGCGTATCGAGTATGCGCCTACTACTGTATCGCAAGTTGCGCATTCCCGAAAACCAGCCCTGCGATTTGTGCTTACGCTTGCGCGGCAAAATGCGCCGAGTCGTTGTATACTGAACAGCAGATTATTCGGCTATACAACGAATTCATAATCCATGATCCAAGCACAATTTACCGATACCTTTCGCGAGTCTGTCTCATCGGTGCTCGGCGCGCCGCCCGATCCCGCTCCGCTGCAACCTGAAGTGCTCGAAGTGGTCGCTGGTGATGGCTTTCGGCGCGAAAAGATCAAGTATCAGGTGTCGCCCAACGATTGGGCATACGCCTATCTGCTGATCCCGGACGTGCTGAAAACTGCTGCGCCCGCGATCTTTGTGCATCATCGGCGCGGCGCGTCATGGATGGTCGCCAAAAGTGAAGCGGCGGGTGTCAGCGGTGATAAAGATTACGCGCTTGCGCTGGAATTAGTCAAACGTGGCTATGTCACTTTTGCGCCGGACGCGCTTGGCTACGAGGAGCGCCGTTCCGCTGACAGTGACGGCGATCAATATGACAGCGCGTACAACTTTCATCAACTGGCGTTGCGTTTGCTGCGCGGTGAAACGCTGCTCAAAAAAGTGGTGTGGGATGTGAGCCGTGGGCTTGATTATCTGGAGACGCGCACGGAAGTAGACAGCCGCTATATTGGCTTCATGGGACATGGTTATGGCGGTCGCATGGCGTTGTGGGCGGCAGCGCTTGAACCGCGCATCAAGGCGGCGGTGGCGCACTGCGGGGTCGTCACCTATCGTGAGCATTTGCGGCGCGGCGAATGGCTTCAACCGGAATTTGTAGTACCACGTTTGATGCAGGTCGCGGACATTCACCACATCGTCACCTTGATCGCGCCGCGCCCGTTTTTGATCTCGACCGCCAAAGACGATCCGCAAAGCGCCGACGCCGAAGAAATCTACAAAAAGGCGCTGCCCGTCTATGAGAAGCACGGCATCGCGAATCGGTTGGCTTTTTATTGCTATCCCGGCGGTGAAGCGCTCAAGCTGAACATGCGTATTAACGCCTACAACTGGCTGGATAGCTGGCTGATGCCATATTGAGCGCCCGTTTGCTGAGCACCTGTTTGAATGTAGTTCTGATATAGCGCGTGACCCGCAAATCTTCTACAATCAGACGTAATGACGCAGCTACCCACTTTCACGCCTGCTTTAGATGAACGCCTGACCGCCGAATTTCTGGCGCTGTCGTTGACACTGTTTGCCTTCCCGCCGGAACAGGATCAGGCGCGACTCGATGCGCTGGCCTGGCAGTTGGATCGGCCTGAACCGCCGCGTGATCCTGATCTGCCCTTGCTGCCCCCAAAAGATTATCCGCGAATCGATCCGGCGCTTGTTGAGGACACTATTCGCGCATTACAACCGCCGCCACCCGTTGCAGGCTTCAGCGGACGGCGCGCCGAGCTTGATCAGGCGGTCACGTCGTTGATCAACGGACGACCTGTTGTGATCAGCGGTGAAAGCGGCATCGGCAAAACGGCGCTGTTGCGACAAATCGCCGCCGACTCACGGATTCGATCGCGCTTTCGGCGGGTGTGGTGGTTCGATTCGCTGGACGCGATCGGTGATGCGATCGGCTTAGCGCTGGAATTGCCGCATGTGCTGCGCCTTGATCCCGCTGCGCAACCGGATGCCGCCCGCGAATTTCTAGACAATATTGGCGTTCTACTGTTGATCGACTCGGTGAACAATCCAGCCGCTCATGTTGATATTGATTATGCGCTGCGCTTTGGGGCAGGCGTTGCCGTAATAACGACGGGTGATATGCGCGAGTCGCCCTCGGCAGTCGTGATCGCGTTATCCGCCGAAGCCGCGCTCGTTGATCGCAGCAGTGATCGTAATAGTGATCGCGACCCTGAGCGGGACAGCTTGCTTGCCAAAATTGGCGGCAACCCGCGCACGCTTAAACTGGTGCGCGCACTGTTGGATGAAGATAACTTGCCGCCTGAATTAGTCGCGGCCTTCATTCGCACAGCGCCGATGCTCGATCTGTTCAGTGCATCGTTTGCGGCGCTGCCCGATCAGTATCAGGCCGCCTATCGAATGTTCCCGGCGGGTCAATCGGTCGCGCTGGAAACGGCATTATCCGCGCCGATCTTCAAAAATAATCGACTGGCGGCTTATCGTGCGTTGACTTTCCTGGAGCGGCACGGCTTCCTTGAACGGATCGGGGATGCAGTACGGGCGATCACGGTGACGGGTGCGGATTTGCCGCCGAATGTGTCAGTATCAGCGGTTGAAACGCTCGCGCCGATCGTATTTCCGGCGCGTGATTTTCGGGTACGCAGCGAGTCACGTGCCCCGGATGATCCGCGTGAACAGGCGCACCGCTTGCATGAAGAAGGCATCGAGGCAACCGATCAAGCGCGTGATCATGACGCCGAATTGCTGCTGAATCAGGCGCTTAGCTTACGTCAGGAATACGATCACGCTCACGCCGCCGCCGAAACGCTCACCGCATTGGCGCGCTTAGCCTATTTGCAAGGTGATGACGCGAACGCGATCCGCCGTCTGGAGTCCGCTGCCGAATTGCTGCACAGCTTGCGCGATGACGAGTCGCTGAACGTGGTACGCATCGCATTGAGCCGCGTCTATCGGCGCTCAGGGCGCTTTGACGCGGCATTGAGCGTTTTGGGTGACGACGGTCCCGCCGCTGATCTGGGCATGATCTACGCCGATCGGGGTGATTGGGAAGCGGCAATCCTGGCCTTTTCGCGTCCTGATCAGCGCGACTCCGAAACGGCGCATTATGGCTTATCGTATGCGCTGCTGTGCGCCGGACGCCCCGCCGATGCGCTGCAAGCTGTTGCGAATGCCGATGAGAGCGACTTTAATGCTCGCTTCACGCGCGGGCTGGTGTACCACATGCAAGGTGATTTCGATCGCGCTTTGCAAGCTTACGATCGAGCAGATACGGTCGCCGTGCGTAATGCCGATCGGGGGGGATTAGCGCGCGCGCGTGGGCGTGCATTGGCGACGTCCGGTCGGTACCGTGAAGCAGCGATCCGAGTCGGCGCGGAAGGCACCTGGTTCGAGGCGAAGTTGGCGCGCCCGATATTTGCACGTCAGCAGAGCGGCCATGCGCTGTACGCCACGCTGATGCTGGCGCAAAATAATGTCGAAGAAGCCGAAGCTGCTGCTCGCCGTGCTTTGGACACTACGGACGAACGGCCACAAATGGAAGCGATCGCAGCGGCGCACCATGTGATCGGTCGGCTGTGCGTCGTGCGCGGTGATGTAGACGGCGCATTGAGCGCGTTCAGCGCAGCGTTGGAAGCGCGTGAAGCCTTCGCGGTGCGTGACGAACCCGCGATCGGCCTGACGTTACATGCCATTGCGGATGCCTACGCCGCGCGTGGCGATTACGAACGGGCAGTCGCCAACTTGCGGCGCGCCTTGAGTCACTTCAGCGAAACGCCCGACGAACGCCGTCCGCGCCTGATCACGCTGTTAGCCCTGCGCGATGGCTTGATCCGCATTGGGCGCGCCGCCGACGCGATCGAGATTGGCGATCAGATGATCGACTTACTCAGCAAACGGCCTGAAGCGGATTTGCAACTGCTCGGCTATGCGATGGCACTGCAAACGCAGCTTTTGTTGGATGCCGGACGTGAGTCGCGGGCACGCCAATTGTTCACAGACTGGCAAATGCGGTTGGCACGGCGGGCGGGTGAGGCATTCGATCATCGGTTATGGGGCGTGCAAACGTTGGCGATCGGTTTGATCGTGCGCAGTGTGACGCCTGTACTGAGTGCGCAAAGTGCGTACAGCGGATCGCTCTTATACAATCTGGCTGAGGAAGCGCTCAGCGTGGCCGAGTCGAACGCGCCGAATACGCTGGCAGCCTTGGCAGCACGGCGTGATCTCGGCAGCATTTTGATCGCGCTGGAACGCTGGCAAGAAGCGCGGGATGCTTTCGCGCCATTACTCGCAGAGACGCCCACTGCTGAAAGTGTCGAGACTGTTGAAGCTGATGATCCACTGCTGACGATGATCCGTTTGAGCGCGCATATCGGCACGGCGCGATCGGCACTTGCGCCTGCTGAGCACGATCCGATGCGCGATCCGGCGGTGGCTGCCGAACAGTTCGACGCGGCGGCAGAACTCGAACCCGACTCGATCGCGCGCGGCAATCTGATCCGCGAGTCGGCGGCGGCGCGTTCAGCAATGGGTGATGAAGATGGGGCGGCGGCGCGCTATCTCGACGCGCTGACTTTGCTCGATCGCGAAACGGCACTCGATGAGCATGTCGGTGCGTTGGTCGATCTGGCGTATGTGCGGCTGCGCTTAAGGCGTTTCGGCGCGGCCATCGAAACGTTTGAGAATGCGCTGAGCATCGTACAAGAGTTGCCCGACTCAATACTTATGGCGTCGGTGCTGACTGATCTGGCAACCGCCCATCACACGCTCGGCCAATATCGGCGGGCCGCCGCCACTTACCGGCGCGCCTTAGCCTATCAGAAAGCGCCTGACCGCGCCGCCGAAACGTTGATCGCGCTGGCACGCAGCAGCGCCGCCATGGGCAGCCAGCCGCAAGCGTTGGAAGCCTATCACGACGCCTTACAATATGAGCTGTCCCCGGCACAACGGCGCGCCGTATTGATCGAACAAGCCACAGCACACGTGGCGATCGATCAGCACAACACGGCGATCGAAACGTATAATGCCGCGCTCGCCATTTCGGGCATCAGCAGCACCGAACAGGCCGCTATTCGGCGCGGACTCGGCAAGATTTACGCGATCATGGGCGCACACGACAACGCGCGGCGCAACTTTGAGCAAGCGCTGGAAGCTGTCGAAGATGAACAAACCGGCCTGACTTTGCGCGCGATCGGGGATGGTCACCGTGCGCAGAAACAAATCAGCGCGGCGTTGGATGCGTACAGCCGTGCGCTGCCTTATCTGGATCGGGGAGCGTTTCCAATCGATCGGGCGGCGGTGCAGCGCGCGATGGGTGAACTCTATTTGGAGGAAGGGCGCGCAGCCGAGGCGTTGGGCGCTTTGGAAAATGCCTTGGAGATCGAGCGCGCATTGCCACAGCAGGACGGCGGGCGTATCGTGGCGAATTTGCGCGGCATTGCGGCGGCCTACGAACTGCGCGGCGAAATCGATAAAGCGATCCTGCGTCACCATGAAGCGCTGGTGTATCAGGATGCACGCCATGCCCCCGATCAATATGCGCAAACGCTGCACACGTTGGGACGCCTGTATGCACAGTTGAAACACTATGACGAGGCGGCGCGTGCGCTTGAAGATGCGCTGGCAACCGAATACACGCAAGCCGTCCCGGACAGCGCCGCGATCGACGCCGAAACTAAACTGCTGGCCGATGTATACCGCGCGCAAAATCGGCTTGAGCAGGCCGCTGATCTGTATCGGCGCGTGGGCAGCGCAAGTACCGCGCGTAGTGCCTCCGCAGCATCGGGGGTGCGGGATGATGCAACGCGCGCGCTCAATACTACGCTAGACGACATCGCGCGTCATGAGCAGACTTTGCGCGCCGCCGAGCAATCATGGGCACTGCTTAACCGTGCGCCGAACGCTGACCTGAAAGGGTTGATATTCGTGCTCGCGCTTCAGGCACAAGCCTACGCCGCGCTTGGCAAATGGGATGACAGCGAGCATTCTCTTGATACAATGATGCGGCTGATTGCGGATCGCCGTGCCGAAGTGAGCGTCAGCAGTCGCGATCCGGCAGTGCGTATCTTTGCGCTGCTCTTGACCGGCCAGATGAGCGAAGACGCACGCGAGTACGAGCGGGCAATCGATGATTATCGGGCGGCGCTTGCATTAGCGGAACAAAATTCGCTGACACCTGCACTAATCTGGGCTTTGCGCCAGAAGAGCGGTCAGCAGACCGAACGCAAAGGGCTTAAAAAATCAAAGGAATAAAAGAGGGTGGAAAGGTGAAAACCTACATATTTCACGTCGCAATAAAAGGCGTCCCGCGCGTTTGGCGCAAGATCGAAATAAGTGCCGATCAAACATTGGAAGCATTACACCTGGCAATTCAATCTGCTTTTGAGTTTGATAATGATCACCTGTACTCATTTTATATGAGTGGTAAAGCGGGAGATCGCACGACAGAATATTGCTTGCCGGAAGATTACAATCCATTTACAACTATGCCCCTCGAGGATCCAACCGCCGCTGTTGAAAAAGAGGACGGGGAAACGAATGTAACGGATATAGAAGCCGAAGATAATTCGGCTCATCCGTATGTCCCATCTGTCGATAAAATTTTACAGATGCGCGTTGGCGAGAATAAATCGATGACTGATGAGCAGCGACTGGTGTTTGAAAACAGCGTTGACGTTTTGCAAAACACCTTTGCGATACCAGGGAATGTGCTAACAGCCACTTTAGAAGAACTCAACCTGCAAAAAGGCCAGAAAGTTGCGTACATATTTGATTATGGAGATTATTGGCATTTTACTTTGCGCGTCCATGCCATTAATCTTGACGCATCCAGTGGCGACTATCCGCGCGTTGTAAAAGCCGCAGGCAAAGCGCCTGACCAATATGATTATGGTTGGAATGATACCGACGAGGACTCAGCGTAAAAACGCAACACTATGAAATATTTGACTACTGTAAACAACACCACCTATGAGATCGAAATCAACGAGAATGGGCGGATCACCGTCAATGGCGAAGCGCACGCCGTCGATTTTCTGACGATGCAGCCGCCCTTATATTCGATGCTGCTGGACAACGCCAGCTTTGAAGCGCTGGTTGAGGAGCGCGATGGGCAATTTCATGTGATGCTCCTCGGCGATCTGTTCGATGTGAGCGTAACCGATGAGCGCGCTCACCGCCTGGCCGGATCATCGGGCGGCTTTCAGGTCGAGCAAGGCGAAATTTCGGTGCGCTCACCCATGCCCGGCCTGATCGTGGCCGTGCCTGTCAGCGAAGGCCAAATTGTCAACGCAGGCGATCCGCTGATCGTGCTTGAGTCGATGAAGATGGAAAACGAGATCAAAGCGCCGCGCGCCGGAACGATCGGGCATGTGCACGTTGGCAAGGGCGATCGAGTCGAGCAAAACAAAGTGCTGTTGACACTCACTTGATAAAACGGTTTGCGAGCGGGTGTTATGTCGGACTGCTGATCCTGTATGTGCTGGCGGGCTGCCGAAGCGTACCGCTGCATGGAGACGAGTCGACCATTCTGTACATGAGCAGCGACTTTGAGGCACTGTTTGCGCGCGGCGATCTGCGCCATCTGGAATATCACGCGCCGCCGCTGGCTGATGATGCTCAGGACGAGGCTAAACAAGACTTGCGCGTGCTCAACGGCGTGATCAGCAAATATGTGTACGGCCTGACATGGACGCTGAACGGATTGCACGCCAGCGATTTGAATCAACAGTGGCTATGGGGGTTCGACTTGGCGACCAATCAGGCACATGGCGCGATACCGTCGGATGTGCTGCTGTTCATTTGTCGATGGGCGTCCGGCCTGATGACTGCGCTCAGCGTGGCGTTGATGTTCGCGATCGGCTGGCGTGCGGGTGGCTGGCGAACGGCCTATCTGACCGCCTTCATCTATACCATGATGCCCGCCATACTGCTGAATGGTCGCCGCGCTGTATTCGAGAGTGCGCTGCTGCTGTTCAGCGTCCTGCTGATTTATGTGGCACAACGCGCGATCGGCAAGCTGTGGGGTGGGCGCAATGTTATTTTATACGGCAGCTTGATCGGGGTGGCGGCAGGCTTGACCATCGCCAGCAAACATACTGGCGTGATCGTCTTTGCGGCGGTGTTGGCGGCACTTTATCTGTACGCACTGATCATGCAGCGTTTTTCAAAGATGATTGTGGCGGGCGTTGCGGTATTGTGCATCCCGTTGATCGCGGCTGCCGTTTTTTTGGCGCTCAATGTGTCATGGTGGAGTAATCCGCTGTTCATGGTGTTCAATGTGCCGCGTGCGCGTCAGCAACTGCTCAACGGTCAGGCGGACGCATTCGGCAAATATACGGATATGGGCGATCGAGCGATCGGGTTAGCGGCGGAAATATTCTCAGCGCCGCCACAATATTTTGAGAGCAATGACGATTGGACGCACTGGATCGGGGATCAGATCGCGCGTTATGAAGCGTCCGGGTTGGTCGGCTTATCGGGGATTGCCTGGTCGTTGATTGTTTTCGCGCTGTTCGCGATCGGTTTACTGCGCGCCATTCGGCTGAGGCGCGTCGGAGCGGTGCTGGTCGTGCTGATGTGGCTATTGGCAGCGTCCGTCAGCGTGTATGTGCTGACGCCCTTGCATTGGCAGCGCTACTACCTGCCGCTGATTATGCCGGTATGCGTAGTATGCGGGATGGCGATCACTGCGCGATGGGTGACGGTTGCAAAGCCGCGTGCCGTTGCGTAGCCGGATTGCCGATGGCTTGTTCGTCATGGCGCTGATGTTATACGTGTTGGCCGGGATAACGCTCACGCCCGAACATGGCGACGAATTCATGTACATGACGATGGCGCACGACGTGTTTTATCTGCGGGATGGGCAGCTCGATCACATTCGCTATGCGCCGCCTGTGCTGCCCGATACCGAACAGCATTTGCGCTTATTGAATGGTCCGCTCAACAAGGATTTGATCGGTGCGCTGTGGATGGCAACAGGGCGTCCGGCGTCGGCGCTGCCCGGAATCTTCGCATGGGCGATGCCGCTGGAGTGGAACACCGCGCAAGGCAATGTACCCACTGCGGACGCGCTCACCCTGGCACGTTGGCCGTCGGCGCTGTTAACCGCATTGTCGATCGTGCTGTTGTTCGAGCTGTGCGTGCAGATCGGCGGGCGAGCCATGGCGTATCCGGCGGCGCTGTTGTGGACACTGCATCCGGTCATTTTATTGAGCGGGCGACGCGCCATGACGGAAGGCGGCTTATTATTCGCGATGATCTTGCTGATCGGTCTTGCGGTGTGGATTGTCAAGCTCAAGGGTGATGCTACAGGCGGCACAGCGCAAAAAGTCCGCTGGTGGGCATGGTTAGCGCTTGGCTTGTGCGCCGGACTCGCGATCGCGGCGAAGCATACGGGCGTGATCGTGGTCAGCGCGGCGGTAATCGGCGTATTGTGGGCAGTGTGGAGTCGCGAACGACAGCGCGCGTTGATCGGCGTGATCGGCGCAGGCGTGATCGCACTGCTGACTTTTTTAGCGTTCAATCCCGCTTATTGGAACAATCCGATCGGCGCAGGTGGTGCGATGCTTGACGCGCGATCCACTTTGCTGGCGATGCAAACGCGCAACGATCCGGCCACCTATACGCGGCTCGATCAGCGAATCATGGCGACGATCACGCAGCCGTTTTTGAGCGCGCCGCAGTATTATGAAGCGCCCACCTGGAACGGCACGATCGATGATGCGATCGCGCGCTATGAGGCGTCACCCGTGAGCGGTTGGCGCTGGCCGTGGCCGATCGGCGCGATCTTCACAGGCGCGGCACTCATCGGAGCGCTGATTATAGGCTGGCGCGCGTTACGGGAAGGCGATCCAATAGCGCGCGTCCTGCTGATCTGGTTACTCGCATCGGTGGCGGGATCGGTGGTCGTGCCGATCGCCTGGCAGCGTTATTATGTGCCGATGCTGCCCGCGTTGATCGTGGCAGCGGCCTATCCGCTGTACGCATTGCGCGTGCGGCTGCGCACTCACGAGCTTGATCGCAATGCCTGATTGGTTGCTACCGACCTTTCTATTGCTGCCCGCGCTGTTGTGGATGTTTGGGGGGGTGGGCATTCCGTGGGCGTTGGCGCTGCTGCCAAGCGCTGATTGGTCACGGCAGATTGAAGTGCTCACGCTGGCGATCGCGTTAGGTGCAGCGCTCACCACGACGGCCATGTTCGTGATCGGCACAATCGGCCATTTTACGCTGCTCAACACGCTGATCAGCACCGGAATCATCGCGGCGATCGGGTGGGTATTGGCGAGTCGCAACAGGGGAGCAGCCCTCAGCCCCGCACCCAAAAGCCAAACGCTGTTCAAATCGCTCACTGGGATCGACGGCGCGCTGATTTTCGTGATCGCTGTAGCCGTGGTGCTGCGCTTCTGGAACACCGCTTATTGGCCGTATAACACCTACGATGAATTTTGGGTGTACGGCTACAACGCCAAAATCTTCATGATACAGGGTGCGATTCCGGCCAGCATGGGCTATTACCCACAGCTGCTGCCGCTGTCACTGACGTACAGCCAATTGGCATGGGGATCGCTCAGCGAACATGCCGCGCGAACCGTTGTACCGTATTTCGGACTCGGCAGCATTTTAATGATGTATGTGCTCGGCACACGCTTATTCAACCGACGCACAGGGTTAATCGCGGCGGCCATCTGGGCATTGTACGCGCATCATGCGGAGTGGTCGCAATATGCCGATCTGGAAGTGCCGACGACATTTTATTTCACGGGCGCGGCGGCATTTTTCATCCTCAGTTGGCGCGATCGAAATGCCCGTTATGCGTTAATTGGCGGTGTGCTGGCAGGCGCGGCGCTGTGGACAAAGCCAACGGCGGGCGCCTTAATCGAAAGCGTGGCGCTGATCGGCGCGATCATCATGATGCGTGCACTATTTATTGATCGTCAACACAGCAGCTTGCACGATCGGCTTCATCAGGCCGTGCGCGTGATCGCTGGTACGCCGATCCCGCTGTTTATGATCGCGCTGATCCCGATGGGCGGCATGTGGTATGTGCGCAATATTTTGTACGGCCACCCGCCGATCGTGCTGCCCGCTGGTTATTGGCAGGACGCCGCCCAACGATCGGGGCAAGAGTTGGGGTGGCCGCTGCTGACGCTGATCACGTTAGCGGCGTTCCTGCTGATGCAACGGCGGCTGAATGCTATGCAGCAGCGCGCTATTATGGGGGGCGTGCTGCTGATGTTGATCGGGGCGCTGCCATCCGCAATGGACGCGCATCGGTTGAGCGCCCTTGAATATGCCGTGATCAGCGCAGGCGGTGGTTTGTTCATCTATGGGGCGTGGGCGTGGTGGCGGGCGCTGCACAGTGCAACGCGCAGCACTATCACGCTGCTCTATGCGTTTATCATCCCCTACTTTGTGACGTGGTTCTGGTCGTACTCATATCATTTTCGGCTCAGCTTTGCGATCGTGCCGTTATTCGCGGTGCAAGTCGCCGCTGGACTCGATCGGCTGTGCAGCCCAATTGTGGCGACCAAACGCTTTCGAGTAGCCTTAGCGGTTGCTGCTATTTTGATTGGCGCGCTGCCCGGCTGGTCTGCCAACCTGAGCGCATGGGGCGTGGCGATCAATGGCAGCTTGGCGGATGATCACGCCAAACAAGCGATCGCGAATCCGGCGTTATTGCATTTAGTCGATTTTTTGAACGCCCATCACGATCCGACACGTCCGCTGACCGTTGAAGCGTCCGGCGAACTGCGCTTACCGTTCTTTTTTCCGAATGACGACATGCGTGTGACGGATTATCCGACGCGGCTTGACCAGATCGCGGATGTCGATTATTTCGTGGATAGCTCAGTCGGTCAGCGCTTATATTTGATCGCCGGATCGCAGTACAACCAGATTTTATCGTCACTTAACCGTGACAGCGTTTTCCAGCGAAAGGATATCATCGACGATCATAACTTTCGCTTTTGGACGTATACGGTCGATAATAAAGCTCGCTTCATTGCCCCTAAGCCCAACGGTACTTTTGATATTGATCCTTTACAGATCGGGGATTTTGCGCGCCTGGTCGGTTATGACTTGAGCACATTGCAAAATTCGCCGGGAGAAAAAGTGTTTCTGACGCTGTACTGGCAAGCGCTCAAGCCATCCGCGATCGATTACAGCGTGTATATCCATTTGTGGGATGCGCAATCGCAAACCTTGCGCGGACAGTGGGGCGGTGAGCCGATGACAGGCGCGTACAGCTTATGGCAGGGCGTACAAGGCGATCATCCGGTAGTGGCGTATCATACGCGGCTGTGGCAAGCGGGCGAGTATATCAAAGACGAATGGGTGTTGAAACTCGCCAAGGATACGCCGCCGGGCAGCTATGATTTGCGGATCGGGCTGTTCGATTCGATCGGTGGGGCACGACTGCCGGTGCAAATCAACGGCGTGCAAAGTGGCGACGGGGTGCATCTGGTGACGTTTACGGTACAGCCGCCTTCGTAGGACTAAGTTGGCCTAAGCGCCGCAGCAGTGGTTTGAAAGTCAGACCTTGCGCAAAAAGTGAAAACGCAACGACTGCGAACGCCACCACGATGATCTCATCACGATGGGGAAGCGTTAACGGTAAGCTGAGCGCCAAGGCTAAGGCCAGCGCGCCGCGCAGCCCGCCCCACACCAAAATATGTTGATGCACCCACGCTATTCGCAGCGCCGAACGTATGAACAACCAACAGCACAGATAAATGGCAAGCGCCCGTCCCAAAAGTACCAGCATAATCGCTGTCAGCACGACGATTGCAGCTTCCAAAACAGCATTCAGCCCTTGATACACTTCCTGAACGCCGATCAAGATGAAAATCAGCGAGTTGACAACGAAGGCTGCGTATTCCCAAAACGACTCGACTTCTTCACGACCTTTGCCACTGAGAAAATGGGGGGTGCCAAAATTGCCGATCAGAATGCCAGCCGTCAAAGTGGCAAGTACGCCTGACAGATGAAAATGCTCAGCCACCACAAAGGAGCCGTAAGCGGCGATCGTCGTGAACGTGATCTCAATCAGATGATCATCGGTGCGTCCGGCAAGGAACAACATACCGCCGCCGACCGCTAACCCGCATAATAGCCCGCCAAAAGTGCTGAGTGCCAACGCCTGCGCTACCGATCCGGCACTGACTCCACCGCCTGTCGTGCCGCCGATTGTGATCGTCAGCGCCACGCCGAAAAGCACTGCAACGGTACTATCGTTAAACAAGCTTTCTGCTTCAACCAACAAACGTAAACGCCCTTGCACGCCCGCTTCTTTGAAAGTCGCAATCACCGATACCGGATCGGTCGCCGCGATCAGGATGCCGAATAAAGCCGCGCTGTTCCAATCCCAGTGTACCAGATAGTGCATTCCGAGCATGACAACGCACGCCGCAATCAATACGCCGACCGTTGCCAGCGTAAGGATCACCGTCAGATCGCGCCGTAAGTCTTTCCAATCGATCGCAAGCGCCGCCTCAAAAATGAGCGGCGGCAAAAAAGCATTGAATACCAAATCTTTGGTCAATGTGATGGGCAGCACAAAAGACGTGAGCGACAGCCCGATGCCAGCCAGCACCAACCCAACGCTGTATGGGATGTGCAAGCGGCGCACAATGATGGCAACGATTGAGGCGATAAAAAGCAGAATTTCTATTTTCTCGACGTTAGCTCCCAATTGCAGAAGTCCTATCGTCAGCTTCAGCTTCGGATGCCAGCCAATTCCGCACCAGTTCGAGCGTTTCAGCTTGTGAGGTTTGCAGCACATCGATCCAGCGCGGATCGCCATGCCCGCGAAACCAGACCAACTGCCGACGGGCAAAGGCACGCGTCGCGCTCTGAAAATCTGCGATCGCCTCGTCAAGCGCTATCTCACTGCGCAAGTACGCGCCGATCTGCGCATAGCCCAAGCTGCTCATGGACGGCAAACGCCAATCGTAGCCCGCAGCGGACAGGCGGCGTACCTCATCCAACAAGCCGTGCGCAAGCATCGCCTCGATCCGTTGATCGAGCCGCATGTCCAGCAGGGCGCGATCCATCGTCAGCGCAAGTTCCAACGTGCGATAGGGCGGCGGGTCTTTGCGACGCTGTACGCTGAACGGCTGCCCACTGATCAGCGTTACCTCAAGCGCACGGATCACGCGCCGCACATTGCGCGAGTCGATCAAGCCAATTACGCCCGGATCGGCAGCGCTCAGGCGCGCGTATAAAGCGTCGCTGCCGTGTTCGTCGGCATAGGCTTGTAGTTCAGCCCGCAAAATCAGATCAGGCGGCACTTCCGGCGCGCGCCAGCCTTCGATCACGGCGGTGATATATTGACCCGTACCGCCGACTAACAGCGGAAGCCGTCCGCGCATGGTAATGTCCGTAATCGCAGCGTAGGCCAACACCTGATATTCGGTTAACGACAGCATCACGTCGGGATCGCTCACATCGATCAGGTGATGAGGGATGCGCGCCTGTTCTTCAGCGGTCGGTTTGGCAGTGCCAATGTCCATACCGCGATAGATTTGGCGGCTGTCCGCACTGACGATCTCGCCATTGAGCGACTCGGCCAACGCGATCGCCAGCGCCGTCTTGCCGACTCCGGTGGGGCCTGCGATCACGATGAGCGGCAGCTTACCAGCCGATTGCATTTTCGATGATCTCCACTTGTGGCGGCGCATCCGGCATGAAGCATACCGCCACCACATCGATCCGATAGGGCACTTCGGCAAGCTGTGCGGCGGCTAAATAGGCATTTGCCAGCGCGATCAGCTTGGCTTGTTTACGCTTACCGATCGATTCGAGCGCAGCATCCAGATCGGCGTTATAGCGCGTCCGCACTTCCACAAAGACCCATTCAGTGACGCCGTTCACCGTTTGCTGTGCCACTATATCGATCTCACCGAGTGCGCAGCGCCAACCCGTCGTCACGATGGTATAGCCAGCGCCCTGCAAATGGCGAACCGCCAACGCTTCACCGGCGCGTCCGGTCGCTTGTCGTGCCGTAAGTTTTGCTGATAGTGGCACAGTGGGTTTTGCTATGGGCGGCGTCATTGCCACCCGCTGTAATGACATACCCTATCTATCGTGCCGCTGTTTGCGCAGCGCTTTTGAGACGTGCTACAATTCGATTCAAACCCATTTTGTTGTAGCAACCGATTTATCAAAGGTAATGTCATGTCGCTTTTACCAATTTTGAGACAGGCCGAAATTTTCTACGATCTGTCACCTACTCAGCTTGAACTGATCGCGTCGATCGCTCAAGAAAAACAGTATAGCGCGAACGATCTGCTATTTGCCGAAAACACGCGCGGTGACGGTTTATACGTCATCGCCAATGGTGAAGTCCAAATTCAAGTCAATCAAAGCGTGGTGATGAGCCATCAGGAAGAACAGTTTTACACCATTGCGACCTTGCGGCGCGGTCAATCCTTTGGTGAGATTGCGCTGGTCGATGAAGGGCTGCGTTCAGCGTCGGCGCGCGTGACTCAGCATGATACGCAGTTGATCTGGATTCCGCGCGATAAACTGATGCTGTTGTGCGACTCGTATCCGCAGCTCGGCTATCGCATGATGCGCAACCTGGCCGCTGATCTGGCGATGAAAATTCGCAGCACGGATATGCAAGTACGCGATAAGCTGACCTGGTTGCACGCATCACCGTCACAGTCACCAGCAGAAACGCAATCACCGCAAGCAAGCTGATTTTACAGCCCAAAGTTTACATGAATCAATGAGCTTATCCGAAAAGGAATAACTTATGACGATCGAAAAAGCATTGTTTGGTCGCACGGGTCACCTGAGCACCCGTACCATTTTTGGCGCGGCATCGCTTGGCACGGTTTCGCAAAGTGACGCCGATCGGACGCTGGACACGCTGTTGCAGTACGGGATCAACCATATCGACACAGCGGCCAGCTATGGCGAATCGGAACTGCGCATCGGGCCGTGGATGGCACAGCATCGCAACAAATTTTTTCTGGCAACTAAAACGGGCGAACGCACCTACGAAAAAGCGCGCGATCAGATTCACAAATCGCTGGAACGGCTGCGCGTCAGTCAGGTTGATATGGTGCAACTGCACTATCTGGTAGACCCGACCGAATGGGAAATCGCGATGGGGCCGGGTGGCGCGCTGGAGGCAGCGATCGAAGCGCGTGAACAAGGGCTGGTGCGTTTCATCGGCATAACCGGGCACGATGTCAGCGTAGCGGCCATGCATTTGCGGGCTTTGCAGCGCTTTGATTTCGACTCGGTGCTGCTGCCGTACAGCTACATCATGATGCAGAATGCGCAGTACGCCGCCGATTTCGAGGCATTGGTTACGCTTTGTCAGCAGCGCAACGTGGCCATTCAGACCATCAAATCAATCACGCGCCGTCCGTGGCAAGAAGGCGCTGCTCACAGTGCCGCCACCTGGTACGAGCCGCTGAGCGAACAACCCGCGATCGACAAAGCAGTTCATTGGGTATTGGCGCGTCCGGGCGTGTTTTTGAACATGGTAGGCGACATTACGATAATGCCCAAAGTGCTCGATGCCGCTAATCGCTTTGCAGGTGCGGGCGCGCCAACGGATGCGGAAATGGATCAAGTGATCAGCGAAGCGACCATGACGCCGCTCTTCACCTGATTTTTTTGCATTGTTACGCTGTGCTTTGCGATACCAGTAGTCCGCCACGTTGAATTTCGCGGGTTGCGGACACAGTAGGCCGTGTCTCTACGGACAATCCGGCGCGGTAGGGACGTGGCCTGCTACGTCCTGCCGTATCCCTGAATATTTATTGTGGCGGACTACCAAAGTGCGCCTATTGACCGCTGGCTGCCGTCGGCTGCACAGAATTACTGCCGTCGCTGCCAACGGTGAAGGTCGCTTGCACGGTGTTTTTATCATCGGTTAACGTGATCAGCGTTCCGTTATT
>Ga0209724_1000644_pt1 | contig 33191 bp, 31 predicted proteins | sample grotaG_FD_184143 | JGI IMG/M metagenome (GOLD analysis project Ga0209724, IMG submission 184143) | Glacier valley bacterial and archeal communities from Borup Fiord, Nunavut, Canada, to study Microbial Dark Matter (Phase II) -... | ecosystem: Environmental > Aquatic > Freshwater > Ice > Glacier ... | reverse complement strand
AGTTCAGCAATTTCGACTTCGGTAAGCTGAGTTAGCTCGGTTAATTTTTTTATGGTTGCCTGGGCTTGAATCAGGGTTTCCGGCTCGAACATGGTCTAACACTCCCTCAAAAAGTTGTTGGTTATTAGTTGTTAGTTATTAGTTTTCGATCTTTGATTTTAGATTTTCCTAATACCTAAAAAATGCGGGCTGACAACTTTCCAACAACTAATAACCAAGAACTAACAACTACTTTATTACTCGTTACTTATATTCCGCGCCGCCTCAGTAAACTCCTGGCTAGTATTCAGATTTTTGAAGCTAAGAAGTTGCGGGTCAAACTCCTCGTAATCACAAAGAGCCAAGTAACGGGTGTTAATTGCTTTCAGAAACTCCGCCATTTTGTTGCGCTTTTGCTGCAAACAACTTCGGGCAACCTCTAGCGTCCGTCGCTGATAAATAGCACAGAGCGGTTCGGGCAAACTCTCCCGGTTAAGAGGTACTATTGCATCCCAATTACCTTCTTTGGCCCATATCACCAACGCCTGTAATAAATCAGTTTGCAAAAAGGGCATATCACAGGCTACCAATATATTATAGTCCATCTGGGAAGCGGTCAAGCCAGCCTCAAGCCCCGCCAGTGGGCCATTGCTGGGAAAATTATCCCCGACGACCATTAATTCCAAATTATATTTTTCGGGCTGGTTAGCTATAACGATTAAATTATCGCCAACCACCGTTCTCAAACTGGCAACCGCCCTTTCCAGAAGAGTTGGGCCATCCGGCTGTAGCCGCAAATTGGCCTTGTCACTACCCATCCGGCGACTTTGCCCCCCTGCCAGTATTATGCCGCCCACACCCGAATTTATCATAATCTCCAAAGGTTGTCGGTTGTCAGTCAGTGGTAATAATAACTATTGACTTTTGACCTTCTACTCGTTACTCACTACTCACTACTCGTTACTTCTTCCAACCGCTATGCTAACATATCAAACAGGTTGATGCAATTCGATGAATAAAAAGGTTTTCATTCTTTATAAGAACTTTGCAACTTTATCACACTTCCTAAAAACTCTAGCAAAGAGGAGAATAGTGGTAAAGTTTTAGAAATAAGGCTATAATGGGCCTCTTAATTCCCGCTTTTGAAATTGGAGAAACGGGAGGGCCTCAAAAGTGGAACGTTTTGTTGTGGCGGTTGGTTACGAGGTTCTGGCGGCCTGTTTTCTAGCTGGCCTGGTACGGCGGGTCGGCTTAGCTAAACATGTCGAAAAATGTTACGATTGGCTTTATTTTCTCAAAATAACCCTGAGCTGGGTAATTTTAATCCAGATTGGTTTTACGGTGCTGGTATCAGTGATGTTCTGGCACGAAGACTCGCTGGCGGTGGGGCTAACCGCTTTGATAGGAATACCCATGACTCCCCTCCTAACAATGTTTACCATGCTTGGTTTTGCCAGAACTTACCGGGCCGTCCCCAACATTATCAAACGGCTGGAACGTATGACCCCCGACGAGCGGGAAAATGAATTGGAAAATTTGCCACCCGAAGTTTTCGCCCAACTCCCCGGCGATTATCGTTTTGTTAGCAAGAAAAACCAATAATGACCACCCGCATACTCTGGCTGGTTATTATTATCTGGCTGGTACTTTTTTTTATTATCCGCGAAACTTTTAAGTTTAGTGGCAACCCCATCGTTTCTTTTATGATAATGCTGGTGTTGTTCTTCTTCGTACTGTTTTTTGTGCGGGTAAGTGTGGTGCGTTTGCGGGTATTCTGGGGCAATCTGCGGCGGGGCTTTCAACGTTTTTTTAGTAAAACTCCTCGGCAATAACTATGAAGGACACTCACCTTAAAAAATACCGGGCCGCTATTGCCCATAACTTTCCCCAACTGCTTATAACCAATATCGAGTATTTAGCTGAGGGCTGGAACAGTGTGGCCTGTCGGGTGAATGAGGATTTAATCTTTCGTTTCCCCAAACGGGCGGAGGTGGAGCAATCCCTCTTGACCGAAACCCGCTTACTTTCCCAACTTGCCCCTTATCTTCCGCTAGCAATCCCCAATTTTAGTTATATTGCCACCGCTACAAATAAAATTTATCCTTTTATTTTTGTGGGCTATCCGCTGATTGCGGGCACACCTCTCCAGGATTGCCCAGAGGAGTTATTAAAGGCGGAGTGGTGGCGACAAGCCCTTGCAAAGTTTTTAGTTGCCCTGCATTTGTTCCCACTTGAAAAAGCAACCGCCGCCGAAGTACCCAAAAAATTGTTTCCCAATTCCCCGGTTAACGATTGGCGAGGGAGTTTTCAACATCTTTACGGGGAAACAGAAGAAATGGTTTTTCCTCTGTTAAAGCAGGAGCAGCAAAACAAAATCCGGCTCAGGTTTACTGATTTTCTGAATGACGAACACAACTTCACTTTTAAACCCACCCTTATTCATGCCGATTTAAGTGACGAGCATGTATTACTTGACCTGGGAAATCAAAAACTAAGCGGTATAATTGATTTTGGCGATTGTTGTATCGGCGACCCAGCCTACGACGTATGGGGTTGTTTGCTTCCTTACTATGACCGCCCGCGCGAGGCAAGCTGGGAAAATCGTCGCCAATTTTATCTGCGTCTTCCCACTTTAAATAGTATTATATTTGGGAGGGAGTTTGGCGACCCTTTGCTGGTAGAATGGGGTATGAATGGCCTTGACCGCTTCTGGTTTAGCAACGAACCTGTGCCGGACTGGTCTTTTTATAGTTAGTAATGCAAACCTAACCCCCTTCCCTAGAGCAGCAACATAGGAGCTACTGTACAAAAGGAGAGGTTTATACCCTCTCCCTTTGAAAGGGAGAGGGCAGGGTGAGGGTTCGTTGGGACTATTCCGTGAGTTTGGAGTTAGGCCAGGATTTCACCCCTCATCCTAACCTTCTCCCTGCTAGGGAGAAGGGATAATTCCGCCCTTCGCACAACATCTGTTGTAATATTGCACTAGCAAGGAAAGGGGAATGAGACTTTTGAGGTTAATTTTTTGACTTTAGACTCGTTAATCGTTACTCGCTACTTTCTACTGTTTTCGGAGGATTTAAATGAACCCTACTCAGGTTGTCGGCCCAAACCGTCTAAAAATCAGCCCTGCCGCCCGTTTGCGAGGTGAAATAACCGTGCCGGGTGATAAATCTATCAGCCATCGCTCGGTTATTTTTAACTCGGTGGCGGATGGCACGGCCCAGGTAACTAATTTCTTACCGGGTGAAGACTGCCTAAGTAGTATTGCCTGTATGCGGGCGATGGGGGTAAATATTCAGTTTAACGAGTATGCACGCAGCGTAACGGTGGAAGGGCGCGGGCTGCACGGACTACAAGAGAGTAGCGAGATTTTGAATGCCGGGAATAGCGGCACTACCACCCGCCTTTTAACCGGGTTACTTTCTGGACAGAATTTTTACAGCGTACTAACCGGGGATGACTCGCTACGGAGCCGCCCAATGGGTCGGGTAATCAAGCCACTCAAGTTTATGGGCGCACAAATCTGGGGGCGCAAGAACGATAGCTTTGCCCCGTTGGCAATTCGGGGTAGCCAGCTAAAGGGAATAGAATATAGCCTCCCGGTTGCCAGTGCCCAACTAAAAAGCTGTTTGTTGTTAGCGGCTCTTTACGCCACTAGCCCTACCCGCCTGACGGGGCTGATTGACAGTCGCGACCATACCGAACGAATGCTCAAGGCTATGGGCGCACCCCTGAAAGTTTCGGCGGATGAGATTGTGATGAATGGCCCTGCCACCCGCCTGTTAGCCCAAAACGTGGAAGTGCCGGGGGACATTAGCAGTGCGGCCTTCTGGCTGGTGCTTGCCAGCGTCCACCCCGATGCAGATTTGACCTTACTGAACGTGGGAGTTAATCCCACCCGCACCGGAATTATTGACGCGCTGGGCGAGATGGGCGCAGATATTACTCTTTCGCAAGAGCGCGAGATTGCCGGAGAACCTGTTGCCAACCTGCGGGTAAAATCGGCAAGTTTAAGGGGTGCAGGGATTGGGGGCAATATTATTCCTCGACTGGTTGATGAGATTCCGGCGTTAGGGGTAGCGGCCCTATTTGCTCAAGGGACTAGCCGGGTTAGTGATGCCGCCGAACTGCGGGTAAAAGAAACTGACCGTATCGCTACTCTTTCCAGCGAACTTGACCGTCTGGGCGCAACTGTTGAGCCGCACCCTGATGGTATGACTATCAAAGGGGGGGCGAAGTTGAAGGGCGGCTATGTCAAAAGTTATAGCGACCACCGCTTGGCGATGTCGCTGGCAATCCTGGGGTTGCTGCTACCCTCTGGTGAAACTCTGGAAATTGAAGATTACAAATGTGCGGATGTCTCGTACCCTGGCTTCTGGGAGGATTTAGCGAAAATCGCAAATTAATAATAGCACGACTTTCGCTGTGGAATTTACCAAAGAGGATATATGGCTAAAAATTGAACCTGGGTATTGGCCTCAAGCGAAAGTCTTAAGTAGAAAAGTTATAATTCGCCATATGGAAAACCCGCCCGTCGTGGAATCTACAGACTCTACAATTCCGAAACCTATAGGTCGCCGCCCACTAATCGCCTGTATAGTGGTAATTGGGCTGGCTTTCCTGATTTTCCCTTTGGTTTATCAAAATATCCCCAACCCCGACGACGTTGACCTTTATTACCTTTACGGTCAATATACCCTGGACGGCAAACTTCCCTACCGCGATTTCAGTATTGAATACCCACCCTTCGTGCTACCCTTTTTTATTGCCCCGGCGATTGTTAGCAATATTTTTGGGCCTCCTACCCAGGAACGCTACGTAATTTTTTTCCAGCTCGAAATGTATCTACTGCTAATTGCCACCCTGATTGTGGTTGTCAGATTTGGTCAAAAACTTTATCCCCAGCTTTCGTTGTTGGTTGGAGTGCGCTATTTTACCGTTGCCGCGGTGGTTTTTACCTTTTTTATCTCACGAAGATTTGATATAGTTGCCGCCTTGCTGGTAACGCTGGTTTTTTATCTCTTTTACCTGAAACGTCAGATTTGGGGCGGGTTCGTGCTGGGTCTGGCAACCCTGACCAAATTATTTCCGGCTATAATCTTGCCGATTGCCCTGATGTATTACTGGAAAATCCGCAAGCAACTTTTCCCCGCCGAAAAAATCATTTTGGGGTTTATTGTTTCGGCCTTCATCATAACCGTACCATTTTTACTCTTTGCTCAGGCTGGGTTAAAAGGCTTTTTGACTTATCATAGTGAGCGCGGCATTCAAATCGAGAGTGTCTATGGCATCGTTATCTGGCTGGGTAGTGTAGCGGGTTTAACCACTGCCAGTTCCACCTCCGACCATAATTCTATCAACTTAGCCTCGTCCTGGGGTGCGCCCCTGTCGGCGGTTGCGCTGCCCCTGACTGTGCTTGGATTATTGGCTTTTTATGCTTATATCTGGTTCAAAACTCGTGAGGATAAAAATCTGAGTTTAACCTGGTTAATCCAGGCTTCGGTAATCGCCACTTTATGGTTTATTCTCAGTAATAAGGTTTTGTCGCCCCAATATCTAATCTGGCTGCTGCCCTTTTTAACTTTCTGGCGGGGTGCTAGGGTCTGGCTTTATATTGGGGCCTGTGCACTAAGTTTTATTATATTCCCGGTAATGGGCGCGGCGATGGTTAGAGTAGAGTGGTACGCCATGCTGACTATCACTGTTCGGTATTTGCTCGTGGTAGGGATTTTTGGGCTTGAAATCCGCGATTTTCTTCAGAGAGACTCCCCAAGCAATATTCAGACCAACCCTATTAAAAATTGAACCGCCAAGTTCGCCAAGTAATTTTATATTTTCTTGGTGTCTTTGGGCCTTGGTGGTTTGATTTCTAAATTTCAAAAGTGCAATTTGCCCTAAGACTAAGAAGAAAGGGAGGCGGTTAGTTGGGCTACTGCCAAAGCTTGTTCCTCGCTCAGATGCGGCCCCATCGGTAGGCTTAATACCTCGCGGTGAATCACTTCCGAAATCGGGAAATCACCTTCTTTATAACCAAACTCCTGATAGGCTTCCTGCAAATGGGGCGGAATTGGGTAATGAATTAATGTTCCAACCCCAGCCTTTTGCAAGGATTGCTGTAAGTCGTCCCGGCTGGGAGTGCGTATCACAAAGAGATGCCACACCGGGTCGGCCCACTCTGGCACAATCGGTAGTTTCAGGCCAGTCTTCCGCAGATATGACAGATAAAAGGACGCAATTTCCTTCCGGCGGCTGTTCCAGTCGTCCAGGTGGCGCAACTTCACCCGCAATACCGCCGCTTGAATCTCGTCCAGGCGGCTATTGTAGCCCTGTACCTCGTTAACATATTTTACCCGCGAGCCATAATTCCGCAAAACCCGCACCTTATCGGCCAGTTCGTCGTTGTTGGTGGTAATCGCCCCGGCATCGCCAAACGCTCCCAGGTTCTTGCCAGGGTAGAAACTCCAACCGGCAATATCACCCAGTCCGCCCACCGACTGACCTTTGTATTTTGCACCCTGAGCTTGAGCCGCATCCTCTAGCACAAAAATATTATGGGCACGGGCGATAGCGTTAATCGAGTCCATATCGGCGGGCTGCCCATAAAGATGAACGGGCAGGATTACTTTAGTGCGGGGCGTAATAGCCGCTTCGAGGCGGGCGGGGTCAAGGTTATAGGTACTTTCGTCCGGCTCAACAGGAATCGGGATTGCCCCAGCATAAGTCACCGCCAGCCAGGTCGCGATATAAGTATTAGCCGGAACGATAACTTCGTCACCAGGGCCAACCCCTAACGCTTTCAGGCTAATATGTAAAGCATCCAACCCGTTACCCACCCCGATGCAGTGCTTTACTCCCAGATAAGCGGCGTATTCCTGCTCAAATTTGGTTACTTCCTGCCCCAGAATATACCAGCCACTACTTACCACCCCGGCGATAGCCTCATCCAACTCCTCTTTTAGTTCCTCATATGTAGCCTTCAAGTCCAGAAAAAGTATATTTGTCAATTTTTATCTGACTCCTCGAAATAGTTATTAGTTGTTGGTTGTTAGTTCTTGTATAAGCTATAAACTCCTGGAAATGGTTTTTGTTTCTTCGATTTTAGATTTTGGATATTCGATATTGGATTTTAAATAACTTTTTCAAAAATTTCGCTAACCTTGCAACTGAAGCCGGGTAACAGGGGTGAAGTTAAGGTGTCGGTTTCAAAGAGCGTCTGGATTAATTCCAGGGCCAGCAACTCAGGATTGCGCCGATACACTTCCAACTGGCGTTTAGGCCAACTAACCAGCCAATATTCGCTAACCCCTCGCCGTGAATAAAGTTTGAGTTTAACCGAGCGGTCACGGGCCTCGTTGGCAGAGCCGGGAGAAAGTACCTCCACCACCAGTTCGGGTGCGCTGTGGAGCTTGCCATCGGCTTGATAAGTTTCGGTCAGCCGTTCATTGCTAATCCAGATAACATCAGGAGCTACACAATTCTCACTATCAAAAATAATTCCCGGAGCTATATTAGCTCGTCCCAATCTATATTCTTTATTCCAAATTCGTAAGAAAAAGCTAATCTGACCGCAAACTATGTGATGATTCAAGTGGAAATCTTTAGAACTGTATAACTCTCCATCAATAATCTCGTAGCGCGTGCCGTTGTCGGGCAGGCTCTCAAGGTCTTACGATGTCCAGCGTACAGATTTCATAATAGTTACCTCACCACTAAAATCACCAAATTAACTTCTGCGAGTTCAAGTATACCACGAACTTTCTTAACGACTGAATAAAATCTTTTCAACGTCTTGTATTAGTTCCGTCATAAGTTCGGCGGCGGAATGGGCCCGGTTGAGGCGGGTGGCTTGTCCGGCCCATAACGACATACACTCCATTTTATTTTGCTTGGAGGCGGCCTGACGCATTTCTCCAACTAGACCAATTTGCACCGGGAAGGCCGGAATGTCATTCTGGTGGGTCGCCAGTTCCTCGCCGAAACGGTTACGCAAACCTCTGGCAGATTTCCCGGAAAAAGCTTTAGTAATAAAAGTATCCTCCTCGCTGCTGGCGAGAATTGCCGCTTTGTAGTCAGGGTGAATCCCGCTCTCAGTTGTAGTTAGGAAAGCTGTGCCGATACTAGCCCCAACCGCCCCTAATGCCAGAGCCGCCACCACCCCGCGCCCATCCATAATCCCTCCGGCGGCGACTACGGGCAACTTTACCCGGTCAACAATCTGGGGAATAAGAGCCATTGTGCCAATAAGAGCTTTCTCCGCCGGAACCTGAAACGTGCCCCGATGTCCGCCCGCTTCCCCGCCCTGCCCAACGATAGCATCTACCCCAGCTTCTTCCAGAGCCACCGCCTCCCGCACGGTAGTGGCAGTTCCCATCACCAACGTGCCGTTAGCCTTGAGTTTCGCTAAACACTCTGGTGAAATAATCCCAAAGGTAAAGCTAAACACTGGCACGTTTTCTGCCAAGATTACCTCTAGTTGTTCCTCAAACGAAATTTCGTGTAGAATACTTTCGGCATAAGGGGTTAAACCCAATTCCTCCCGGTAAGGTCGAATCAATTCCTGCATTTGAGCTACTTTGGCGGCGGTATCTGGCGGCAGTGGCGGGGCAGGGATAAAAAGATTTACGCCAAAAGGTTTATTCGTCAGGCTGCGTATTTTTTGGATGGTCGTGCGAAGTTGGTCTGGATTTAAGTAAGCCGCTCCTAGTGAACCCAAACCACCATTATTAGAAACAGCCGCCACTAACTCCGGGGTAGTCGCGCCCCCTGCCATTGGAGCCTGAATTAAAGGATATTTTATCTGTAGAATCTTCGTAAGCTGGTTGTTAGGCCATAGCCACATTGCGAATACCTCCTATCAAATCTTAACTTAAAATTCAGTCTATTTGCCTCTATTTGCAATAAGAACTAATTGCAACCTGCTCATTTGTTTGTTAAAATATCTTAGCATGGAACTGTTGTTCTTTAACCAACGCCCTTCTACTACTATTTTTACCACTAGAAACCAAAAACGACAAGAAAAAGAGGAGATTAATAACATGTTTATTAAAACCCGGAGAATAAGTTCCGGTTTTCTGGTACTAATTCTTTCCCTTAGCCTTTTACTGGTGGCCTGTGGTGATAATACGGTTACAACGGCAGCTACTACAATCGCCGCCACAGTTAAACCCGGTGTCACTACCTCTACCGCCGGGCAGACAGTTAAAAAGTTTAAAGTGGTGACGACGGTAGCTCCATTGACTAACATTGTACTAAATATTGGTGGTAATCGAATAGACTTGCACGGTATCATCCCAGATGGTACTGATAGCCATACTTTTGAACCAGCCCCTTCTGACTCACGTTATATGTCTGAAGCCGACCTGATTATTGTTAACGGCCTACACCTGGAAGACCCGACCCTAAAGCTGGCGAACTCAGCCAAGAAACCTGCTACCCAGATAATAATGTTAGGTGATAACACTATCACTGAGAAAGATTGGCTTTTCGATTTCAGTTTCCCCAAAGATAAAGGCGACCCGAATCCGCATCTTTGGATGAATCCCAAATATGCTATGAACTATGCCAAAGTAACCTATAACGCTCTGGTACAACTTGACCCTGCTGGTAAAGATTATTATGAGAAAAATCTATCGAGCTTTACCACCAAAGTGCAAGCCCTTTACGATGGCATAATAACTGCCGCCCAAACCGTCCCGGCTGACCAACGCCGCTTGCTTACCTATCATGATAGCTGGGCCTATTGGGCGCGTGAATTTAAATGGGAAGTATTAGGTGCTATTCAACCCTCCGATTTTAAGGAACCCAGTGCCAAAGAAGTGGGTGACCTGATAGACCAGATTAAAAAGCTGAAAGTAAAAGCTATTTTTGGCTCTGAGGTATTCCCTAGCCCGACCCTGGAGCAAATTGCCAAAGAATCCGGGGCCAAATTCATTGACCAGTTGCGGGATGATGAGCCGCCGGGCGCACAAGGTTCGCCTGAACATACTTACGTCGGAATGTTATTGGAGGATATGAAGATAATGTTCGAGGCTCTTGGTGGTAATGTGGATGCTCTAAAAAGCGTCACACCCGATGACACTTATACCAAATAGTTCAGATCAGTTTTTGACTGTTTGAATTTAGTAGTAAACGGCTTCATTTTCAATACAGAAATGAAGACTAGCATATTAATCATTGCTCAAGGCGCAAGGGCTGAACCAAGCTCGGATGCGCTTGAGCTTTTTAAGTCCTAAAGGGGGCAACACTATTTTGGCAATACCAATAGTCGAACTCGATAACGTGAGCTGTAGTTACGGCCCACAAGTAGTCCTTAGCAATATAAGCCTGAAATTCCAACCGGGTGAATTCGTTGGTTTGGTTGGGCCATCCGGCTCTGGTAAGACTACCCTCCTTCGTACCCTGATTGGTCTTGTTAGCCCGGTACGCGGTCAGGTTAAGATTTTTGGTAAAACTGTTCAGGGCGGCAGTGTGCCGAAGGATTTTGGGTATGTACCCCAGCTTGAGACCATAGATTGGACTTTCCCGGTAACAGTCGAGCAGGTAGTAATGATGGGTCGGATGCGCGAAATGTCGCTACTACCCTGGGCCAGCCGTAACGATAAAATTAGTGTCCACTCAACTCTGGAGCGGCTTGGTATTGGGACTCTGGCAAAACGCCATATTCGGGCTCTCTCTGGCGGTCAACAACAGCGAGTTTTTTTGGCGCGAGCCTTGATCAGCAATCCAAAAATTCTTTTATTAGATGAGCCTACCAGTGGGGTAGATATAAAAACTCGAAATGATGTGCTACGTCTGCTGGCTGAAATAAACCTTACAGGTGTAACAATCGTATTAACTACCCATGACCTGAACTCGGTGGCGGCCCATTTGCCCCAGGTGGTGTGTATTAATCGCCAGATTATAGCGCAAGGCAATCCGATGGAAATATTTAACGAAGAAGTGTTGGAACGAACCTATGGTCCTGGGATGCGCGTGGTGAAGCAGGATGGGATGTTACTTATAGGTGACCAGTTAGATTTGTTTAAGGGGTTAAAAGAATTAAACGACACCCGCCTACGTTCAAATCAGGTTGCTGAAAGCATTGGGCATGCCGATGGCGGCTCAAAATCCCTATCCAGAGATTAAATACCAGAAAGGTTTTCTAAATAAAAATTATGCAAGATTTAATTAATCAGCTTTTTCAGCCTTTCCAGTATGAATTTTTTAACAAAGCGATGTTGGGTGCCATATTGGTAGGGGGTTTGTGCGGTCTCATCGGGGTATATGTGGTACTCCGGCGGATGAGCTATATCGGTCACGGTTTATCGCACTCTATTTTTGGTGGGGCGGTGGTAAGTTATGTTTTATCCTGGAACTTTTATTTGGGTGCGGGAGCCTGGGGTTTTCTGAGCGCACTTATAATTGACGCGGTATCTCGTAAGCGCAAAGTGTCCACCGATGCGGCGATTGGGATTATAACTACCGCTTCTTTCGCGGTGGGGGTGGCCCTAATCAGCAAAACCCGCCGCTTCACCAAAAACTTTGATGCCGCTCTTTTCGGAAATATTCTGGGTATAACTGATGCTGATTTATGGGCGATTGGCGGTGTAGCTGTGGCGGTGACGCTGGTGGTCTTTTTTATTTACAAGCAGTTACTTTTCAGCACTTTTGACCCAGAAGTAGCCAGTGTTTATGGCGTTCGCACTCGCTGGATTGACACTTTTTTCTCACTGGCGTTAGCTGGAACTATCATTGTTTCAATGCAAATTCTGGGTGTTACCTTGATTGCCGCTTCACTGATAATCCCACCAACCGTTGCCCGCCTTTTAACCGACAATTTCCACAAGGTGGTTTTTTACTCAATTGGGATTGGAGTGCTTTGCTCAGTGGTGGGACTCTATTTAAGTTATGAGGTGGATATTTCCAGTGGTGCAGCAATTGTTATAACGGCGGCCTTGCTATTTGTGGGGGTGTTTAGTTTTAGCAGCCTTAAAGGTCGTTTCTTTGGAAGGAAACCTGAATTGGACAGATTAGAAGGAGAAAGCGCGGTAGCCCTTGCCTCGGGGGTTTTGGTCACATCCAACGATAACCATAACCACGACCACTCCCACGTTCACGCTGAGGAACATCATTTTTAAGCCGCCTGAACTGGTTTTTGTTGGACTACATCGTTAATGAGAAGTAGCTTGGTTTATTTGGGGTTGTTCATTTTCGCTCGTTCCAACTCAATTGCGGCGGTAGCTACCGAAGATTTGAGCAGAGTGGCAAAATATTCGGTTTTGTTTAACACAATATCTCGGACTTCTGGTTGGCCTGCCAATCCCCGGCGGGCCTCCGTGCTTATTACCTCTACCATTATATTGATGCAAGTTACTAAACTTTGCATGTTAGCCCCCTTTTTCAGGCCGTTGGTCATTTTCTTGCGAACTTCTTCGGCTTCAAAGGTGTTATTTTCCAGCCGCTTGATTAAATCCTGAAGCATATCTTTGGCTACTAGCTTACGAATTAGTCCGGGCAGCTTATTAAAAGTGAGGTCTTCCTGGGAATCCATGCCTGCTACCATATTGCGGACTAATACGTCCAGGCGACTTTTTAGCCAGACCACGCCCTGTTTTAACATTTCCTGTTGGCTAATCAATTCGGGTTGCGACCTTTCAAAACTAAGCTAGATATTAAAATAAATTTACAGGGCTTTTTTTAAGGGTAACATATTTCATTTGGAAAATATAGTCTAATTCCATTACAAGATTATTACAAGGAAGAAAGTTTTGGTTAAAATAGGACTTTTGGTGACTTGAAAGCATTCCCTTATCAATCAGAAAACCATCGCAGGACAAAGCCTGTTCCTACAGTTGCGCTTTCAGCCACTCCCTGACTTTTGCGGTGACTTCGATGCTGGCGAGATTGCTGGTATCAATTGCCAGGAGGGGAATCTGCATTTCCTTTACAGTTTCAGTCAGCTTCTGCCAATAGGGTAAAACCTCAGCGAAGTCGTGAATAATTTTGTTATCACGCCTGAAAGCTCTGGCCTTCAGTAGAGGAAGTTGGGCGGTAAGGTAGATTGCCGCATCTGGCAGAGGGCATCTTTTTATCTTGCGGGCGTATATTTTTTCCAGAGCCTCATACTCTGGTTGGGTTAGGTAGCCCGCGACCCGGAAATATTGGGAATAAACCCTATGACAAACCAACAGTCCAGCATCCTGCACAATAAGTTTGGCAGTCGAGCGAGCAATGGCAAGCTCCTTCCTGAAACTGATTCGCATAAAATCTACCTGATTTTTGAAAGCATAACGGGCTTTATCCTGCTGGAATAACGGATAATAGCGCGACTCCGAGGTAGGTTCTACGAAAGTCGAGGCGTTTTCAGTTTGTAATAAATAGTTTGCCAGGGTAGTTTTGCCGGAGCAACTTGGCCCAAGAATCTGAATATACATGTTAATCTAATATCGAAAATCTAATATCGAAAATCACAAAAGGAGTCAGAAATCAGGAGCCAGGAGTCAAAATTAAGTAAGAATTGAAAACGGGTTTTAACTTAGTATATTCATGAACTTTAACAATTAAATCCGTAAATTCTGCTGATTTGCCCGGTAATAAATCACCGGGCTAAAAGAGCAAGTTAAGAACATAGGCTCTCTTAGCGCGGTGGCTTTAGTCCCGCGTTATCCAATGCCTACCCCTATTTACGGCTTATTTTGTTAATCTTCATTAATATCCTATTTATCTTGTCCATCCCTGTTTAATTTCTTCCGACAACCGAAAACCGATGACCGACAACCCCTAGAGACGGCTTTTCTCGGCAAGGGCCGCCGCATACGCGATAACATAACCCACCCGGCTACCGAATGCTTCAAAACGGGCATCTTTAGTCTGTCCACGCTTCCAGCGAACATAAATCTGTTGAGCAATTACCGCAAACTTGAAATAAGCAAATATCATATAGAAATCTATCGAAGAAAGGTCACGCCCACTTTTTTCGGCGTATATATTCATAAAACGCTCGCGGCTGATAAAACCGGGGTGTATTGTAACCGCCGGGAGCATGGTTTTTAACTCTGGGGGGTCGTCCTGGTTGACCCAATAGCTCAAAGATACCGCCAGGTCAAAAAGCGGGTCGCCGATGGTGGTCATTTCCCAATCCAGCACCGCCACCGCTTTGGTCAAATCATCTGCCGCTAATAGCATGTTATTCAGTTTGAAGTCATTATGAATCAGGCTAGGGGCGGGGCTTTCGGGAACATGTTCACGCAACCAACGAGTAAGCGGTTCTACTTCAGGTAAGTCGTCGGTTTGAGCCGCAAAATACCTCTCAATCCAACCTTTCACCTGCCTTTTAAGAAACCCGTCTGGATGCCCAAATTCGCTAAGTCCGGCGGCTTGCCAATCCACCGCATGAATTTGTACCAGCGTTTCTATTACCGTTTGAGATATTTTCTGACAGAGTTCTTCGCTAGGCACAACTCCTGCTGGAAATTCACTATTCAAAACTACCCCTTTACGCCGTTCCATTACATAAAAAGGAGCCCCCAGAATATCCAGGTCATTGCAAAAATGGTAGGGTTGAGGAGCCAGAGAGAAGACCGGGTGAATTTTTTGTAGCAGGCTGGACTCACGCGCCATATCGTGAGCTTTAGGAGGGACAGGCCCAAAGGGTGGGCGGCGCAAAACCCCTTCCCACTGGCCGATTTGTAATAAATAGGTTAGGTTGGAAGCTCCTACCGGGAATTGCCGAACCTTGAGGCTACCCTGCCCCAATCCCGAAAGGTGCTGGCGGAGGTATTGCTCTACTTTTGGGACATCAAACTCTTCCCCACTCCGAATAACAATAGTTTCATCCTCAATCCTCATTGATTCGCTCCCGGAATAATTTAGCTGCTATTTATACTGCCTGGGTTAATTAGAAATTAGTTTTGGCTATATTAACTCTTTTAGGCCATTTCAGGCAAGATTGATAGCAAACCAAATTGTTAACCACTTGGGGAAGGAATTTCAAGGGTAGAAGGAACATTTAACCGCCAAGTTCGCCAAACATGCCAAGAAATAGCTATTTAGGCGTTAGGTTTTAGATTTTAACTATCCTAATTCCCTAACACCTAAATTGGTGGTTTGTTACCTTATTTTCTGAGGGGAATAAGACTTTGTGGAGGATTGGGCGGTTTTTGCGAGTGGGGATTTAGCCGCCCATTGAGCAGTCTTGACAGATTAACGATTTTCCCGGAACTTGGCAATCACAAAAACCAGCATGATTATGGTTGATAATACCAACATCCCGATTACAATTGCATCACTGAACTGCGGTACTGGCATAAGTCATCCTTTCGCGTCAACTTTCACAGCTACAAACAGTAAATCTTCCTGTTATTTAGGTTTGCGGAGTCGAATGGTATAAGTCGGTAGATTAGCCACCTGCGCATAACGGGCAGTACGGGCGGCGGGCGGCAAATCGCGCTCATCCTGGTACATTAGGCAGGTGTTACCCTCGCCACTGGCTTCGGCCTCACGCTGCATATCCTGAACATAACAACTGTTGTTAAAAAGGCAGTTGTCACATTTTTGGTAGATTTTACGTTCCTGATTTGTCTCGTAGCCCATTTTTGCTCACTGTAGGAATTTGTCTACCTGAATTGCTCTATCTAACTAAGTATATAGGCTGAATTGGTCGTTTGGTCGGTATCTTTCACTACAACTAACTTGAAAAATTCCAACCAGCAAATTTTATTTGACCTAACCCCTAACCTTTTTTACCACAATTAAGGAAACAAACCACAAAGACACAAAGAAAATATAAAGTTACTTGGCGTTCGCCTGTGCCCCGAAGGGGTATGGCGGTTCATTTCTCTTATTGCCTCAGCTTTTAGGTTAAAGTCTCTACCCGGAAAGGCTCGCTCACCGTCACGTAAGCCGTATCCATCTGGGCCAGTTGCAATTTGCCGCTAATATCCTCGTTAACACCCTGCCAGTAGGTATAACTTTCCAGCACCCAAATACCACTCTCGCGAGTACCATTGCCAGAACCCTTAACCCCGCCAAAAGGCATATGAGCCTCCGCCCCGGTGGTGGAATTGTTGATACTGGTCATCCCAGCCTCAATATTCTCTTTGAACTTGTAAGCCCATTCCCGATTATTGGTGTAAATCGCCGAGCTCAAACCATATTCAACCCGGTTGGCGAATTCAATGGCCTGGTCAATTCCGGAAAATTTAACCAGGTTAATAGTAGGCCCAAAAATTTCCTTTTGAAAAAGCGACATACCCGGTTTTACATTTTCCCAGACGGTAGGCCAGCCAAAATATCCCGCTTCAGGATTACCCTGGAAACCTTCGGGTTTGTGGGTCGGGGTGATTCGCCCCTGACCATAGAGCAAAGTTGCGCCATCCTTCTGACCCCATTCATAGTGCTGTTCCCAGTTTCGCATAAACCGCTCATTGATAAACGGGCCATATAAAACCGCTGGATGGGCCAACGGGTCGCCGATTTTGATAGCCCGTACCGCCTCCAGAAATTGCGTTTTGAAAGCCTCGTAAATCGGTTCGTCTAACAAGATATTTCCGGCACTGGTGCAACGCTGTCCGGCAGTGCCAAAAGCCGCCCACAAAGCCCCACTCACGGCATTTTCAACATCGGCATCCGCCATTACTACTAGCGGATTTTTACCACCAAGTTCCAGGGTTGGGTGCAGCAAATTACGTCCGGCGGCCTCACCAATTTGCCGACCAACGGCAGTGCTGCCCGTAAAGGCAAATTTATGCAAAAGCCCCTTATCCATCATCTCTACCAGATATTGCCCGGCGGCTCCCTTGCCGCCACCAAACACCACATTCAGCACCCCGGCAGGCACGCCCGCTTCCTCAATCAGCTTCGCAAAGGCATAAGAGGAGGCCGGACAATCCTCCGAGGGTTTCCAGACAATCGTGTTGCCAGTCAGCAGGGCTGGAATAATCTTCCAGCTCGGCACGGCAATTGGAAAGTTCCCGGCGGTAATAATTCCCACTACCCCCAGCGGACGGCGATAGGTAACAAGCTCTTTATTGGGCATTTCGGAAGGGACGGTCTGCCCATAAAGACGACGACCTTCAGATTGGAAAAAGTTGCAGGTATCAATCGCTTCCTGCACATCACCCCGCGCCTCTTTGAGGGTTTTGCCCATTTCGCGGCTTACAAGCTGGCTCAAGGCTTCTTTTTCGCGTTCAACTGCTGCCGCCAAATTACCAATTATTTGCCCTCTGATTGGCGCAGGGGTTTTACTCCAGCTTTTAAAAGCGCGTCCGGCAACTTCACAGGCTTGTTGTACCTGTTCTTGGGTAGCTTCGGGAAATTCCCCGACAATATCTGATAAACGGGCTGGATTATACGAAATAAAGGTGGTGGGGCTATCTACTTCCTGCCCATTAATTAAATTTTTAAATCGGCGAGTCATACGCATCATCTCCTGATTATTTATTTTTTCCGTTTCTTATATAGCTGGTTTTAATTCTACCACCTGCAACCGTAGGTGTGAACCCTAGCGGGGGTGACTTGACCTAACCCTCAACCTACCGGGCGGTTTACGAACCGCCCCTACGATTATTCCCCCTTCCTTGCTAGTGCAATACCACAGGAGCTAATGTGCAAAGGGAGAAGCAAGCTTACGGGTCGGGGTGCGGGTTCGAGTTAGCTGGCCCTTGAGTTAGGGATTAGACTAAGATTTCACCCCTCAACCTCGTATAATAAGAGCAGAGTGCCGAGGAAGCCGTGAGTTATGTTGGTTTAGACCTCAGAAAATTTAGTTCGGTAGCTCAGTCAGAAAACGGGCCACTATTGGTCGGAGTGGACAACCAGTCTTACGGAGTTTATTGTATATGGCAACCCTCTCGGCAGCTAGGCATAATCCGGTTATTCGAGTTTTTTATCAACGCCTTTTAGCCAATGGCAAAGCCAACAAGGTGGTCCGCTGTGCATGCGCCCGTAAATTGGAGCATTTGGCTTTGGGGATAATCACACATCAGCAACCTTTCAAGGCTGATTACGCTCAAGTAGCCGCTACTTAACTTGGTTTGGCTACTTGACAAACGATACCATATTTAGCCTTCTCCCTGCTAGAGAAGGGATAAGACCCTCCTTTGCACAATTGCTCTTGTGTTTCTGCACTAGCAAAAAAGGGGAACAAAACTACAACGGCACGGTGGTGGAGAACATAATTACCCGCGAAATAATTTCCCCCGCCAGCACACAGGCCAGAGCCACATAAAGAAAGCCCGTGCTGGACATATGCGCTTTTAGTTTGCAGGTCTGCCAGGTAGCTGCCGCCAGCACCAACGGCAAACCAATTCCCACCAGTACCCGCATCCAGAAGAATATTGCGAATTTTGACCATAGTTCAGTCGCGCCACTGCTAACCCAGGGGCCAATATCAACCACCACCAACACCGCTTGCGCTACCAATGACCAGAAAAAGACTGCATCAATCCGCGCCAAAGGGGCCACCGCCATCGTCGGGCTGACCAGATACCAGTGACCTAATAACATCCCGGTCATTACCGCGCCCAGGCTCAAAGCCCCGGCAAAGAGGCTGAAAGGAGCAACCCAGCCGCCTAAAAAATCCCCTCGATATTGCAAGGAAAAGGCCAGCAAGGTCGCAATTGCCGCTATTCCGGCGGCTGAGCCTACTACCCGGCGGGCTGGAACCGTCCCAATAAAAATCATAATATTGTATATAACCAGTGCGACTAGCGTAATATTGAGGAAGGTGTTCTGCAAATCGGCCCAGTTACTATCAGTGGGGTACAGGGCTTCGCCAGATTTGAACGAAACCGAATTTTGCACCCAGCGCGCGATTAAGGCCGAACCCAACGCGGTTAAACCACCTGTTACCAGGAAGCTGCCGCCAACTTCGCCTTTAAAGTCGGTCAGCACCATTATCACGAACGTTCCTACCGCTAGTTCGAGCATCAGGGTATATATTACTAAAGGGAGAGTTTCCATAGATATGTTTAGGGTCTAGGTGTTAGGTCAACTTCTTGACTCTGTGAAATTTTTATCAGGTGTATTCTAGCACAAATGTGGTCGAATATTCAGCTTTTTACCCCGTTACAGTAGACAAAGTTAGATTGCTCAAAGCAAACGACAAGACTCTAGCATCGCCTTTCCCTGGTGAGCTACCCACAGAGGTGGTTTTAATTTCCAAACTATTTACCCCGCCTGACCAGTTTAACTCTAGCTGGTAAGTGGTAGGGGCGGTGGTTAAACGAAGCCGTTTTTTCTCAACCCCATTTACCATTAAAACTATTTCTCTGTCTGCGTCAAAACTCCAACTCTGGAAAGTTAAAACCCCATTACCACTTTCAGGAGCTAATATTCCGACAAAACCATCGCCATTATTTGCCCAACGAAAGGGTACACTATCCGCTCTGCGCTCGGTAGCGTACCAGTTTTCGCCGGAATATAATCTGGGAGCTACTAAGGGCGCAATCGGCGGCACTTTATACGCTTTTATCTGTTCGCTTTCAAAACTCGCTTGGCCCATTTTTGTTTGATAAGCCTCTAGCACTCCGGCCCGTTGCGCGGGAGCAAAATCAAGCTTATACAATACCAGATAGTCAAAATTATAATAACCAAGTAACTCTTTTAGGGTAAGTTGCTGACTCTCTGCCACAAAATCAGCCGAGTTTAAGGGGGGCGCGGTAAACTCAGAAGGCGATAATACTAGATGGAAAGGAGACGCGCCCTCTCTATAATATTCCTTAAGCGGGCGCGAAAGATAGCCCTGTAAAATTGGCCTACCACTATAAATCTGGTTGAACATGCGATGGCTGGCATATTCGTGGGTTTTAGGAATGGGTACTTCGAGCAATGCCCCATTACCCGGCCTTTCTTTCAGGTATTGGGTAAAAAAGGTGTCAGACTGAGGCTGATAAAGGGCTACCGGAATGGTTTGTACTTCGAGTATCCAGGTGCAAAGTAGCAATACCAATAACCCTATTTCAAGATAAACCCCTTTGTAATTTCGCAAAAAACCAACCCTGAGCCCTGCCAACCACTGTTTTAAGTTCAAAAACCCATAACCAGCCAACAAGGCTACCGCTAAGTCGGCAACGAAAGAAAAGCGAAACACAATCCGTGAAATTGAAACCAGGGGTATTTCGCGCAACAATAGATACGGTAGGGGTATAGGGGTATGGTCGCTGTTACGGGAACTATCACTAAAACGCAGATACGGCCCAAGTGCCGACACTAAATAAACCACTACCACTGTCCACCACCACCGCGTCGGCGTTTTATAAAAAAAGGCCAGAGTAGCGAGAAACAAAGCTACATAGCCAAAGAAATAGAAGCCCCACTGACCATCAGCCCCTACCCCGGTATATCTTCCAGGGATAAAAACGCTCCAGGGGGCGGCTGACCAGGCTATTTCTACCTCTATCCCCTTATTAAGGATGAAATTCTGGTTTACCTGCAAGGCCCGGAATATGAGCCAACCTACCGGGGACAGAAAAATACCGCTTACTAGCCCAAGTAAAGCAAAGCGGCCTAAAACAATTTTCCATAACCCCTCTCGCCGATGCTTGATTAACTGCCACAACCCCCACAGAGCGGTGTAAATGAGCATATAGAAAGTAAAATACCAGTTAGTCAGGACGTTAAGCAATAACATAAATCCTGCTAGATATAAAAAGCGATAATCCGGCTTCCGGGCTAGAGTGGCACTTTGGGGGTCGCCCGTCCAGCGATGCAAAAACAACAGATAAAGGGGCATCCATTCTCGCGAAAGGTTTGACATATCCGAAACATTAAAATGGCCTAGACTAATCGGGGCGAAACTAAATAAAGCCCCCGCAATCAGAGCCGCTTGCCAATTTTTCAGGAAATAAAACGCCAATAAATATGTGGTAAAAGCCGTAGCGGTAAACGAAAAAAGGGCAATAAAATTGAAACCCATTATTGGGCTGCCAAAAGCCGTCACGGGCAGGGCAATTAGACCATTCAAAGGCTGGAATGTGTGGAAAATTAAGGTAAGACCTTTACTCCAATAGGGATAGTAAAGCAGGTCGGTATAGAAAGGGTTGGTATGGCGGTCAAACAGGGCGGTTTTAAACCACCACAAGTTCCAGATATTTTGGTCGGCATCAATTTCTACCACCCCTGGCACTGCCGTTGAAAAATTCAGCACTAGCGGCCAGGTTAAAATAATTGATAAGGCTAAATAGGTAACGATTGCAAACAGGTGATAAAGAGGGGTGATTTTGGGCAAAGTTTTGTTGGGTGGTTCTAGGTTCTTAGCTATTTCTGTCAAAAAGGAACTCCTGGAATGTGTTTGAGAGATGCCTCCAATCTTAACCAAATATAGTAGGTAGTTATCTACTTGTCAATTTTCACGAATCGGCGGGGGGTGTATCTTCCCCCTTCCTTTATAAAGAAGGGGGCTAGGGGGTTAGGTCAAACCAACCACTACTCAGGCACAGCTAGGATTATCCCGCCCGAACAACCCCAGGCTGTGGAAGTCGGCTTCAGGCATACCCAATGTCTGGCTAACGTTCGTAGTGGTTTTAATTAAGCGGGTGTAAAGCGAGCCATCCGGCCTTTTGTCCACCTCATTCAAATAAATGTTAGCAATAACGTTGCGGTTCTTATCCAGTTTTATGGGGTCGGTGGGCGAGTCGAACTGCAAATTGCTCAAAGCCTCCTTGAATTTCTGGCTACCGTTGGAGAAATCTCCATTAACCTGTTTTAAAGCTAATAAGGCCGCTTTAATATTAACATAGTAGCCATGCGCATAGATTGACGGCGAAGACAAGCCATCGGGGAATTTGGTTTTATAGGTCTGGACGAACTGCTGCCAGGCCGGGTCACTATTGTTGTCAGAAACCGGGCTAGAGGTAGGAGTACCTAACACCCGCTCATAAAGTGAACCTTTTATAGACCTGAGTATAAAGAACTAAAGATTTTGAAGGGTTTTTAGCCTCAAAATCAAATCAAGAAATTTAGATGTTAACGTGCAGATCTATAAGCCCAAAACTGCCTGGTCAACCGTACTTGAACCAGCGATAAGGGGAGCTTTGCCGCCTGTCTGGTCATATTGTTTAAGAAAGTTTACCGCCGACGAGCCAGCCAAAACCACAAAGATAGCATCAATATCGCTTGGGATAGATGAAACCACCGCGCTGAAATCGGAAGTACCCTGGGGCACCCAGAATTTCTGGGTTACTTTACCCCCAACTTTGCAGAACTCAGTCATAAAACCACCTAGTTGGGAGTAAGGGTAGGAATAGTCTTCCGCCAGCGTAACTATTTTCTTGTAGTTTTTGGTCTGATAGACGTAGCTTCCCAATCCCGCCATTCGTTGTACCCCATCGGTAGTAAAGCGGTAGAAATTTGGGGCGGGGTCGCGCAAGGTTGCGTCCTGAGCGGCGGAGGCCCCATTGAGGAAAACTTTTTCGGGCTTGGTACGGGCGTAATTCCGTACTGCCAGCCCTTCGTCACCCGATAAAGGGCCAATAACAAAATCTACGTTGTCCTGTTCTACTAACTTACGGACGGCAGTACGGGCCATTGTGGAAGTTGCATCCGTTCCTTCTTTAACCAAAGTTATCTTCTTATCGCCAATTTTACCGCCGAATTCGGCTAGAGCCAGCTCCATACCGCGCAAAGCATCTTGACCGGGTACTATGGTACTGCCAATGTTAGGATAAATTATCCCCACCTTAATCTCGGTAGAACTGGAAGTGGTGGGGGCCACGGCAGTCACGGCGGCGGGTTGGGCGGCACTGTCGCCACAGGCTGCCAGCAAAAGGGTTAGGATCGTTACTGCCAGAGTTAACCCGGATAAACGCCGGGACGTTGAACGAAAGGGCTGTGACATAGAGCTACTCCTGAAAAAGTGCAAGGCTAAATAGGACTTGAATAAAAACTATAGCTTAATGGGTTGATAGTTTGAAACTATCCGCCGAATATTTCAAAACCTGGGCTGTTTGGTTGAGTTGCTGGGTGGCGTTTTCGCTCTCTCTGACTTTATCGAGGGTGTCGGTGGTTGCTGACTCAATTTGAGTCATTTTTTCAAACATGTGCATACTGGCTTGTTGCTGTTGGCGGGTGGCAATTCCAATACCAATTGCCAGATTACTGGTCTCCTGGGTTTCATTTACAATTTGATGGACGGCTGTTTTTATCCGTTCGCTTAAAAGGGCCAGGGTCAATAGGGCATTATCTGAATGTCCAGCCTGTTCAACCGCTTCTTTAGCATCGTCCAGGCCCATTTTGGCCGACTCACTGGCTTGAGCAATAGAGTGAGAAATCTGCCCTAAAGATGAACGTATATCGTTAGTGGCTCTTACCGAACGTTCAGCCAGAGCCTTAACCTCCTGGGCTACTACGCTAAACCTTTCGCCATACTCACCAGCTCCCGCGGCCTCGATAGCGGCATTGAGCGATAAAAGATGAGTTTCTTTAGCGATACTATCAATCAACTCTACCACTTTTTGGATAACGCTGGCCTGAGAAGTTAACTCCCGTTGTTGCTGCTCAAAAGAAATCACCCGTTCATTTAGCTTATTCAAGGCTTCGACAGTGGAAAGCACCGTAGCTCGTCCCTGCTGATAGGCTACTACCATTTCATTAGCAACTTGGTTAATTGCTTGAGCCTGTCCCAGCGAACTTTCGGCGGCTTGGGAAGAATTAGTGGCTTGTCGAGCAATTTCCTCGGCGGTATGATTCAATTCTTGAATAGCCTGAGTAGCCTCAAAAACTGCTCTAGCCTGTTGGGTGCTACTAGCAACCTGTTCCACAGATTGGACGGTCAATTCCCTGGCGGTAGTATTAATCTGCTGACTTTGCACCGAAATCTGCTGCACCAGTTTACGCAGCGAGTCCAGGGTCAGGTTATAAATATCGCTAAGCTCGCCAAATTCATCCCGGTTTATGATTTGCACCGTTTTGGTTAAATCCCCTTTGGCAAGGTCACTCAGGCGGGTTTTTAGCTGGTTAACAGGTCTAATAATGGTGGCGGTTAATACATATCCAAAAACTATTGCTAACAATAGGGCAAAAACCGACAAAGCGGCGATTAACCAGGCGGTGGTGGTAGCATGGTCAATAATATCAATATATTGGAGAGCCGCGTTATTTTCTTCCTGCAAATTCAAGTCCCCGGCAATACCCACTAACATCGCTAATTGCCCGGAACCCTGTGAACGCCAGAGGTTATCGGCGTCGGCATCGCGGCTGCTATCGCGCAAGGTAATCATCTGGTCAAGAATATTTTGTAGACCAACCAATTTTTGTTTTAATTCGGCAAATTCGGCTTTTTGGCTTTCGGAAGGGCGAAAAGCGTTCCATTGAGATTCGAGGATTCTCCGATTATTCTCATACTCTTGCAAGGAAGTGAGGCTCTTGCTCCACATATAATCCAGAGCACTTGTTACCAATTGGTTTTGTCGCACGATCAGTGCGGAGACTGCATCCGAGCGTTGGTTGCCAGTTCGGAGGTTTTGCAAGGTATTGGTTGTGCCAAACTGGGTGAAAAGGGCGAGACCTAAAGCTAGAATGAACAGAGCATTTGCCGCCAGGAATCCACCTAGCAACTTCCAGCGCAACTGAAGTTTCAGTCGTTGGATGACCTCAATTAGTCCCCTCAATATAAATCTCCTTAACCAACCATCTACCTTAAACACTAGCTGCAACAAGCCTGGTAAAACCTTGAATTTGACAGGATTGGGACAGAGACAACCAACATTAAATTATAGCGATACCCTTAGAATTATTGGCTATTCTAAGGGTTGAACATTAAGGAAGACATTACATTTATTTAATAGACCAAAATTGCCCCGCCCACCGTGAATCCCGCGGCCCCCCCAATGAGCAATACCCGGCTACCCCGCCGAACTCTTCCGGTCTCTACCGCTTGGGCCAGAGCGACGGGAATTGAGGCGGCGGCCTGATTGCCCAAATCGGGGTTGATATGAATTTTTTCCAGGCTAAAACCTATTTCGGCGGCGATAGTGGAGATAAAGCGGGGGATAATCTGGTGAGGGATAACATAATCAATATCGGTCAGGCTCAGGCCCGTTTGAGATAGTAACAAGTCCATCAGTCGGGGTATCTGGCGCAAACTCAGTTTATATTGCAAACTGCCATCTATCTTAAAATAGCCCCACTCAGGCACATAATCGGGGTCAAAGGGATGGTATCGAGTGCCACCCCCTTTGATAAAAGAGCTATGAATATTTTTTCCGGCAGGCAGAGTAAATATCCGGGTGGTTTCAATCCGGCTGGGGTCTTTGGTGGGCTGGAGCAGGGCGGCGGCAGCCCCATCCCCCAACACTATCCAGGTTTCGGGGTTGTGGGGGTCAAGCACTTTGGAGCATTTTTCGGCACTGACCACCAGAACCGCTTTTTTCTTCCCAGCCCGGATGTATAAATCAGCCATTTCCAGAGCCTGAATAAAAGATAAACAAACGACTTCCAGGTGACAGGTCTGGACTTGCTCAAGCCCCAGCTTATGAGCGTAGTTCATAGCATCGGTAGGGACGGATTGGTCTTTGCTAGCGTTGGCTGAAATGATTAAATCCAACTCTCTAGGATTCAGGCCCGTTTCGGTCAAAACCAGTTCGACGGCCTTCATCCCCATATCGGTAGGGTGTTCGTCAGGGGTGGCGTGGCGGCGAGCACGTAGCCCGGTTAGCTCCTCAATCGAGCCGAGGGCCATTCCAAACTGCTTTTCGATAGTCGCATTAGGGACAATTAGCGGGGGAAGGTAAGCCTTAATAGAGCTTATCCTTGAGTTCAAAGTATTCATAGGTTTGTCCGTCCACCAACCCAGCCCATAGCAAAAGGCTGGTTTATCCACACTCAAGCTTGGCACAGGCTAACTCGCCTTACTTTAGACTGCTACCTATTATATATTATATTGTTACTACCGACTAGACATTGTAATCTAGCCTACTTTGGTGGATTTTTGATTTTAGATTTCCCCATCCCCCGACCCCTAACCCCCAACCCCTATTCCTACTTCTTGCCACAAAACATTATTTCGCAACTTGGTAGCTCGCAGGGTGACGGTGTATGTACCAACCGAGGATATAGGTACAATCAGCCGATAACGCTGACTGCGCCCGTTCGCGGCCATATCAAAATTGGCCTGGAAAACGGCCTGACCTTTATTGTCCTTGAGAATAATCTGGCCCAAAACCAGGGGATTAGAGAAATCATAGCTAATATTATTGGAAAATTCAAAGTTCAGGCTATTTTTTTCAAGACGAAGGGGCGGGCTAGTCATAAACATTGTGGTTTTTTGATCTTGCGTATTAAAAACCAGGCCACGCCCCAGCGCACAATCCAACCGACCCTGCCCGACTTCCCAGTGCCAGCCCGCCCCTTCCTGACAATTTCTGAAATCCCAGCCTTGCAAAATATTGGTCAGGGGTTGGTTAGCAGTCGCAACGCTATAATAAAATTCCGGCTGCATTGAACCAACCGCCGAGCTATAGCGTATAAACCACATAGTACCCCGTTCAGCTTTGCGATAGTCCAGTATCAAATCATCGGTACGGTGCAAACCTTCCACCTGGGGATTAATAAAGAGTCGGGTAGCCCCATCCATACCGTTGCGCCAGACATAGGCCCCGCTAATATCATCAGCCAACCCTTCGTAATAAAGCGAGTCACCGGGCTTGAGAGGTAGATTAGTGGCCTTTAGGGTGTTCAAGGTGGCGTTAACCATAGTGCCAGCCTGAAACCAGGGCAAAATCGCTAACATCAGTCCAAATATATAACACAAACTCAGGGTAACAATCACGACCTTAAAGTTTAACTGGGGGAATTGTTCACCAGCTTTGTCATCCTGAACCTGCGAAAAGTCTCTATGCGTAGAGTTACTAGACCCGTGAACAGGAAAGGCTAACAATATTAACTGAGCCAGCAACAAACAAAAACCTACTGAGGGCAGGTACAAAATCCGCGATTGAGAAAGGTCAGTATCAACGGGGGCGGTATCCAGGGCGGGCAGAAAACTCCCATACATAAAAACCAGAGCTACTCCCCAACTTAGCCGCTTCTGCCGTACTCGCCAGCCGATAAACCCATACAAAACCAGCAACAGCCAGCCCAGCCAAATTCCCAGCCATAACCCTGGCACTAGCAACGGCAACCATAGCCCCACCGTAGCGTTCCAGCCAATATATAACAGGTCATGCCCTCCATTATTGTAGCCACCAATGCTACCTAACGCCTCAAAACGAGTCAGCAGATATAACCCCACCGCCAGAGCATAAGGGACGAATTTCAGCAAAAAGAAAAACCAAGCGGGTAAAGTATTAGGGCGCGCCCGAATTAACCCCAGGCCAAACAAAACCAGTGGCAAACTTATCGCCGACTCTTTGCAAAACATCCCTACAGTAAAAGCTAGCAATGAAAGAGGGTAAAAAGCCAGAATCTTTTGCTCGAAATATTTTAGCCCACACAAAAGGGCCAGTAAGAAAAATAAGGTCGCTAACAGGTCGGGGCGACTCGATAGCCAGACCACTGGTTCAACATGAATTGGGTGCAGGGCAAAAATAACGGCGGTCAGAGTGGCTATAGGGCGGCTAAGGTTGAGTTGACGGGCCAGCCAGCCCACTAATAGCACGTTTATGGCATGCAACAACAGATTTGTCAGATGATAGCCGAAAGCCTGTAAACCCCACAGGTTGTAATCCAGCCACCAGAATAAGTTAGGCACAGGGCGATAAAAAAGATGCTGGGAGGGTTGGTAAAAAGCCTTATTTTCGGCCGCAAAGTAGATAAAGGTAAAATCCTCACCGGTAAAGTAAGCCGTCAGGGTTGGTAAATAGGCCAGCAGAGCCACCCCCGGCCCCACTAACCACCAATAGCGGGCGAAGGTTTTATTAATTATAGGTAAATCAATTTTAGGGGGTTTTGGATTGAAAGTTTGCAATTTAACTTCAAAAGTGAACTGTAAAAGTATGGACAACTAAAACTCAATCGGCAATAAATCCATCCTCATCATATTCAGGTTCGGGCTCAAGCTTGCCACCCGCCTTTAGCCGGGCTTGCAAACGGCCCTTCGCAATAATGTAAGGCAAGTGAAATTCGGTTTCAGGGAATTTTTTACTCAGGAAGGCAAACCCCTCCGCCACCGGGTCATCGCCAACCTGAGTTGGCAAATCTACGATGCGCCCTGCCGCCATCGGGTGGCTCAGTTTTCCGCCCTGCACCTTAAAACCTAGCTCCCTTAACATCGTTTTGAGCTGAGCCAGATGGTAATCCTGATTAGGGGCAGGGCCAACCAGGGTACGAAAAGCCCGCTCCAGCTTGGAGTCGCCGCTATTACCAAAATTTATCAGGGGTTTTGGCCCATTTTTCGGTTCAGGTGTGGTCAAGTTTAAATCCCAGATCGGTTGTTAGTTGTTGGTTGTTAGTTGTTGGTTATTTAACCTCTGGTTTTGGATTTTAGATCTTCAACCACCATCCAATAACCAATAACCAATAACTTCCCCATTTTACCACGCGATGTAGTTTGAGAAAAGTCGTTCTGATTATTGACACTGTATCAGGCATAGGCTAAAATTCGTGCATTGGGGCGAAAGAAAATTCAGACGTATGATTTAAGCAATCTGTTCAAACTACAACCTATAATCTTTTGGGAGTACCCCTGGTGAAGTCGCTAAAAACCGCAACCGATGTCAAAGAGTTAGTAACCTCTTTTCGTTATGCCGAAGTTTTGATGACCGCCTTTGATATGGGAATCTTTGCGGTGATAAGCAGCAACGGCCCCCAAACCCTTGACCAACTTTCCGAGGCCTCCGAAGCCTACCCCCGTTCGCTGGCGATGTTGTTGAATGCCTGTGTGGCAATGGGCCTCTTAAACCTGACCACTGACAGCAAATACGACGTTACCGAACTCTCCCAGAGTACCTTAACCCCCGGCAGTCCCCATTTTTTAGGCAATTTTATTCGTTTGCAACGCGATGTGCGGCTGCGTTGGGATAGATTACGCGACGGGGTAGAATTTAACCACCGGGTAAACCCAGAGCGGCGCAACCGGGAAGATGGCAGCGAATGGGGCTGGAATCATCAGTTTATTTTGGGCTTGCACGATGCCGCCCGCGAGGTAGCAGGGCCAGTGGCCCAGAGCCTTGCGCCACTTTTGCAGCGTTATAATGTAAAACAGATGGTGGACATCGGGGCGGGCAGTGGTACTTACGCCGCCGCGCTGGTTTCGGCAATGCCAGAGTTGAACATACGATTATACGAATTGGCGGGCCCACTCGAAATCACCAACGAGCTACTGGTCAATTTCCCTCAACGTGACCGCCTGGAACTATACCCCTCCAATTTCCAGACCGATCCAATCGGTCAGGAAAAAGAATATGATGCGGCGATGCTCTTTGGCGTTTTACACAGCGAAAACAAAGAGGGACAAACCAAACTTCTGGGCAAGATTTCTGATGCCCTCAAACCGGGCGGGCTGTTAATATTGCGAACTCCCTTTCTTGACCCCAACCGGGTTAGTCCGTCCCGCGCCACCCTGGATGCCCTCCAGACTTTAATCAGCACCAACTCAGGCGAGGTTCCAACCTGGCAGGGTTTGCAGAAATTGTTGCAAGAGGCTGGTTTTGGGGCGGGGCGTATCCGGCATGTCCCCACTACTGATATTCAACTGGTTTATTGTACCCGCCGTAAAAGTCGCGCCAAACGTCAGAGTGCCGCTACCCCTGAACTATGCGAAGTGTAATTATCCTGGCGTTTGTGGCTGACCCCTTCAATTCTCCACTTTTGCAGACTTTCGCCACGACCTCAGTGCAAGCCGGGGCAAGGCTGATTTGCGCTGATAGCGGTGGGGATACCGCGCTGGCCTGGGGACTAATTCCCGATTTGCTGGTGGGCGATATGGACAGTATTAGCCCAAATGCCCTGCAAACCCTCTCCGCTAACCCTGCCGTCACCGTAAAAACTTCCCCAGTGGAAAAAGACGAAACCGACCTGGAACTGGCGATTTTGGAGGCGATAGCACTTGGAACGGACGAGTTAACGATAGTGGGGGGCGTAGGCGGGCGACTCGACCACACTTTGGGTAATTTATACTTGCTGGCGATGCCCCAGTTAACTCAGGCTGGAATACAGGCTCGGATTTTAGCTGAGTCCGAAGAAATTTTTGTGCTGCGCCCGTCCGATTCTCCGTTACTGCTGAACGGGGTGACGGGCGAAGTAGTCTCACTTTTCCCCTTTAATGGCGAGGCTGGTCAGGTTTATACCAAAAACCTCTATTATCCCCTTAACCGCGAAACCCTTTTTTTTGGCCCTTCACGCGGCATTAGTAACCAGATGACCGAGCCACAAGCCGAAATTGGTCTGGAATCCGGCCTGTTATTAGTTATCCACCAGTTTTCAAAATAGCTACTCCCAAGCTATTTTATTTAGTATTTTTGTGCTAAAATTCTTCTTGTAAGCTCGTTACTCACTACTCGTTACTTTAAAAAGGGAGAATGCTATGAGTAAACGAGGCTCGGTAATATTTTTGGGAACAGCAAAGGGTATTTTCAGCTTAAAACAGTCTGAGAAAGGGGCAGAATGGCAGGAGGGTAATTGGAAATTAGAGGGCGAGGATATTAGCGCTATCGCCTGGGACAAACGCCAACCCCAACATATACTGGCTGGTACTGCCGATGGCAAACTGTATGTTAGCCCCGACAATGGCGATAACTGGACGGAGAGTAAAACCGAATTTTCTGGCAAGAAGGTCTGGGTAATTAGTCCTGATATACATTCCACAATCGGGACTTTTTATATTGGTTTGGCGGGCGGCTACCTTTTTTACACTGCTGATGGTGGCAAAACTTTCAGCCACTTATCAGGGTTGCGGGATATTCCCGAAGCGGTAGATTGGTTTGGGCCGTTTGGCGAGGCGATATTCCATACTTTGCTTCCCGTTGAAGCAGAGAAGGATTTAATCTTTGCGGCAATGAGCGTGGTGGGTGTACTGAAGAGTACCGATAAAACTAAAACCTGGAAAGATACTACCGCTAATATACCGCGCGTACCGCCTGACCGAGAGGGTGGCCCTGAACTGGCGGATATTCACAAGCTGGCGATTCACCCCCTCAATGCTGCTCGAATGTATGTCACTACCCATTATGGCACTTTTCGGAGTGACGACGGGGCACAATCGTGGGAAAATATCAGCGCGGGGCTACCCTATGAGATGACCCGCCCCCTAGCCTTACACCCCAAAGAACCCGATACCGTTTTTGTGATTGCTCACGAAGATGCTCCAGATAACGAACTCCCGGTAATCAAAGGAACTTTGAATGTATACCGCAGCCAGAACGCCGGGAAAGATTGGCAAGCCATGGAAGTGGGACTACCCAAAGATGGTAAATGCTCAGTATTGCGAGAAGCTCTAACGATTGACGAAGCCTCGCCTTGCGGTCTTTACCTCGGCACTAACAAGGGTCAGCTTTTCGCCAGTTTTGATGAGGGCCATAACTGGCAATTGCTGACGGAGGTGGATGCTTCTATCCGGGTGGTACGGGCGCAATTGGCAGGTTGACGCTCGTTACATCTGCCTTTATAATTTCAAGCCTGTGAATGGTGGTCGGAATAAGAATTTAACAAGGATGGACAGGGTAAACAGGATATTTCGGAGTCGTTCGTAGGAGGCTGCTCCGTCAGCCGATAAACCATCGCAGGACAGAGCCTGCTCCTACAAAAATCCCAGTACCAGGCGGTTCATGTACCGCCCTCTACGAATTTCTTTGATTTTAGATTTCTACCGACCACCGACAACTGATAACCGAAAAGGCTGAGAACTAGAAAGAAGAAATAGACATTTGGAAACGATGAGTTATAACGAGTTATATAGCGAGCTTAGCAAGCTGGCTGAAAGGGTCGCCGAATTTAAGGTGCGTCTTTGACTTACCTACTAAATTCAAGGAAATCGCCAAACTAGAAGAACAGTCTACCGAGACGGGGTTCTGGGATGACCCTTCCCAGGCTCAAATTGTGATGCGCCGCCTGAGCGAGTTGCAAGAGGATACCGCTTTCTGGCGAGATTTCGAGAACCGGGTTAAAGACGCGCTGGAATTGTTGGAACTGGTGCAAGAAGAACAAGACGAAAGGGCTTTTGGGGAACTGACCACCGATTTAGCCAAAATGCAGGCTGAGTTGGCTCAGCGCGAACGTGACCTGATGTTCAGTGGGCCTTATGACAATCGGGCGGCCTTGCTGACGGTCAATGCCCGCGAGGGTGGCACTGATAGCCAGGATTGGGGCGAGATGTTGCTGCGGATGTACACCCGTTGGGCCGAGAACCAGAAATTCAAGGTGCAGCTAATTGATCTCTCGCCCGGTGACGAGGCCGGGATAAAGAGTGCTACTCTGGAAATTGTGGGGCGCAACGCCTACGGTCAGGCCAAATGCGAAATCGGGCAGCATCGTTTGGTGCGCCTCAGCCCCTTCGACTCGGCCCACCGTCGCCACACCAGCTTTGCCCTGCTGGAAGTGTTGCCGGAGGTTGAGGATAATATTGAGATTGAGGTACGTGACGAGGATTTGCGGGTGGATACCTACCGGGCGACGGGCGCAGGGGGACAGCACATTAACAAAACCGATAGCGCGGTGCGGATAACTCATCTGCCAACTAATATCGTGGTTACCTGCCAGAACGAGCGTTCCCAGACCCAAAACCGTGAGACTGCCATGAAGATGCTCAAGGCCAAGCTTTTCGAGCGCGAGTTAGCCCGTCGCGAGGAGGAACAGGCCCGCCTCAAGGGGGAATATCGCCCGACAGGCTGGGGTAGCCAGATTCGCAGTTACGTCCTGCACCCCTACACGATGGTCAAAGACCACCGCACGGGCTACGAAACCAGCGATGTTAGTGCGGTGCTTAACGGCGAAATCGAGGGCTTTATTGATGCCTATCTGAAGTGGAGTATCGGCAAGGGCGAAGGCAACAGCGAACCCGCGCAGGGTGAGGAAATCTAAAACCCAAAGTCGAATATCTAAAATCGGTGGATTTTCGTAGGGGCGGGGTCGCCCCGCCCGGTTAGAGTTACCCGGTAATAAATCACCGGGCTAAAAGAGCCTATAACATTAGCATTGGGGTCTATTTTTTAATAACTATCTTACCTTTGTCACCCTGAGTAGAGTGTACTAGGAAAGTTATCATAAGGGCAACCAGGGTGTAAAGTAGAGGGATGAAAACAACAAAAGTAGAATTAAGTGCAAGTGAAAAAGAGCGTTTAGGGCAATTTATCAATAGTGGGAGT
>Ga0209724_1000641_pt1 | contig 33239 bp, 28 predicted proteins | sample grotaG_FD_184143 | JGI IMG/M metagenome (GOLD analysis project Ga0209724, IMG submission 184143) | Glacier valley bacterial and archeal communities from Borup Fiord, Nunavut, Canada, to study Microbial Dark Matter (Phase II) -... | ecosystem: Environmental > Aquatic > Freshwater > Ice > Glacier ... | reverse complement strand
ACACCCCGGTCAGGTCAGGAAGGTGCTCGGGCTTGTAGTGGCGGTTGGCCCCACTGGCCACGGTGATGGCGTTCTCGCCGCTGTCGGCCACGCTGATGAGCGCCAGTCCGGTGGGATGGGGCAGCTCGAGCAGGTGAGCGGTATCCACGCCGCTCGAGGCGAACGATTGGCGCACCTGTTGGCCGTAAACGTCGGCCCCCACCGCGCCCGCAAATCCCACCGTGCCCGGTGTACGAGCCGCTCGAGCGGCGGCCACGGCGGCGTTGGCTCCCTTGCCGCCCGGACTGAGCAAGTAGTCGGGTCCCAGCACCGTTTCACCGGGCGCAGCAATATGAGGCACGCGCACGCTGAGGTCCATGCTGGCCGAGCCGAGGATGAGTACTTTGGGCATAGCGTTATTTTGGCACACAGGCTTGTAGAGCAGCGGGTATGGAGCGTCTGCTCGAGTCGGACTGTGTGGAGGGTTTCTTGACTGGCCCTACAGATTCTTCTTGAAAAACGCCACCGAGCGCTCGAGGGCCAAGTTTAAGTTACGGCTGAGGTTGTGGTCGTCGCCACGGTAAGAAAAACTCTGGAAGGGCTTACCCGCCACGCTGAGTTCTCGAGCGAGTTCCTGGTGAAACGTGACCGGAACCTCCACATCCGCCGTTCCTTGATGCAGTTGTAGCGGCCCTCCCAGGCTGCTCAGGTAAGAATTAGGGCTGACCGCCCGCCAGAAGCCGGGATTTTGCTCGAGGGTGCCGAACTTGGCCCGCACTTCCTCACCCTTGCGCCGTAGACTTGCTGGAATGCTTTCCGCACCCGGCCTTCGAGTCCAGCCGTTTTGCAAAAGGTCGTAAAGAGCCACTACTCCGGCCCAGATGACCCCAGCTTTGATAGAGGGGTCCACCACCATCGCCCGCAGGGTCAGGTGTCCACCCATGCTGTGCCCCCACATGCCGATTCTCGAGCGGTTCACTCGAGAGTCCCCCTTCAAACTGGTCGCCGCATTGAGCACGTCCACGGTGTAGCCGGGGTCGTAGTAGCCGCCCACCGCCTCGCCCTGAGAGCCGCCATGACCCCGGTAATCGCTCTTGAGGGTCACGAAGCCTGCTCGAGCGAAGGCGTCTTGGTAGGCCACGTAGCGCTCGGTGGTGCGGTACTCGTTAGGCGGCACGTAACCGTGGTTGAACACGATGGCGGGCCAGCCGCCTTTGGGCGGGGTGCCGCTAGGAACGGTCAGCAGGGCGTAAATCTTGAGTCCATCCGATTGATAGCTCACCACCTGCCGCTTGTAGTTGCTGCCAGCGCTAAGATTTCGCTGCACCGTTAGCGCACTGCCGGGATAACTTCTGGCCCGCATGGCCGCGATGCTCAGCGGACTGCTCGAGGGGTCGGGAAATTTTTTAGCATTTTGAGCGCCGCTCGAGGGAATCAAAAGTGCGCTGATGAGGGATAGGGTCAGAATTTTTTGAATCGTCATCTCGAGAAAGTTTAGGAAATGGGTATGAAGCTTTCGTTCATTGGCGACTTCATTAAAAGGATTTCAGACTCGAATCGTACAGGGCAGACCCCCTCGGAAGGTACGTTGCGAAAAATACTGGCGCAGGTAGCTTTTTGAGAGCCTCAAGCGTGTGGCGATTGCGTTGATACCAGTTCTCTGCCGAGCGTGCTGGTCACTTCATCCTCGGATCGTGCGTGGGGTCGGCGTACTTGGGCGGGCACCCGTTGACCGATGCGTTGGGGCGTAGCTCAAAGTGCCAGGGTTCATTTCTGTATATCTGGCACAGCCCGTACTGGGTGCCGTGCTTGGACAGCCACGCCGCAGCATGGGCGGGTCCAATGTCCACCGCGTCCCCGGAAACGTGAGGAGAGGTGTCCACTGTGGCGACCCACCTTGCCGCTTCCGCTTCCGAGCCGTACTTTGAAACCGCCTCACAAAAAAGCTGATTCTGGTACGCTCGAGAGCGCCAGCCACTGTTGACGAAGAACGTGATGCCGTCGTCAGCGGCGTCCGTTGCGGCGTGGCGGAGGGCACGAAGGAGGTTTGGCTCGAGCTTAGCTACGGCGGGGTATCGGTCATCGAAGACCGTCACGCCGTCAGGGACGACACCGTCAGCCTTGCCAGGTGTACCAGGGCGGGGCGTGAGCGGCGGGGCAGCGATGGGTGATGTTACCGACCAGGACAAGGCCGCCAATGACTGGTAATGGCAGATACCGATAAGTGCCGTGCCGACGACGACAAGGGCCGCGAGCGGAGTCGAGCGTGTAGGGCGGGCGGCTGTTCGTGCTGGCTCGTTGTTGGACATGCTGCCATTCAACACGGCGTGGTGTTATCAGCATGTATGTGGTTTTCGATATGCCAAAGATATGTTCCAGCTTGTAACATCAAGGGTGCATGCGCGTGTTGATTGTCGAGGACGAACTCTATCTGGCAGAAGCCATCCGTGAAGGCTTACGCCTGGAAGCGATCGCCGCCGACATTGCCGGTGACGGTGACACCGCTCTGGAACTGCTGAGCATCAACGCCTACGACATCGCCGTTCTCGACCGCGACATTCCCGGACCCTCCGGTGACGAGATTGCCAGAAGCATCGTCGCTTCCGGGAGCGGCATGCCGATTCTGATGCTCACCGCTGCGGACCGACTGGGCGACAAGACCTCCGGGTTCGAGCTGGGTGCCGACGACTACCTCACCAAACCCTTCGCACTCCGAGAACTCGTGCTCAGGCTCAGGGCACTCAACCGCAGGCACGCCCACACCCGCCCAACCGTGCGAGAAATCGCAGGTCTGCGGCTGGACCCGTTCCGCCGCGAGGTCTACCGCGACCGCCGCTACGTCGCACTGACCAAGAAACAGTTCGCAGTGCTCGAGGTTCTCGTCGCCGCCGAAGGCGGTGTCATCAGCGCCGAAGAGCTGCTGAAACGGGCCTGGGACGAGAACGCCGACCCGTTCACAAACGCTGTACGCATCACGGTCTCAGCCCTACGCAAACGGCTCGGCGAACCCTGGCTGATCGCCACGGTACTCGGCGTCGGCTACCGCATCGTCACAGGGCCAGACACTGAGCCAAACACCGGGCCAGACACCGGGTCAGATATCGGTCATGGGGGAGAGAACGGTGGATAGACAGCCTGGTTTGAGCGTTCGCCTCAAGCTCACCCTCAGCTACGCGGGCTTCGTCATGCTGGCAGGAACCCTACTGCTCGCGGCGGTGTGGGTATTCCTGCTGCGAGGCGTGCCAACCGTTTACCTCATTCCCAGCTTTCCCAACCTCCTGCGCGTTTTCGCCCCTGGCAACTTCGGCCCCGCCATCTTCGGCGCAGCGGCAGCCGCAGTGCTGGTTTTCCTGCTGGTGTTCGGTCTCGTGGGAGGGTGGATTCTGGCTGGCCACATGCTCGCGCCGCTGACTCGCATCACCGACGCCACACGCAGGGCCACGAACGGATCGCTCTCCCACCGAATCCAGCTACCGGGCCACAGAGATGAGTTCCGCGAACTCGCCGACAGCTTCGACACCATGCTCGCGCGGCTTGAATCGCACGTCGCCGAACAGCGGAGATTCGCCGCCAACGCCTCCCACGAACTCCGCACTCCGCTGGCGATTACGCAAACCCTGCTCGAGGTGGCCCGCAACGACCCGAACCGCGACACGAATGAACTCATCGTCCGCCTTCACGCCGTCAACACCCGAGCGATTACCCTCACTCAAGCCCTCCTCCTACTCAGCCGCGCCGACGGGCGGTCCTTCACTCGAGAACACGTTGACCTGTCCCTCATCGCGGAAGAAGCCACCGAAACGCTCCTCCCCCTCGCCGAAAAACGCGGCGTCACCCTCGAGACCTCTGGCGACACGACCCCCACCCTCGGCTCACACGCGCTCCTGCTGCAATTGAGTACGAACCTGATGCACAACGCCATCGTCCACAATCTGCCTGAACAGGGCAGCGTGTGGGTCAGTACCCGCGTTCACCCCCAGGGTGTGATGCTCACCGTCGAGAACACGGGCGAGAAGCTCACACAGGAGTTGGTTGCCACGCTTCTCGAGCCGTTTCAGCGCGGTGCCGAACGCACACGCACCGACCACGCCGGGGTCGGCCTCGGTCTAACCATCGTGGGCAGCATCACCCAGGCACACAACGGAACCCTCACCCTCACCCCTCGAGCGGATGGAGGGCTACGCGTCATCGTGCAGCTTCCCGCCGCGCCACCGCACATGGGCAGATAAGGATTAGGAGAATGGCCGCACGCCCCAGAAGAGGAGTCAAGAATGCGTTGAACTGTGTGTTGGATTATTAAAAAGACTTCAGGCTCGAGCGCAAGTTAAAGAAATAAAAAAAGCTCGAGCCTCTCGACTCGAGCCTTCCCTGAAGTCTGAAAACTCAGACCTCGAGCACCTTGCGACCATCGTAAAACCCACACGACGGGCAGATGTGGTGCGACTGCTTCATGGCGCGGCAGTTGGGGCAGGCACTCAGGTTGGCGGGAACCAGAGCGTGGTGGCTACGGCGCATGTCGCGCTTGGATTTGCTGGTTTTCTTCTTGGGAACGGGATGCTTGGCCATGCTGGATTACCTCGGAATATCTGGGACGATTAAGCGTATGCTCGAGCACAATCTACTCGAGTCGTGGCTCAGGCGGCTTGGGTCTTCTGGGCGGCGCGAACGCTGCTGATGATAGCGGCAAACGTTTCGGGTTCGCGGGCGGCCAAGTCGGCCAGAATCTTGCGGTCCAGCGTGATGTTGGCCAGTTTGAGTCCGGCGATGAAGGTGGAGTAGTTCATGCCGTGCAAACGCGCTCCGGCGTTGATGCGCTGAATCCACAGGCGGCGGAAATCGCGCTTCTTGTTGCGGCGGTCCCGGTACTCGTAGGTTGCGGCGTTGAGCAGCGTCTGGAAGGCGTTCTTGTAGTTCTTGGAACGGGTTCCCCAGAAGCCCTTGGCCTGCTTCAGGGTCTTCTTGTGACGGCGACGGCGTACAAATCCGGTCTTGGCGCGAGGCATTTACTTCACCCCCATCAGTTTCATACGCTTCCACTCGCTCTTGGCGAGAATGAAGCCCACACCCATGTTGCCGATGGCGGTTCCACTCTTGCCGGTGTTCTGGTGGCGCTTACCACTTTTGAAGGCCATGACCTTCCCGGTGCCGGTAATCTTGATGCGGCGCACTGCCGCCTTCTTGGTCTTTTGCTTGGGCATGAATTCTCCTGAGACCTTCCCTCGAGCACGCATCACTGTGTGGTGATAGGCCGGGTGAGTCCGAGAACCGGGGTCGGGTCTTTTGTTGAAAAAGAACCAGTTGAGTACCTCGGTCCTGCTCATAAAAGCAGCATTAAAAGTGTACCGCAATTCTCGAGCGAAGTCAAAAGTGCGCTCGAGGTCGGGAACGACTTGACTGACGTCCGTCCTCTGAAGTCCAAACTCACAAACCCAGCTTCTCGAGCCGCGCCCTCGAGAAAACGCCCTTGAGCAGCACGGTATCGCCTCGAGCCAGCACCGGAATATCGAAGCCGTACAGGGCCTCGAGCGTAGCGTCACCGCCGATGTCCACCCGCCTGAACACATGAGCGTGCTCGAGCAGCAGGCCAGCCGCTTTTTCGCACAGGGAGCAGCCCGCTCGAGTGTAGAGAATCAAACCGGGTTCGGATGTGTTCATGCCGATTAGTTTAGAGCACCCTACTCATCGAACCGGGACCACTCGCTCGAGCGGGGATTGTCCAAAGGCCATGACCTGCTTGGGCCACTCGGCCTCGAGACCCACTTGCACGAAGGCGCGTTCCAGCTCGAGTGGGTCAAATGTTTCATCCACCAACAGGAAAACCATCTCGGTTTGAGGATTGAGCGCGAAAGCTTGTAGACCACTGACCTGCTCAAGCGAATCTGACAACCGCTCGAAGTCGAGCTGCATGTGAGGCGATAAGCCCAGGATAGAAACGGTTAGTCGTTGGCGCATAGGGAAAGAGGATGAAAAGTTGAAAATAGCCAGGAGAGAGTTAAAACAAACAACACGGCTCTTACTTAATAAGTTCAGTCTTTACAAATGGGTTGATGAATTGCTGAGCAGAACCTGATTACAAACTGAGGCAGCTTCCTAAGCAGACCCCTTATACCAAGAAAGTGAGCACCCTCTTTCGCAGGTGCTCACCCTTTCATTCAATTTCTCGAGGAACGCGGGTCGGCCCGGACGCGCTCGAGCCACGCTTACAGCTCAGGTGCGCCGCATCACGTAGCCCACGTTGCGGATGGTGTGAATCAAGCGCGGTTCTTCCTCGGCCTCGAGCTTCTGGCGCAGTTGCTTGACGTAGACCTCGACCACATTCACGTCGCCAAAGAAATCGAGTCCCCACACCCGGTCAAGCAGGGTTTGTTTGGGCAGCACCCGGTCGGGTTGCTCCATGAACTCCTGAAGCAGCTTGAACTCGACACTGGTGAGCTGAATGTTGCGGACACCGCGCCGCACGGTAAACGCCGCTGGGTCGAGGGTGAGGTCGTCGAAGCGAAGAACGCCGCCCACCTCCTTGCCGCGCCGCCGCAGCAGGGCGCGAATGCGGGCCAGTAACACTTCGAAGCTGACCGGTTTGACCACGTAATCGTCGGCTCCGGTTTCCAGGCCCTTGATTTGGTCCTCGGGGGTGTCTTTGGCGGTGAGCATGATGACCGGAAGTTGCTCGTCCACCGCCCGCAGGCGGCGCAGCACCTCGAGACCGTCAATTCCGGGCATCATCAAATCCAGAATTACGAAGTCGGGCTGGCGTTCGCGGGCCATCTTCAGACCGACCTCACCACTCTCGGCCAGGTCTACGGCAAAACCTTCATAGGCTAAGCCGCGCTTCAAAAAATTACGGACGCTGGGGTCGTCATCGACTACCAATACACGTTGCATGAACACTCCTCACAAAAATTGGGATTCGCTCGAGCTGAAAGAACGCGATTACACGGTCAAAATACCGCGCTCGAGCTGGAAAATCGGGTCTTTCAAATCGGGGTCGTCAAGACTGCTCGAGTGTAACCGATTTGTCAGATTGGAAACCGCCTTGCTCAAGCTTAGCTTCAGCTTCTGTTTAGGGTTGGTTCAATGTCAAGCCATAGGTTGGTCCAACTATGGGGCAGCACCCAACCTCACAATCCGCTCAGGGGAGCTTCAGCCTCAGTTCAGTCGCTATTTTCATAGTGAGATTCGCTTGAAGCTCTATTAAATTAGGCGCTTGATTATATAAAAGCACCCACCACAGCCAAGCGGATAGCGCAATCAAAGCGGACGGCCCACTCGAGCTACTTCAAAAAACTGAGGACAATACATGGAAACCACCCTGACCGCACAGCCCACTCAAACTCAAGCCTCTGACACGCTTACCCACGAATTTGCGCTGTTTGCGCCCTACCAGAAAAGAGTGGAGCTGGTGGGGTCCTGGCTCGAGAAACCCCTCGAGATGAAACAGGACAAGAACGGGACCTTCAGGCTCGAGCAGGCCCTCCCCGACGGACGCCACACCTACGGCTTTCGCGTGACCGCGCTTTCGGGCGACCCAAAGGGCCAGATTTTCGAGGTGGCCGACCCCTACGCTCGAGTGGTCGAGGAAGCCGAACACGACCGGGCGGTGCTCGAGGTCAAGGGTGGGCAGGACGTGACCACCGCCTTCGAGTGGCAGCACGACGACGTGGCCCTGCCACAGGACGATGAACTGGTAATTTACGAGCTGCATGTAGGTGAATTTGGCTTCGAGGGCGACCCCGCTGCGGGGGGCCAGCAGGGCAACTTCGACAAGCTAGTCGAGAAGCTCGACTACCTGCGCGACCTCGGGGTAAACGCGCTCGAGCTGATGCCGATTATGGCCTTTCCGTTTGACTCGTGGGGCTACAACACCCGCCACTACTGCGCGGTCAAACCCCATTACGGCACGCCGCAGAGCCTCAAGAAATTGATTGACGAAGCCCACTCGAGGGGAATGCGGGTGATTTTAGACATCGTGTTCAACCACTCCGAGGGCGAGATGCCGCTGGCGCGCATTGATTTTGATTACTGGATGCGAAAAGTTCACGACGGCGAGATTGACTTCGGCGGCTACAAGTTCAATTACGACGGCTGGGACGAAAAACGGGGCCTTTCTCCCGCAAGGGAGTTTGCCACACAGGTTGCCGGATACTGGGCCGAGGAGTACCACCTCGATGGCCTGCGACTCGACGCCACCGCGCACATCAACAACTTCGATTTGCTCTACGCCATCCGCGAACGGGTCAAGGCCGCGCCCAAACCCTTTAACCTGATAGCAGAGCACATTCCCGAGGACCCCGCCGTGAGCACCCCAGAAGGCCCCACCGACGGCGGCTGGCACGAAACTTTCATGACCCAGCTCTCGGCGGACCTGACCGGACAGGACATTGCCTTCAAAAACCCCAGCGCTGAAGGGGTACTGCACAAGCTCAACCCCGCCCAGGACGGTTTTTCAACGCCCTCGAGAATGGTCAATTACCTCGAGTCACACGACGAGTTCCCCCTGATGCAGAAGTTGCACGCAGCCGGCATTGAGGGTGAGGACGCCTGGAAACGCGCCAAGTTGGGGGCCACGCTGCTGTTCACGGCGGTGGGCAACCCCATGCTGTGGCAGGGTCAGGAATTTGGCAGCGATAGACTGCGCGACCTCGAGATTCGCCCGGTGCAATGGGACAAACTCGATACCGACGAGGGCCTGCACCTCAAGGAACACTACGCCTGGTTAGCCGGGGTGCGGCGCGATTCTCCGGCACTCAAGGGTCAGGATTTCGAGGCGCTGTTCTTTGACGACGAGGCTCGAGTGCTGGCCTTCAAGCGCGGCTTTGGTGAGGCCGAGATGCTGATTCTGGCCAACCTTTCGGGCGAACCCCAGGACCTCGAGTTCGACGCCCCAGACGGCAAATGGCGGGAACTTCAGTTTAATTTTGAACTCGAGACGGTGGAAGGGAAAATTAAGGATAACTTAGACGCCTCGAGCGCCAAGATTTTTTTGCGGGCCTGACCTTCACTTCAATGTCCTTGTTCAGGCCATTGAATCCGCTGGACTCCTTCCACACGCCCCAGGCCCCACGAAACCCAGCTCCACGAAGGCAATCACATCGGCGTTGTCCCGCAGAGGGGTTCGAGCTGCCCGATGTAGGTTAAAACCTGCTCGAGCGGGGCGTCGGGAACGTTCAGGGAACGGTGGGCACGCTCAGCTTTCTTCCTGGCTCGAGGGTCCCCGTTGCCGACACTAGGGTGGTCCGTTTGACCAGCACCGGGCCTGTTCTAGCCTCGGCGGAACCGCTGGCTTACCTTCCCAAACCCTGAACTCGAGGGCCGATTGACCACTTTCAAGAAAAGCCAGACCCCACATTGCAGGGTCTGGCTTTTTTTATCACCGACTCGAGCATAAACTTCACCCCACGCTTATTGCGCTGCACTCGAGCGAAACGATTTCAAAGTACACTCTCGAGCAGTTCTTCTAAACCCATCCCCTCGAGTTCGCTCCAATTTTGCAGTGCTCCGCGTAAATCGCCCCGGTGACGGACCAAAAACTCTTGAACCCGCGCCATGCTCAGGGCGTAACTGGGCACTCGAGCGGCTAGGCTGTGGGCCAAATCCTGGTCTATTTGAGGGTAGAAGCGGCGCAACATTCCGGCAATCTGGGCGCTCGAGGCGTTGTTGATGAGCAAATGCACGTCACAGCGGCCCGGACGGATGAGCGCGGGGTCCAGCTTTTCGAGGTGGTTGGTGGTGAGAAACACCAGACAGCCTTCCTGGGCCGCTACGCCGTCGAGGGCGTTGAGCAGGCCGTTAAAGCTCAGCTTGGACGCCTGACCTTCCGGTTTGTCGCGGCCCTCGAACACCGCGTCGATGTCCTCGAGCAGCACCGCCGAGCAATTCGGCAGGTTTTGCAACAGGCCACTCAATTTGTCGTCGTCCATCAGTGGACCCGAGAGGTTGATGGGGCACAGGTTTAGCTCCAATGCTCCGGCCAGCGCGGCCACCAGACTGGATTTCCCGTTTCCAGGCGGGCCGTGCAGCAAGTAGCCTCTGCGCCAGGGAATGCCCATTTCTAGATACCACTGTTCATCGGCCAGGAAAGCGCGGGCATCCTCGAGCACCGTTTCCAGCACGCCCTCGCCGTAGACCAGTGACTCGAGCGGACGGGGCGGGCGGCGCTGGGACAGGTTCCAATCCTGCCCCTCGGGTCGCCACAGGGTGAGCTGCGGTTCCTGGGGCCGCACGGTGTGGCGGTACGCCTCGGCAATCAGGCGCTCGAGGGACGCGCGGTTCCAGAAGGCGGTTTGCAGGGTAAAGGAGCGCTCGTAGCCGCTGTTTGCACCCATGTAGTGCGCCACCACACCCTCGAGCCGCCGCCGCTCGGCCTCGAGCATAAAGAGTTTGCCCTCGAATCTGAGGGTGTAGAGACCCGAAATAGGGGTTAAGAGCGCGCGTTGCTCGGCGTGTTTACCGCTCGAGACGGTGAATCCACCGCCTTCGTCGCCCTCGCGGGCCGACAGCTCGAGGGTTCGCATCCGCTTGCTTTCTGGTTTGGACAAAATCCACACCCGCAGCCAGTCAAAGGCCGGGTCTCGAGATTGGATATGCACCGTGAGCACCAACCGGGAGTACACCCAGCGGTAAAGCTGCATCGGAATGCCGCGCAGCCACGCCACCAAGCCGCCTATGACCATCAACACCAGACCGCCACTGGCAAATTGATTTTGCGAAAGGGCTTTTCTCACCTCCTCGAGCGCCATATTGAAAAAATTGTGCATAGGTTTCCTGTGTCGAGCCTTTGTAAACAGACTCGAGCGAATTTGAAAGGGGGCTTGATGGGTGCTCGAGTGCAAAGCTCAAGAAACGCGCTCGAGGTCGTTGGAACGAAGTTTAGCCGGACGCTCACCCCGCACACATCGGCACGATGGCGTAGGTCGTGTAGGCATCGGTGTGAAGCTGAGGCAACATTGGGCTTTCTTGGCTACTGGCCAGAACGAGTTCTCCATTACACGAGTCGGTTGGCTCATCGCTCATCGGCCACCGACCCAAAAGAAAAATAGCCGCTTTTCAGCAGCTATTTTCTCGAGACCTACCCCGGCAATCAGGCCAATGCAGAACCGCTCGAGCGGCCTTCGGTAAGCCACAGCACGCGCTCCCACAATTCGGGCGAGAGTACCCACAGGTGTTCGGCCTCGCCCCGTTCGCGTTCAACGACCACGCCCAGGGTGCGCTGAAAGCGGTCCTGCCATACCCTCACACTCGAGCGGGCCGTACTGAGCGCCACTTCCTGTCCCTGGTCGCGGAAGGTGACGGTAAAGCGTTCATTCTCGAGCAGGGCCAGGTCGGTCAGGATGAGGGGAGTGGTCATGGAGAGTCCTTTTAAAAATGGTAAGCAAGGAATGACGACCACCGGAAGAACGGATAGCACGGAGCGCATTCATGAAAGTGTTTGACTGGGATGTAAACGGGCGGTTAACGACTTGAGAACATCTTAACCAAAGGTTTATTACAGAATTCCCACAGCACGGGACCTGGGTTCACGCCTGATTTTTCTTTGGAGCCTCTGGGCTAGACTTCTCGGCGCGATGCGACTTGTCCATGTCTTCTTTCTGTGCCTTCTCGCTGTGTCCACACTGGCCAATTTTGCTGTGGCTCGAGTCATCAAACTTTCAGGTCAAACGCTGACCCCGGTTATCGAGACCAAAACCCTGCCCAGTGGCCGCGAAGGGCTACCGCTGTGGTTTCTTCCTCGAGCCGGAATAGCGGTGGAAAATATCGCCTCGAGAATCACTTTGAGCTTTTCAGACCGCACCCTGATATTCACACCAAACGTCGGCTGGAGCGGAGATTTTGTCTTTCCAGCGCTGCCCAGTCCCGAACTTTTTGGCGGCAGTGTTCATGTGGCGCTCGAGGTGCTCAGGGCGCTAGGTTTACCGTTGCGTGAAAGTGCGGACATGCTGGACCTCAATCCGGTAGATACGACGGCGCTGCTCACCTCTATTCGGCGCAGCTCGAGGGTCGAGGACGGCCTGGAGATTTCGCGGTTAACCCTCGAGTTTAACCGTCCGCTCGAGTTCAGGCTCGAGAAGCTGCCGCGTCAGGTGCGAGTCTCGCTCGAGGGGGTGAGCGTGTGGGCCAGTGCCGACCCGCTTTACGGCGACCTGCTCGGTCAGGGCATGGTGCGCTATTCGGTCAAGCCCAAGGCTAATTTACAGGCCAATTCACAGGACAACACACAGGAGGCCACCTTCACCCTCGAGACGGTGGACAACGCCTCGAGCGAGGTCTTCACCCTGGACAATCCGTTTCGCATCGTTGTAGACACCCATCTGGTGCTCGAGCCGCCCCAGTTGCCCGCTGGGGTCGCGCTGCGCGAACTGGGGGCGCTGCGGATTTTGAGCTTTGACCCCCGGCGCTACGCGGTGCAGGTGGCAACGGCCCACTCGGGCGAGGTCAAAACCGTGGCCGAGTTCGTGCAGGGCAGCGGCGCGGTGGCGGGCATCAACGGAGGCTACTTCGACCCAGCCTCGGGCTTAGCAGTGGATTTGGTGGCGCTGGGCGGCCAGATGCTCTCGGCCTCGCTCGAGCGGCGCAGCACGCTAGGGCTTACCGCCGATGGCTCACCCATCTTCGGCACGCCCAAACCGCGCTATCTGCTCGAGACCGCCCGTGACACGCTGAGGGTGAACACCCTGGCCTCTAAACCGCGCCCGGAGTGGCTCACCGCCTTTGTGGGCGACGGTCAGACGCCAGTGGGAGCAGACGGTTACGCGACCCTTTACGTGAAGGCGGGAAAGATTGTCAGGGTCGAGCGCTCGAGCAGCGTTCCGGCCCCCTCCGAGTGGACCGTGACCTTCCAGAGCGCCCGGTTTCCGCAGATTCCGCTCGAGCTTGGCGCGGCTCTCCCGGTGCGGCTCGAGTGGTTCTCGAGCGATTTTAACGGGGTTCAGAGTGCGCTGAGCGCGGGTCCACTGATGATTCGAGGCGGTCAGAACGTGCTCAACGGGCCGCTCGAGGGTTTCGATACCCGCTCGAGCCTGTGGCGGCGCACCCGGCAGGTGGGCTTTGGGGTGCTCAGCACGGGTGAATACGCGCTGCTCTACCTCGAGTGGGGCACTCCCGAGGAATTCGCCCACGCACTCGAGGCGGCGGGTCTCAGAGTCGCGCTCAGGCTCGATTCCGGCTCGAGCGCGGCAGTCTTTGTGGGCAAGGACTATCTGAATTCTGGCTTCAAGCGCCGGGTTCCCAACGCGTTGGTCTTAATTCCTCGAGTTTTGCCGTGAGGTGGGGGGGTCTATTCGGGCGGGAACGACCCCCCTTGCGTAGTCACGCAAGACCCGTCCTGCGGAAGCTGCGCGAGCCTACAAAGCAGGGGGGTACTTTAAAAGCTCGAGCTGGAAAGGCTTTTAGTTCCGTGCTTCGCAATCCTCCGGGAACCCTGCACGGTAGGGGGGATATTCTCGTGAGTGCAGCGCTCGAGAGAAGGGGTCCTTCCAGGCAGAATGAACGCTACCCCGCAAACTTGAGTTATCCCCCACACCAACCAAGTTAAAGACAAACTAAAGGAAAAGCTGTATAGTCGCCCTGAGTCAACCCACTAATGTTTGCAGTCCGCAAAGTTGTCCGTACCTAACCCTGCTGCCGATAACCCAAAATCTTGACCCTGTTTTACCGTCGGAGCCGGAACTTCCCGAATTTGGCTGACGAGTGCTCATACGGTTTCCGTTGTATTCCGTATTGTTGGGAACAGCACCCTCTTGGGCAAAACGGCACCTATCGGGCCTGCCCGCCAAAAATACTCCATACCGCTGAATCCGTATGTTTTTCCCACTCGCTCCGCTCGGGAAATATCCAAAACGATTCGGATATTTTCGGAAACTGTATCAAACCCCTGGCAACCCTATGCCCCAGACCCTGCCCATCCGTCCCGCTGGCCCGACCCGAGAACTGCGATACCGCTTCGGGGAAAATATCCGTCTCAAAAGCCCGGTTCAGGGCTACTTTTACCTCGAGCAGTACAGCGAGGGCGTCCGGCGCTTCGAGGGCATTTTTCAGCCCAGTGCCGACGACGAGCGGTGGGGTGGGGTGTGCTACGACGCACTGAATCAACCCACCACCGCCCGCTTTCTGATTGACCAATCCATCGCCAGACACAACCTGGGCGCGCAACTCGAGCTGGCCCGCCACTGGCTGCGTCAGGGAGAAGATACCAAAGCGCTCGAGCAGTTGGGTAAGCTCGAGCCGCAGTGGCTCGACCCCATTGACCGGATGCTGTGGCATACGTCGAGAAGTGAGGCCAAAAGCCGTCTCGAGTCGGTGAGCAGCGCCCTGCCCGACGCCGAAAGGGCCTTGCTCGAGGTGCAGAATCTGCCCGAGTTCTCGGTGTGTGCGCCGTGGGTGTACCGACAGCTCGGCGTGCTCTGGGCGGCTTGCGGTGACGACCACAGCGCGCTGTACTACCTGAATCGGGCGCTCGAGGTGACGTTGAACCCTAGCGCTGCACTGCGTCTGGAAGTGGTTGCGAGCTTGCTGTGGCTGGGTCGGCTCGAGGAGGCCGAGGTGCAACTCCAGGCGCTCGTCCTGAAAGCCCCTCGGAACCCCGTGAACAGCGATTTGGGCAATGCTGCCGCACTCGAGCTAGCCTGGGGACGCTTTTACGGGGTGCAGCACAAGCTCGAGGCGGCCCAACCTCACTTTCTCGAGGCACAGCGTCTCGAGGCACAGCGTCTCGAGGCACAGCGTCTCGAGGCACAGCGTCAAGGGCAGGCGTCGGGCAGTCGGGAAACCCTGCTCGAGGCCCATCTGGCGCTGGCGGCCCTTTACGCTCCGGTGAACCGCCACGAGGCCGAACTTGAGTTGGTCAGTGCTCGAGCACTGCTGGAAACCCCGTACCAGACGCTGCTGTTCGAGCTGCGAGAGCTTCAGGTGAGCGCGATTCAAAAAACGCTCGAGCCAGGGCCAGGACTGGGGATGGTAGCGCAAAAATTGCTCGAGTGCGCCGCAGGTTTTGAGAAGTTGGGCCGGGTGCGCGAACATTGCTGGGCGCTGCTGAGCGCGGCTAACGCTCAATTCGAGCAAGGGGACAAGGAGTCGGCAGCGGCAGCTTTGATTACGCTCGAGGCCCTGAACGCGCAGGTGCAGCGCGTTCACAACCCGGCCCTGCTGTGGGGAGAGTGGGGCCACGTGTCGGAGGCGCTGCTTGAGCTGCTCGAGCGCCATTTCCCGGCCCTGCGGGTCAGTACGCCCTCGAGCGTGATTGACCTCATCACCCTGGGACAGGAAAGAATCGTGGTGGGCGGCAAAATCGTACCGGTTCCCATGCGGCGCTTCGTCGAGGTGCTGACCTATATTCACCAACACGGTGAGGTGTCGTTGGCCCAGGTGGTGCGCGACATCTTCAGCGACGAACCGCTGCAAAAAACCCGCAACTACTTTCACCAGTTGCGCCATCAGCTCAAGCTTTACACCCCTCAGCTCGAGGTTTTTTACAACTCCCAAGCCCGCACTTACCGCCTCGAGAGTAAATTGCCGCTGCGTTGGGATGTGGACGGGGTGCGCTCGGGTCGCACCCCGCTGGGGGGCCGCGAGTTTCTGCCGGGGAGCGGCAGCGAATGGGTGATGCGTCTGGGCGCGGACCTGTCCCTGCTCGAGCAGGGACAGGCTCGAGTCTGAGGCGGGTGCGTGAGGAAAGTGCAAGCTCTACAAACCTATCCCTGACCTCGCTGCGGTAAAGTGCGGTATGGTCCCCGCGCTCGAGTCCTACCCTAGTTTTGGCCCTCGAAATGAGCTGGCCGAGCTGCGTCTGGCTGTGGAAAACGGCTTTCGTCGCCTCGAGCGTGAGGAGCTGTCTTACGCGGTGGTGTTTGGGCGCTTCATTCACGATGCGGGGGGCGAGGCACAGCCCAAATTGTTGGCATTGTATGGAAAAAGCCCGGTGGGAACGCCGCTGATTAGTCCGCTCGAGCAGAAGGCGGCGGCTCTGGCTTTTTATGTATGGCATCAGCGGTTGCTTGAGGGCCGTGCGGTGAATCCGGCCCTGCTGTGGGTGGAAGCACTTCAGGCGTACCGCACGCCGCTGGTGTGAGGTGGTTGGCGCTCGAGTGCAACCGGGCGAATCCTCCTACTTTTGTGCGCTTCGCTGTCTTGGCCCAAATTCAGCACGTCTTGGTCAGAACGACACTGTCTTGGATAGAACGCCACCTATCGGGGCTATCCGCCTATCGGGCCATCTCGCCTTTCGAGCCAGACCGCTCGAGTGGAACGGACCAAATCCCCCTTTTCTTTCTAACGCTCCGCTTCAGAAAGAGTTTCCCCCTTATCGAAGGGGGACCTAACTGCTCGGCGCTCGAGCGGGAATCTTTTGGCCACCCTGAACAAGGGGGGCGTGTGGTGACGCGCAGCGATACCTCAGGGGGGGATTCGCCCGGTTGCACTTGAGTGACCCCACCCCGCATTTCTGAGTTGCACTCAGGGAGATTCTCCCGGTCCCCTCGAGCGCCCTAACTCATACTCGTGAGTTGAGCTATGACGCCCTCTATACTCGAGCCATGCGCGACCTCTCCCGCCGCCTGACCCCCAACCACCCTAACTGGCCCGGTGACGCGCCTTTTCGTCTCGAGCGGGCTGCACAGATGTCGCAGGGCGATAGCGTGAACACCGCCATTTTCAGCACCAGCACCCACACTGGAACCCATGTGGACGCGCCTTTTCACTACGACCCCTTGGGAGCCACGCTCGAGCAGGTTCCACTCGAGGTGTACGTGGGCCGTTGCCGGGTGATTCACGCGCTTGGATTTATCAAAATACCTGCCGCTGTGCTCGAGAAGTATGACCATCTGCCCGCTCGAGTGCTGATTTACACTGGACAGCCCGCGCATTGGACTCACTTTCCCGAAGATTTTGCCGCGCTCGAGCCAGACCTGATTCGGGCACTCAGCGCCAAAGGCGTAAAACTGGTCGGCACCGACGCGCCGAGTGTGGACCCGCTGGACAGTAAAACGCTCGAGGCCCACCGGGCTTGCCGTGAAACCGGAATGTACATTCTCGAGGGCTTGGTTCTCGAGAATGTGCCCGAGGGCGAATACGAGCTGATTTGCCTGCCGCTGCCGCTCTTCGGGGCCGATGGTGCGCCCGCTCGAGCCATTCTGCGGGACCTGCCTCTTTCTGGACCACAGGCGTGAGGCGCGACCTGTTCCCCATGCCGCCCAGAATTTACCTCGATGGAAACTCGCTGGGCCTGATGCCGCACGCGGCCAGAAGTGCGGTGGAAAAGCGTCTGCTCGAGTGGGAAGGGTCGGCGGTGGGGGGCTGGGACGACTGGTTCAGTTTGTCCGAAAAGCTGGCGGGTCAAGTGGCGCGGCTGGTGGGGGCGGGTCCGCTCGAGGTGGCCGTGACCGGAAGCATCACCGCGAATCTGCACGCCCTGCTGGCCACCTTTTATCGTCCAGCAGGGATTCGGCGCAACCTGCTGGCCACCGCGCTCGATTTCCCCACCGACCTCTACGCCCTTGAGAGCTGGACCGCGATGCACGGCGCAGAACTGGTGCTCATTCCCTCGAGAGACGGTGAAACCCTGCACCCAGACGATATCCTCGAGCACCTGACCGACGACATCGCCGTGGTGCTGCTGCCCACCGTGCTGTACCGCAGCGGTCAGCTTCTGGACGTGGAACGCCTCACTCGAGCGGCTCACCAACGCGGCATTTTAGTCGGCTGGGACGCAGCACACTCGATTGGGGCCATGCCGCACCACTTTCACGACTTTGAGGCAGATTTTGCGGTGTGGTGCCACTACAAGTATGTGAATGGCGGTCCCGGCGCTCCTGGCGGACTATTTGTGCACCAACGTCACCTCGAGCGGATTCCGGCCCTGCGCGGCTGGTGGGGCCATGACAAAACAACCCAGTTCGAGATGCGCGGCGATTTTCGGCGCTCGAGTGGGGCAAACGCGTACCAGCAGGGCACGCCCAGCATTCTGGCGCTGGCTGCGCTCGAGGGGGCGCTCACGGTGTTTGACGGCCTGGATTTACTCGAGCTGCGCCGGGTTTCGCTCGAGCTGACCGACCATTTTATGGCGCTTTGCGACGAGTTCGTGCCCGAGATGCGGGTGGTAACGCCTCGAGCACCCCAGGAGCGCGGTGGTCATGTGGCGCTGGCCCACGGTGCAGCCAGAGCGCTCAGTTCGGCCCTGCGTTCAAAGGGTATAATCCCCGATTTTCGCGCTCCAGACGTGCTCAGACTGGCTCCGGTAGCGCTCTACAACACCAAATCCGAACTCGAGCAGACGGTCCAGATTCTGCGTCAGGTGCTCGACGAGTGGGCGGCTGGAACCCTCGAGCAGCGGGGTTCCGTGGATTCGGTCGTGACCTGAACCCTCGGGCTTTGAGCATGCACCATCTTAAATATGGCGTAGGAACGCTTTATGAGAAAACATTTGCCAAGCGTTAAGATGGGGAGTTTCGATGTTCTCGAGGCCCTCGAGCCTGGATTTATTCCTTTGTTAAACTTTCATCAAGACAATCGTATAAATCTTCATGTTTCGGGGTATGAGCGCGGGTTACAACTGAGGCGGCCCGAAATCCTACAGCCCCGGTCTGCTCCGAACTCTGCACCTGCTTCAATGGAGGTTTTACATGCGCTATGCCGCCGTATTTGCCCTGACAGCCACCCTGCTCGCCGCCTGCAATCCTACCCCCGAAAACAAAGCGCCCACCGTCTCGCTGGTCGCCACCCCACTTACGCTGGCACCGGGAGCCTCGAGCACGCTTACCGCCACCGTGGTCAAAGGTACTGGCGACGTCAAGAAAGTGGAGTTCTTCGAGGGCACTAACCTCATTTCATCAGATGACACCGCGCCTTACACCGCTACTTACACCACAACCGCGACGACGGCGTTGGGCGACAAGAGCCTGACCGCCAAAGTGACCGATAGCAACAGCCTGAGCGGCACCAGCACGGCGGTTAAAGTGACCGTGGCAACCCCGATTGCCCCCACCGGAACCCTAACCACACCCGCAACGGCTTTAGTCGGCCTCGAAGTGACCCTCAGCGCCACCGCCACCGCAGCTACGGGCGCAAACATTGCCAGCGTCGAATTCTTCGACGGCACCACCAGCCTCGGCAAGGCCACCGCGTCTCCTTACAGCGTCAAGTACACCTTCACCACCGCCGGGGCCAAGAGCATCACCGCCAAGATTACCGACGATAAGGGGGGAGTTTTTACCACTCCAGCATCTACCACCACCGTGGGGGATTCCGCTCGAGTGCGCGCGGTCCACGCCTCCGCCGATGCTCTTGGAGTCGATGTCTTCCTCAACGATCTCAAAGCAGTGACTAATATCACCTTCGGCACGGCACAGCCCGCTGCCGGCTACGTCTTCATTCCAGCGGTCAGTACGACCATCAAAATCAATCCAACAGGGACGACAACTACGGCGTATACCTTGCCTGCCCCCGTCGTTCCAGATGCAGGAAAGAGCTACACCTTCATCGCGCTGGGTAAGTTAATCCCACCTACAACTTTCAGTGTCGAAACTTACGTGGATGATATCACGGCTCCCGCCGATGGCAAGGCGAAAATTCGTGTTATTCACGCGGCCTCGACGGCTCCCGCCAAAGTCAACGTGTACGCCAGCGACCCAGGTGTAGCCCTTCCCGCTGCACCTGCTGTGACCGCCCTCGAATATAAAAAAGCTTCGGCCTATTTGACTGTGGACGCCAAAGCTTATCAGTTCCGGGTGACTTCAGACACCAGCACAGCGGTTGCCATCAACGTACCCACTTTCACGCTAGTTTCCGGCAAAATTTACACCTTTATTGCTCTCGACCCAGCTCCTGGTGCGGCAGCAACAGCGTTTACCATCTTGCCCTTAACCGATAATTAAATCTTGATTTCGTCCTCGAGCCTGCTCCCTCACCGGGGCAGGCTTTTTCCATTCCTCGAGACTCGAGCGTTGACACATCATAACTAAAATGTAATATATCAATATGCCACTCCCCGAAACCCCACCCGACCTCGAGCGGACCCTGATGCGCGAAGACGTTTACAACCGAGTGCGCGACTGGATTGTGCAGGGCGTGCTCGAGCCGGAAGAAAAACTGCGCGACGCGGACCTGGCGCTCAAACTGAACGTCTCGAGAACCCCGGTGCGCGAGGCCCTGCGGCGGCTTGAGGACGAAGGATTGGTCGAAACCCGCGCCCAGAGTTGGACCCGTGTGGCCCCGCTCGAGGAAGCGCTGGCAGGCCGTATCTATCCCATTTTGCAGGCGCTCGAGCCGCTGGCCCTGAGCTTTGGTTTCGCCCGGATGAACGCGGGCGACCTCGAGCGGATGAGGAACGCGAACACGGCGCTGGAAAAGGCCATTGTTGCCGACGATGCGCGGGCTGCTGCCGTAGCAGACGCCCAGTTTCACGCGGTGTACCTCGAGCGTGCAGAGAACCCCGAGCTGAGCGGTATTTTGCGCTCCCTCAAGGCGCAGCACACCCGTTTTGAACTCTACTTCTGGCAAAAGGGGGCGCGGGACCAGAGCCTATTTGAGCACGCGGGGATTTTAGACGCACTCGAGCAGGGCGACCTCGAGCAGGCAAAACAGATGTTGGCGCTCAACTGGCAGTTTGATTTGAAGCGACCAGAGCAGAGGGCAGAGAGCAGAGAGCAGACCTCAGAAAAAAAGCGAGCCTCTTGATGCGCTCGAGCTTGCGCTCCGAACTTCCTCAAGCGCTGATTCTTCCGGCTTGGTTAGCGGGCTTACTGATTGTACTGGTCGGCTTTTCGGGGTCCTTGCCGCTTATTCTGGCGGCAGCGAGCGCGGCACACCTCTCGAGCGCGCAGCTTGCCTCGTGGGTGTTTGCGGTCACGGTGGGCAGTGGCCTGCTCACGATAGGGCTGTCGCTGTACTACCGCCAACCGCTGATTTTTGCCTGGAGCACCCCCGGCCTCGCGGTGCTGGCCCTCTCGCTGCCGCACTTCCCGCTCGAGCAGGCGGTGGGCGTGTACATGGGGGTAGGGCTGTGCATCGCCCTCATCGGCTGGAGTGGGCTGTTCTCGCGCGTTATGGCACTCATTCCGCCGAATGTAGCTCTAGCCGTACTGGGGGGGATTCTGCTCAAATTTGGACTGGGGCTGTTCGGGTCTTTTGCGCTCGAGCCGCTGCTGGTCGGGGCAGCACTCACGGCCTACTTTGTGGCTCGAGCACTGAATAACCGGGTTCCCGTCGCCTGGGCGCTGCTGGCCGGATTCGTCTCGGCGGGGCTGAGTGGGCGGCTGGCGCTGGGCGGATTTTCGCTCGACCTGGCCCATCCGCTGTGGGTTACTCCCCAGTTCTCGGGTTCGGCACTGCTCGAGTTGGGTGTGCCGCTGCTGGCCCTGGCCCTGGCGTCTCAAAATGCCCCCGGCATCGCGGTGATTGGGTCGCACGGCTATCCGGCTCCGGTGCGTGGCGCATTGGTCTCAAGCGGCTTACTGAGTGTGCTCACCGCACCGCTGCTGGGTCACGGCTTGACCCTGGCTGCCATCACGGCGGCGCTGGGGATGGGGCCGGAGGCGCACCCGGACCGGAATTTGCGATACGGCGCAGGCGTGGCTGCCGGAACCTTTTATATCGTGCTCGGCCTCTTTGCGGGTTCGCTGGTTTCACTGTTCGCGGCCCTTCCCAAGGCGCTGATTTCGGGTCTGGCGGGCCTCGCCCTGCTGGGCACCATCCAGAACTGCCTGACGGGAGCCTTTGCCGACCCTAAAAGGCGAGACTCGAGCGTCTGGGCGCTCATCGTGAGTGCCTCGAGCGCCGAATTCTTCGGGCTTTCAGGTGCGTTTTGGGGCCTGTTTGTGGGTGCGGCGGTGAATTTTGTGCTCGAGCGCAGACTGGAAACCCAGTAAAATGGGGATTATTTTAGGCCCTTTCGAGCTTTCTTCCTTGGAGCAAACATGAAACTGATTTCGGTCAACCTACCCATCCCAGCGGGCGAACTCATCGAAGGACATTCAAAGCCTACCGGCATCGTCAAAAAGCCTGTGCAGCATTCGGTTCACATCGGTACCCTCGGACTCGAGCACGACTTTATTGGCGACACGCGGCACCACGGTGGTCCTGACCAGGCGGTTTACGTGTACACGCTCGAGGATTACGCCTTCTGGAACGCTGAGCTGGGCCGCACGCTCGAGCCGGGAACTTACGGCGACAACCTGACCGTAGAGGGCTTCTCGAGCGCGTCCGTCAACATCGGGGACCGCTTGAAGGTGGGCGAGGTGCTGCTCGAGGTGACGGACCCGCGAATTCCGTGTAAGACGCTGGCGGCGCGCATGAACGATTTAGAATTCGTCAAGAGGTTTCGGGCTGGAGGCAGGCCGGGACTGTACTGCCGTGTGCTCGAGCTGGGAACCGTGCAGGCGGGCCAAAACCTCGAGTTCATCCGCAACCCTGCGCCCAAAGTGAGCCTGATGGACCTCTTCGAGCTGTGGTTTCTGAAAAAACCGCCTCGAGCGCTGCTGGAACGGGCGCTAAGCGCCCCCATCGGGGCGCGGACCCACCGTGACCTGACCGCGCAGCTCGAGAAGATGGGTTGAACTGTGCAAACCCATTTGCACGACCCCCTGAGTGGACACCGCCTGTCGCTCGAGCGCATTCTGGAAGCGTCGCGCACGGTGGACGCGGTGTTTCTCAACAGTGCTCAGTACCGGGCCGAGGTGCTCGAGCCAGAACTGGGCTTTGAACTCGTCGTCAAGGTCGAGACCCTCAACCCCATTCGCAGCTTCAAGGGGCGCGGGGCCGATTATTTTGTGCAAAGCCTCGAGCCGGATACGCATTTGGTGTGTGCCAGTGCGGGAAACTGGGGTCAGGCGATGGCTTACGCCTGCCGAAGTCGTGGTCTAAAGCTCATCTGCTACGCTGCCCTGCAAGCAAACACGCTCAAGCTCGAGCGAATCCGGGCGCTGGGCGCGGAGGTCCGGCTGTTCGGCTCAGACTTCGATGCGGCCAAGCTCGAGGCCAAACGGTTTGCGCTCGAGAGTGGCACCCGTATGGTCGAGGACGGCTTTGAGGCGCGCATTTCTGAGGGCGCAGGTACGCTGGGCCTCGAGTTGTGCGCTTATCCCGAAAAACTCGACGCGGTGTTGATTCCACTGGGCAACGGCGCGATGCTGGGTGGAACGGCAAGGGCCATTAAAGCGCTGAGTCCCCACACCGAGGTGATTGCGGTGTGCGCCGAGGGTGCGACCTCCATGCTCGAGAGCTGGCGGGCCAACCGGGTGCTCGAGCACGCTCAAATAGATACCATCGCAGACGGCATCGGGGTGCGGGTTCCCATTCTCGAGGCCGTACAAGACATGCAAACTCTGGTGGACGACGGCGTGACCGTGACCGACGCGCAAATGCTGAGCGCCATGCGGCACTCACTCGAGGGGCTGGGGGTGCTGCTCGAGCCGTCTGGGGCGGCGGGCTTGGCGGCAGCGTATGCGTACCGCTCGAGGTTTCAGGGAAAGCGGGTCACTACGGTTCTGTGCGGCGGCAATGTCACGAAGAAGCAGTTCCAGACGTGGTTTATCTAGAGACTGAAAAGTGGACATAACGTTATGTCCACTTTTCAGTCTCTTAAATGCAGCCCGATTGAGTTGTAGAGTGTCCTCCGCTCGAGGTCAGGCCGCTTACAACACAGGTTTGAGCAGGGAACGTGCGTGTTCCTGGGCTTCCAGTCGAAGCTGCGGCAAATCTGGGTGAATTTCCAGCGCTTCACGCTCGAGGGTTACGGTTCGGATTCGGGTCAGTTGGCGTTCAAAGACCCGCTCACGGGGTCCCCAGTAGGGCGAACGAATCAGATTCTCGGGAACCATCGGGTTTTCTCCCAGAGTGTCGGCGTTGCCGTCTATAAGGTCAGTTTCGGTCTCGAGCCACGCGTAGTCCCACTCGAAGGGTTTTTGCTCCGGGGTCAGGTAGCGCGCCCAACCAATCACGACTTCCGAGGTTACGCCCTGAGTTTCCAGAACCGCTCGAGCGAAGGCTGCAAAAAGCGGTCCCTGCGTGCCCCGCCCCCCTGAGTTGCGCGCGTGGCGGTCGGTGAATTCGGCGGCCACGTCCAGCACCACGTTGCGAACCGCTCGAGCCGGTGTTTCGCCCAACGAAAACAGCTTGGCCGAAGGACGCGGACGCTCGTTTTTAGCTTTTTGCTCTGCAATCCACAGCCCTGCCTCGAGTTCTCGCCGCAAAAAATCTCGCTTCTTTCGAGGACTTAACTTGGAAAAGAAAGCGTGAGTCACCTGTTCCATGTCCTTGCCAAAAGGACCCAACTTTTCAAATCTATCGGTCATCCGAGCATCTTAACTCAGGTGCGGTGAGGTCTGCTCGAGGATGGCTCCATTTCGGGTGAAACTCAGGAATGCGAGGTCATCTCGAGCGGGCTAGAAGGACCCGTGCTTCGCAATCCTTCGGGAACCTTCTTGTGAGCGCTACGCTGTCTTCTTGGTCAAAACAGCGCCCATGAGGACGCTTGACCGCTTGAGCAGAACGGCACCTAGCGGGCCTGCTCGCTTTCACAAATATCCCCCCTACTATCGCAGGGGGGAACTAAAAGACTGTTGTACTCGAGCTTTTAAAGTACCCACCTGCTTTGTAGGCTCGCGCAGCTTCCGCAGGACGGGTCTTGCGTTTACACGCAAGGGGGGGTCCTTCCCGCTCGCTCGAGATGACCTCGCGTTCCCAATTTATGCATTCCAGACACTGCTCAAGCAAAAAAATATCCCCTCGAGCACCTCCAATTGCGGGGTAGGCTCGAGGGGCGGATGCTGTCGGCAGACTCAGGACTTCAGATGGGTGGCAAAAAAGGCCAGGGTGCGCTTCCAGGCGTCATCGGCGGCGTCTTTCTTGTAGTTGGCCCCGGTGTCGTTGTTGAAAGCGTGGTTTGCGCCCTCGTAAATCTTTATTTCGTACGGGGTTGCGGCTTTTTTGAGCGCCGCCTCGAGCGCCGGAATTCCCGCGTTGATGCGGCTGTCGTTGCCGCCATAAAAGGCCAGCACCGCCGCCTTGATATTGGGGACCTTGGCGATGTCGGGCGAGGGACCGTAGAACGGAACCGCTGCCGCCAGTTCGAGAAGTTCGGTGCTCAGTCGCCAGGTCAGGCCACCCCCGAAGCAAAAGCCCACCGCGCCAATCTTGCCCACGCCTTTTTGCTCCCTCAGTTTTTTCACGCCCTCGAGCAGGTTAGCGATGTGTTCATCACCCGAGGTCTGGGCCAGACTGCTCGAGATTTGCGCGAGGTCGGTAAACTTGGCGGTTCCACCCTGTTTAGACATCAAATCCGGGGCCAGCGCAATGAATCCGGCCTTGGCCAGACGGCGTGCGATGTCTTGAATGTGCGGCTGGAGGCCCTTGTTCTCGTGAATCACCAGCACCCCTGGTGCGCCCAACATATCCACCGGACGCGCCAGATAAGCCATCTGTTTGAAGCCCCTGGCGTCCCAGGTCAGCAGCTCGGTTTTGAGCGTGGGGTCGGCGGGGTCCACCATCGGCTTAGGCGCGGCAGCTTCTACAGGCGGCTTGGCGGTCATGGCCTGCGCCACCTCCGCCGAGGTCACACCCGCAATGCCTAGGCTGGTCAGCAGCGCCCTTGCACCCACCGCGCCGCCGCCCAGCAAGCCCATGCGGCGCACGAACTCGCGGCGGTCAATCTCGCCTTCGTGGTAATCCTCGGCAAATTCCTCGACGACGTAACGAAATAAATCCTGACGGTTCTCGGACATATCAGCCTCCTGAGTTGGAATATAGAAACACCTCGAGCGTGTCATGAACGCGCTCGAGGGTGTGTATCGGGACTGACTTTATGGAGTTGAGGTGAATCTCATGGTGGGGAAGATTTCAGACATCAGACAATATCTTTTTCTGCTTTCTGAAATCCCATCTCAACCTTTAGTGAGGTTGCTCAGGGTCTCGAAATCCTCATCGCTCAGCTCGAGGTCGGCAGCCATGGTGTTTTCCTCGAGATGTTTCACGCTGCCGGTTCCGGGAATGGGTAGCATCACCGGGGAGCGCCTGAGTAACCACGCCAAGGCAATCTGAGACGGGGCCGCGCCTAATTTGTGGGCAATCTGGTCGAGCTGTCCGCCCGCTCGAGCCAGCTCTCCGGTGGCCAGTGGAAACCAGGGAATGAACCCGATGCCCTGGTTTTCGCAGTACTCGAGCACCGCTTCGTGTTCGCGGTCTGCGAGGTTGTAGCGGTTTTGCACCGTGGCCACCGGAAATACTTTCTGGGCAGCTTTAATTTCTTCTACGCCCACCTCTGACAGGCCCAGAAAGCGCACTTTACCCTCGTCTAGAAATTGCTTCATCACGCCGAATTGCTCGTCACGAGGCACTTTGGCATCAATGCGGTGCAGTTGCCACAAATCGAGCGTGCCGAGCTTGAGGCGGCGCAAACTCATCTCGAGGCACTGGCGCAGGTACTCGGGGCGGCCCACCGGAGGCCACCCGTTGGGACCCACGCGGGTCAGGCCGCCCTTGGTAGCGATGACCATGTCCGCCGGATAGGGGAACAGCACCTCGGCAATCAGGTCCTCGCTCACGAAAGGGCCGTAGCTGTCGGCGGTGTCAATGAAATTGATGCCCAGCTCTGGAACCCGCTCGAGCGTTTTGCGCGCTTGCACAGGGTCTTTGGGGTCGCCCCAGATGCCGTCTCCGGTGATTCGCATGGCTCCAAAGCCCAGTCGAGTCACCTCGAGCTGTCCACCAATTTTGAAGGTTCCACTTTTTGTTGCGCTGATAGTTTTTGTTTGGGTCATAAATTTCCTTTCAAAAAAGCTCGAGTTTAAATCGGGCCAAGTCCAAGTATTCTGTTCGAGCGGGTTGGGCAGGGTGCTGAGCGTTACGTTCAAGCACCAAGAGCTTCAATCCTCTGGGTTAGATGAATTCGGGACGCTGCGAAAGGTTTATATAGCGTTTCCCAGAGTTATCTGGTCTGTTTCAGGTTTCTCTGGTGAGCGAGCAGGCCCGATAGGCAGCCGTGTTCAACCCGGCTCGTGCCACTCGATGGGCAGCCAGCAGTTCCACGCTGTTCGGGTAGGTGTTCAGGGTGCGGACCGCCCCGCCACTCGAGCGGCAAGTTTGAACCAGCCTACCCGGTTCCAGGCAATCAGCGCTTCCTGCTGATACCAGTAGTGCTTGGCTGGAAGACCCAGGGCGTCGGCCTTGAGAAAAGCCTGCGCCGCCGTTTGTGCCGACCCACGCAACAGCCTCGAGCGTCCCAGATTCCACCACGCCAGCGCGTCGTCGGGATTGAGCGCAATCTGAGCGCGAGACATCCGCTCGAGCTTCGCCAGGTTGGTGAATGGGTTCCAATCGTCGCCCAGCGCTTTTCTGACCGCCGCTTCCTGGCCGGGTTTGTACACCACCAGAAAGTCACCCCCATAGGATTTCCACAGCCGCTCGAGGGTGTTGTCAAGAAGCCGCACGCTTGACCCCAGATAGGAATCTCCGAAGGTGATGCTGCTCGAGTCGGCGGCGTAGGCCACCCGGTAGTGTCCGATGTCGTCGGTGAGCTTCATCTGCTGATGTGCCATCACCGGAACCCCCACCGCCAGCAGCCGCCGAACCTGTGCAGGGGTCGCAGCCCAGCGGTTCAGGGTCTTGAGACCGAAACGCTCGAGGTAGCGGGCCACTTCGTTCACGCTCACATTGCGGTCCAGCTTGCTTTCCTTGAGCGCAGCTGCGGCCTGCGCCTGGGTCACTCGGACGCCCTCGAGCGAGAGCGTCATCTTGGCCGTTATCGGCCCACAGTTGTTCATGCGCTGGTACTCGTGCCCCAGATTTCCGGGTAGACGAAGCTCGGCAGCTCGAGCGGAGGTAAGAAGGAAAACGGTGAGACCGGCGACCAGGATGGACGGAATGTTCAAATCTAAGCCCTCGAGTTTCAGGGTAGCTCGAGGGGATGAGGACGACGTTCCAAACTCGCTCAGAATGTCCGAAGGCTGCCAGAAGTGCGTACCACAGGCTACATTTTGTGTTATCGGATTTGACGATTTGCGGCAGAACAAAAAAGGACCTCCCTCGAGTTCAAGGGAGGTCTTTGGGTTTAAAGCATTTTTCACTACCATTGCACCACTTCCGCTACGCTTCAGTCGTTCCATTCTCGTGAAAAATGCTTTGCTGTTGCCACTCCCGTTGGTCGGGAAGCATTTCGCCCCTGGCTCAATACTTCCGCAAAATACTTTAGTTAGGGGCTACCCTTCGCTCGAGCCAGTTGAGGCCCCGCTAGGACGGCGGCGGCGACGGCGACGACGGCGCGCTGCGCCATCCCCTCCAGCAGCGCCTTCCGCACTCGAGGGTACTGCGCTCGAGCCAACTTCCTGCTCTTGGGGCACCACGGCTTGCGGCACTCGAGCCTGAGCAGTTCGGGCCTGAGCCGTGCGTGCTTGTGCGGCTCGAGGTTGTGAGTTACCCCCTGAACTGCGGGCAGGTCGGCCCTCACCCCGCTCACCCCGCTCACCCCGCTCACCCCGTGCAGGGGAAGCGCTTTCCCCAGCGGCTTTGGGCGTGGTGCTGACCCCGCCACGCGGCGGGCGACCCTGAAAGCCCCGGTCCGCTCGAGGAGTGCTGTTTCCGCCCCGGCGGTAATCGCCACGCCCCTCTTCGTCGGCTTTGAGGTTGCTGCCGTTCCAGTCGCCAAAATAAACCCGCTGCACCGTCACGTTGACCGGGCGCGAATACTCGGGCCGGGTGCGCTCGAGGGTGACGATTCTGCGCTTACTCCCGCCCTGACCTCCGCTGCTTTGAGGAGTATTGCGCCCCTCTTCTCTAACACGGCCCTCACTCGAGGCGGCCTGACCCGATGTGGCCTGAGCAGGCGTGGGCTGAAAGGTGGGACGACCCCCTCGAGCCTGACCCGAGTTGGCCTGTCCTGAATTTGCTGGCCCCGAATCACCATTGGGACGTGAAAACTCGCCGCCCGAGACCGGAGTAGTGCGGCCCTGGGGAGCTTTACCCCCCTGACGGTTGCCCTCGCCGGGCCTTGCGCTCGAGTTGGCTTGGCCCGAGCTGTTCTGGCTCGAGTTATTCTGTCCTGTAGGTGCCTGACCTGTAGATGTTTGGGCGCTGCGGGCGGGCCGCTCGTCACGCGCCCCACGCCGTGCTCGAGGTCTGAAATTGTTGTCTTCTGCCATGTCAAAATTCTCCGGTGCGTCCAGGGCCAGGTCAATTTGCCGAGCCAGGGGATTGACCTGTTCGATGCGGATAAACACCTCGTCGCCGAAGCGGAAGGTACGCCCACTCGAGCGGCCCCGAAACATCTGGGCCTCTTCCAGGTAGATAAAGTAGTCATCGCCGAGTTCGGAGACGTGGACCAAGCCCTCGACCCCGTTTTCTAAGGACACGAACATCCCCCGTGCGATGATGCCGCTGACCGTGCCGTAAAAACCCTCTCCCAGATGAGCTTGCGCCCACTTGGCTTGATAGTATTTGGTGAGGTCGCGCTCGGCTTCGGTGGCCGCGCGCTCGCGTTCCGAGGTGTGAGTCCCCATCTCGGGCAACTTGACCTCGAGCTGTTCCTTCAGTGTCCCGCGCATCTTGCCCTCGAGCGAAGCCCGCAGCGCGCGGTGAACCTGAAGGTCGGGATAACGGCGGATGGGTGAGGTGAAGTGCAGATACTCGTCAAAGGCCAGACCGAAGTGGCCCAGGTTCTCGTGCGAGTATTTGGCCTGCTGTAGCGAGCGCAGCAGCGCCTGATTGACAAAGGATTCCTGCGGCGTACCGCGAGCCTGCTTGAGCACCGCCTGATAGTTTTGCGGGGTGGGTTCGTTGCCGGGAAAGGCCAGACCCAGACGGGCAATCTTGACCGAGACCTCCTGAAAGCTGCTGGGGCTGGGGTCCTGGTGAATGCGGTACAGCGCCGGAACGTTCTTCTCGAGCATGTATCCGGCCACCACCTTGTTGGCCAGCAGCATCAGGTCCTCAATCATGCCGCGCGCGGTTTCCTCGCGGATGGGAATGAGCGTGAGGTTGCCGCTCTTATCCACCTCCACCTTGACCTCGCGCAGCTTGAAGTCGAGCGAACCTTCGCGCAACCGCTTGCTCCGCATCTTGGTGGTCAGTTTGAGCAGGAGGTGTAAATCACCCTCGAGCGCCCGCGCCTGAATCGGCATGGGAGCCGCGCCCTCGCTGTAAGCCTGCACCTCGTCGTAGGTGAGGCGCGCTTTGCTGTGAATGACCGAGGGGGCCAGGTGGTACGCCTGCACCTCGCCGTCGCTCGAGAGCTGAATCATGGCACTCAAGGTGAGGCGGTCCTGGTCGGGCACCAGGCTGCACACGCCGTTGGAGAGCTTCTCCGGCAGCATGGGCAGCACTTTACCCGGCAGGTAAACCGAGGTCGCTCGAGCATAAGCTTCCTTGTCCAGTTCGGACCCTTCACGCACGTAAAAGCTCACATCGGCGATGTGGACGCCCACCAGAAAGCCGCCCTCATCTAGCGCCTCAATGTGAATGGCGTCGTCGAAGTCTTTAGCGTCGCGCCCGTCCACGGTGAAGATATTGCGATCCCGCAAATCCAGGCGACCCGCGTAGTTGGCCGGAGACAGCTCGAGCGCCACCCTTTCGGCCTCGCGCTCCACTTCCAGCGGAAATTCGTCGCGCAGGTCGTGCTTGAGAATCACCGCCTTGGTCTCGGTCTCGGGGTTGTCCGAATCGCCTAAAATGTCCTGAATCTCGCCGTAAACCTCGTCCTCGCCGGTGGCTTCGGGCCAGAACAGGTTGGCCAGCACCCGAGCGCCGCCTTTGACGTTCTCGAGGTTGTCGGGCAGCAGCAGCACCCGGTGCGGCACCTTGGGGTCGTCAGGCTTGAGCAGCGCGTAGCCTTTAGAGAACTCGAGCGTACCCACCAGGGTGTCGTGACCGCGCTTGACAATCCGGGCGATGGTGCCGCGTGGCGACTCTTCCTTGCCTCGGCGGCCCTCGACCCGTGCCAGCACGGTATCGCCGTTCCAGGCCTCGAGTGTGGATTCGCGGTCAATGTACAAATCTTCGGAATCGTCTTCGGGAATCACGAAGCCAAAGCCCTTGCTGTTGCCCTGAAAACGGCCCCGGACCAGATTCATCACCTCGACTAAGCCGTAGGTGTGCTTGCGGGTCCGAATCAGGGTTCCGGCTTCGGTCAGGCGCTCGAGCAGTATCTCGAGGTCGCGCTTGCCGCCAATTAAAGTCCGGTCAATGCGGGGTAAGCCCCGCTCGAGGTCGCGCACATGCCACGGTTTGCGGTGGCGGCGGAAGAACTCGAGCACCGCGTCGTCTGGGGTGCGTCCAGTGCGGTCCAGATTCTCCTGGCTCGAGCTAAACTCACTCGGGTCGGTCTGGTTAGAGTTCTGCTCAGCCGCTGCCTCGCTCGAGTCTTCACCATAAATCCCGTAAACATCAGGGTTTCCAGAGGTGATTTCGAGGTCGTCGTCGGGTGCGCCGAATTCGGGTTCCGCCTGAACGGCTTGCACTTCGGCAAGCGCTTGAACCGGGCGTGGCTCTCCCCTGCCCCGGCGGCGACGGCGGCTGGGCCGTTCTCCCGAACTCGGAACCGATTCGCTCGAGGGCTGACTCTCGAGGGTGGGCTGCGAAGGACGGCTCTCGAGCGACTCTTCACCGTAAAGCGCAGGCGTGCCCTCGTAGTACTCGCGCACCGCGTCATGAACCGTCTCGGTGGGTGCGGACAGCTCCTCGAAGGTAGGAATATCGCTTGCTACGGCATTCTCGAGCGCGTGAACCGAAGACACTTCGATGGAAGTCTCGGCGTTGTCCACCTCGAGCAGAAGTGGAACTTCCAGCGGCGTTTTAGCAGGTCTGCGGCGGCTCGAGCGCCCTTTGGCTTCGGAGGCTACAGGCTCGGGTGTTCGGGATTGAACCGCCCTGGCTGGGGCCACTTTAGCGGGGGCAAGGTTAGCCGCGCCACGGTTTCTACGGCGCGAAGGAACCGCCAACTCGTTCTCGACAGGCACATTCTCAACAGGCGCGTCCTCAACAGACACAGCAACTTCAGGCTCGAGGGCCTGAACCTCCGCCACAGCTTCTACGGGCGCAGGCATAATTTCGGGACGGACCGTTTTACCCCTCCTATGGCGACCCGAGCTTTTGGCGACTGAGACGGCATCAGGGGCCGTCCCGAGCACAGGCTGAACAGGCTGCAATGGTTCCTGAATTTCAGCCACAGGAGCAACAGCCTCGAGCAAAGGCATTTCCGGGGTCGCTTTTTTACGGTTATTCCGGGTTTTACGGCTAGGAACAGCATTATCAGGTGCAGGCTCGGCAACGGATTCACTCGAGGACTGCAAAAAATCATCGGTGCTCGAGAGCGTTTCCGGCTGGGACACGGCGCTTTCGGTCTCCTCGAGTAAAGTTCCCACAGCCGCCAGAGTGGGTTCCACTCGAGCCGCCTCGACTACCGCGTTTTGAGAACGGTTGCCCCGCCCTTTGCGGCTGGGAGACGCTTTCTCGAGTACGGCCTGCTCTGTCACAGGCTCGGCCACGGTATCCAAGATTGGCTCAACTACTGGTTCAAGAACTGGTTCAAGAACTGGCTCGAGCGCAGGTTCTAGCGCAACAACAAGCGCAGCCATGCTTGCAGACTGACTCGAGCGGCTTTTAGCCACGGGTTTACGATTTTTTCTCGAGGGGATGTCGAATTCGTCGGCCATCGAGGGCGCGGCGCTCACCACCGTCTCTGAGACCGCTTCGACTGTTTTTTGAGCGACTCGAGCGGGCTTTTTAGCACTCGAGTTCTTAGATTTGACCGCAGGAGCAGCAACTGTTTGAGGTTGCACGGCACTCACTGGCGCGGTCTGAGTTTTCGATTTGTTCTTTCTCGAGTTGGGTGTCCCTGCGCGGGACTTCACCGCATCCTCGAGCGCGGTCACTTGCGTATCAGCGCGAGCCGACTCCATATTCACAGCTTCTAACTGGGGAGTTGTGGTCTCCGCCTTTTTCGTTTTTCTAGGCATCCATCCTCATTTGCGCGGTTTATGCTGATTTATCCCGAACCCGTCATCTTTTCCCGTTTACTCAGGGTGAGGGCGACTCTAAACAAAGCGCGTGGGCAAACCGCATGAATTGTACGCTATCTCTCGAGCGTGCTGAGGTCAGTATAGCACGCCCTGTCAGGGACGCGTAGGCTCGAGGTTGCTATGAGGTGCAGTTCGAGTTTGTTTGGGAGCATCCATTCGACCTGGAAAGACCCCCTTTTTTTCTACAGCAGTAAATTTAGGCTGAACCTGGAGTCAGGTGATAATCTGAAGTCATGACGCGAACCTGGACCACGCGTATCCCCCGTCCCATGG